>JACDJA010002857.1_pt1 | contig 11769 bp, 9 predicted proteins | sample 7449241 | NCBI WGS metagenome assembly JACDJA01 (sample SAMN14253289, study PRJNA609438) | sludge metagenome | isolation source: initial anaerobic sludge | collected 2018-12-20 | reverse complement strand
GTCCGCTCAACAGGCCTTCTGCAATGGCTGCACGAGCGCCTTCGCTACCCGACCCCCGTTGCATGAACAGCGTGCCCGCTGCCGCGGCGAGATTGCCTATGACTGGCCAGGATCGTACTTCCTGTTTTGAAACAAAAACGGCATGAGGCGCGAGACTGCCCAAAAGTGGGATATCCAGCCAGCTGATGTGATTGGATACCCAAAGCTGTGGCGCGTTTTCGGGCAAGCTGCCCTGCACATGGATTTCGATATTGAGAATCCGCAACACTTTCTCGTGCCAGGCGCGCACCAGCTCGGCCTGCCGTGCCGGATTGTGATTATTTTGCCTGCGCGTGATGTAGATGCCGCGCAGTATATGGGCCACGAGGCGGGCGGCGCGAAGCGGAACCCACCTCATGGCCGTTCAGCGCACTTTGTTATGGGCCCGCACGGCGCGCCACGCGGCCAAACCATAGAGAAATCCGGATAGCAGCGTAAGCAGGGCGGCGATAACCAGCAACCAATAGCCGATTTGATAGACCGGCACCACGTCCCAGAGTGGGAACCAGTTCAACATGAACATGATGGCGAACATCTGTGCCACGGTTTTGAGTTTACCGATTTGAGATACGGCGACTGCTGCTCGATTCCCTGTTTCCGCCATCCATTCGCGCAAGGCCGAAATGAATATCTCGCGCCCGATGATGACGATGGCTGAAAGCACCAGCAGAATGTCGCCGTTCGAATAGACCAGCAGCATGAGTGCCACAGCGACAATGAGTTTGTCTGCGACCGGGTCGAGAAAGGCGCCGAACGATGATTGCTGGTTCCAGCGCCGCGCCAGATAGCCATCAAGGAAATCGGTGGCTGCCGCTAGACCAAAAATCCAGGCCGAAAGTGGGCGAGCCGCATCAAACGGTGCAAATAAATAGACAAGCACCAATAACGGTATCGCCGCGATGCGTAACCAGGTGAGAAAGAGCGGTAGCGTCATCGGATCGTTTCCCTTGCTGTTTTGCTTGATTCTGACAGATCGATGCGATCAATGATTTCAGTGTTCTTGGAATCAAAACGTTCCAGCGTGATCACATCTGCATTGAGTGCAACCAGCCAGCCGTGGGTGGACCAGTCTCCCGTGACCACGCGCACACCCCCATCGACCAGCCGATGGATGGCCGGGCGGTGGGTATGGCCGTGGATCAGCACCTTGGCGCCTTGCGTCTGCATCAGGGTCGAAACGGCGCTGGCATTCACATCCATGATGTCTTCCGGCTTGCTGCTCGATTCGGTTTTGCTCCGGGCGCGCAATCCTTCGGCGATCGCAATGCGTTCGGCCAGCGGCTTGGCGAGAAAATCACACCTGAAAGCCGGAGAACGCAACTGCTGACGCATGGCCTGATAGGCGAGATCGTCCGTGCAGAGCGTGTCGCCGTGGCAAAGCAGGATGGTTTCGCCCTGATAGGCAAGCACAAATACATCGGGTAGATTCTCTGCACCAATTCGGTCGAGCAGACTCTGCCCGACCAAGAAATCCCGGTTGCCCGCCTGAAAATACTTTTTGCAGGGCAGGGCGGATAGTTGATCAAGCGTGTGGCCGATCGCATCGGGCAAAGGCTGATCATCGCCCACCCAGTAATCGAACAGATCACCGAGAATATAAAGCGCACCCGCCTTGGCCGCACGGGCCATGAGCGCTGCGAATGTATCGGTCTGCGGATTGGCCGGTGAGAGGTGGATGTCGGCTATGAGCAGAATTTCGGCCACTGGGGTCATTCCTTCAATATGCTTGATCAAGTTCTGGAATTAATCAGGCGGTAACGCGTTCTGCCGCAGTGATGATCACATCCTCGGCGGGCACATCGCTATGGCCATTGCGGCGGCCGGTAGGCAGTGTCGCCATGGCATCGACGACCGCCAAGCCATCGACAACCTGACCAAATACGGCGTAACCATAACCTTGCGGGTTAGGTGCCGTGAAATCAAGAAAACCGTTGTCCTTGAGATTGATGAAAAACTGGCTGGTGGCAGAATGCGGGTCGCCGGTACGCGCCATGGCGATGCTACCGCGGACATTCTTCAAGCCATTATCCGCTTCGTTGGCAATCGGCGGCATGGTTTTCTTTTGTTCCATATCCGCCGTCATGCCGCCGCCTTGCGCCATAAAGCCCGGAATGACACGGTGGAAGATGGTGCCAACGAAATGGCCGCTATCCACGTAGGCCAGGAAGTTGGCGACGGTGGCGGGCGCTTTCTCGGCATTCAGTTCCAGTGTGATGGTGCCAAGACGGGTGGTGAGGGCGACGCGTGGTTGTGGGTTGCTCATTTACTTAATTACTCCAGATAACAAAAGGGATGTTTGGCAAGCAAGGACAGAACTCGCATACTGCACGATTGCTTTCCTACTTTTGGGTTGAGATTGCACGATAAAGTCGCAATCATACACGCAACATTTGGCCCTATTAACGAGAAAAGTCACATTATGCTGGTTATTTATGACTCCCACGCACGCGCCAAGCGTGAATTTGTGCCGATCAAACCCAAAACCGTGGGGATGTATGTCTGCGGCATGACGGTTTATGACCGCTGCCATATCGGCCATGCGCGGGTAATGGTTGTATTCGATATGGTCGTCCGCTACCTCAGGGCAAGCGGTTACGAGGTGCACTACGTGCGCAATATCACGGATATCGACGACAAGATCATCGCCCGTGCTGCCGAGAACAAGGAAAGCATTCGTAATCTGACCGAGCGTTATATCGAAGCCATGCACGATGACGCTGCGGCCTTAGGCTGCCTGCCGCCCTCGGCCGAGCCGCGCGCCACCGAATCGGTGGGCGATATGGTGGCGATGATCGAAAGCCTGATCGAGCGCGGCCACGCCTACCGCGCAGCCAATGGCGATGTTTATTTTGATGTCTCCACGTTTGACCGATACGGTGAACTTTCCAACCGCAATCCAGAGGATTTGCGTGCCGGGGCGCGCGTCGAGATCGACGAGGCGAAAACCGATCCGCTTGATTTTGTGCTCTGGAAGGCAGAAAAACCCGGAGACCCGAGTTGGGATGCGCCTTTCGGCCCCGGTCGGCCGGGCTGGCATATCGAATGCTCGGCTATGTCGACCCGCGCGCTGGGGCCGACCTTCGATATTCACGGGGGAGGGCAGGATCTGCAGTTCCCGCACCATGAAAACGAAATCGCCCAAAGCGAGTGTGCGACGGGCCATCATTACGTCAACTACTGGATGCACAACGGCTTTGTGCGGATCAACGAAGAGAAGATGTCCAAATCCCTGGGGAATTTCTTCACTGTCGCGGAGGTGATGCGGCAATATCACCCGGAAGTGATCCGGCTGTTCGTTTTGTCCAGTCACTACCGCAGCCCCTTGAATTATTCGGATCAGAATCTCGATGCGGCGCGCGCCAGTCTGACACGCTGGTACACGGCCATAAAGGACGTACCCCAAAATGGAATACCTATCCCGGCGGTTATGGCCCGTTTTCATGCGGTGATGGACGACGATTTCAATACGCCGGAAGCCTTGGCGATCGTGTTCGAGCAGATCAGCGAATTGAACCGCAGCAAGGACGCGAATTGTGCCGCGACGATACAGGCCATCGGAGAAATCCTGAACCTCGGTCAGCACGATCCGCAAAGTTTTCTGCAATGGGCGCCCGCATCACAGAATCAATTGAGCGACGAGGCGATTGAACAGAAAATCGCCGAACGTGCTGAAGCGCGCGCCAACAAGGATTTTGCGGCATCGGACCGGATTCGTGATGAACTCCTGGCCGCAGGCATCGTGCTCGAAGACAAGGCCGGGCAAACCACCTGGCGGCGCGGCTGAATACGGTCTGATTCGAACACTACTGTGGCAGGCTGCTACACTGCCACCCTGAGGGATCTCTGCACGAATCCATCCTTGGCTTCGTGCAGATACGCTCAGGCCGGATCACGCCCGGCCCGAGCTCCGCATTTCAATGACTTACGTCATTAAGCGGCAGGGCTTCCATGCCCTGCACGGGAAGGTCTGCATTTGTGCAGACCTTCCCTAAAAAATAATTCCAGATACCTGAACGAGCATTTATGAGCACGCCCAAACTGATCCGCCCCCAACATTCTGCAGACACCAACGCCGAAGGCTGTGTCTACCATTTGTCGCATACCGACCTCGACGGTTATGGCGCCCAATTCATGCTCAAGGCCGCTGGTGTCAACACGCGCTGCTTCAATGCCGATTACCGCGATATTCCGCTGGCGGTCGATAAAATCGTCGAGCAAATCATCGAAGAAGGCGAACCGGCCTCTTTGCTGCTCACCGACCTCAATCTCACGCTTGATCAGGCCGAGCAGATCGACAAGCGCATCAAGAAGCTGAAAGTCCCGACGACACTGCAATTGCTCGACCATCACGCCACAGGTGCCGATTGCGCAGCCAAATTCGATTGGTACTACCTCGATACGGAACGCTGTGCCACCAAGCTGGCGTTTGAGGCGGTTGCCGATCTGATGCCCGAAGATCAACGGGCACAGTATGCGCTGCGGGCCGATTTCGTCGATATGGGCGACCGCTGGCTGAAAGATGAGCCGTTGTTCCGCAAGTCTTTATATCTGCTCGGACTGGTGATGCAGGATGACCATCTGGCCCCGCCGCTGGCGGATATCAAGCGCAGTTACCGCTTCCACGTGATCGAGCATTTTTTTCAGGCGCATGAACGCGGCGAGAATCTGGAATCGATCGAGCGCGGTCTGTATGACGTGCGCAAAAACTTCCTCGTCGGCCGCATCGACGCGCAGGATCTGAACAATCCCGAACTGCCGCTCAACGATAAATTCCACATTCTTTCCGCGTCCGTGCTCGATGAGACCACGGTGCCCATGCTCGATATCGACGGTGTGCGCACCGGGATTTTCTTCAACTGGCCGCATGACGTGTGGCGCGGCGTGATCATGGACATGATGGAGACACGCCATAAAATGGATATGGCAATCGGCGTTCGGGGCAATGGCAAGCTCTCGCTGCGGGCGAATCCCGGCGTGGATGCCGGCGCGATTTCGGCAAAATACTTCCGTGGCGGCGGCCATCCGGGCGCGGCGGGCGGTGAACTGCGGGATAACCGCTTGCGCGATCTGGATCATGCCGTGTCATCAATCAAGCAGACGATCAACCCCGCACCCCCCGTCGCTACGGCCAAGTTGGGCAGCATGATCACCATCCAGCCGCCAAGAAAAGGCGCCCAGAAGAAATAATGGGCTTCAACCTTAGCGGGTGCAACCGATGAGTACGGCGGTCATTTCTGCCCGTGGTCATGCCCGTTTGCAGGCAGAGCTCGATCACCTGTGGCGCGTGGAGCGTCGCCTGGTCGTGCAGGCAGTTTCCGAAGCCGCTGCTTTGGGCGATCGCTCGGAAAATGCCGAGTACATTTATGGCAAGCGTCGGTTGCGCGAAATCGATCGGCGCATCCGTTATCTACAAAAACGGTTGGGTGACATCAAGGTGGTGCGGCAGCCGCCGACGGATGTGAACAAGGTTTATTTCGGTGCCCGCATCACCCTGCTTTACGCAGACGATCGGGAGCAAACCGTTTGCCTCGTCGGGCCCGATGAGATCGACCCGGCCAATCATCTGATCAGTATCGATTCCCCGCTTGCCAAGGCCGTGCTTGGCAAGGCGCTGGATGCAGAAGTTGTGCTCTACTTACCGAGTGAAACTGCCACGCCACGCCGCGTTCACGCTGAAATCATTGCCATCGACTATCCCTCAGAATTACATAGCGCCGTTCCATCCTGAAAGTTTCAGGAGGCGAAAACACAAAATTCGTAATTTGGCATCTCAAAAGGTTTTTTGAGGTGCCCATAGGTAATATTCCCTTAATCGTCCTGGTTATAAACTTTGAAATATTCGCGCGCTACATAGTGGTGCAATGCCTAATATTTGCCGATCTTATATGGTGCAATGAGCATATTCACCATCTCTTTGTTCTTGTTTTAAGCCTTTTTCAATCAACTGGTTATTTTTAAATTTTTGTTGGCTCATCTCTTGCATTTGGTATTGTAAAGAAGCTAATTCCGGCAGTGAGAAATTCACCGAGAGCAATAATGGAAACCACGAAAAGCCCCAGTTACATACATAGCGGTTTTGATGAGATGTATGGCTTCGAAGGTCGGGCGGCGCGTCCTCAGTATGCTGAGGTTGTTCGGCAGTTGACTTCCTTACCTGCCGAGCAACTTGTGAACAAGCAACGTGACGCGGAATTATTGTTTCGGCGAATGGGGATTACCTTCGCTGTTTATGGGGCGAATTCTTCTGAAGAACGGCTGATTCCGTTCGATGTGGTGCCGCGGGTGTTTAGTGCCACTGAGTGGCGGCGATTGGAACTCGGTCTAAAACAGCGTGTTCGTGCGCTGAATATGTTCTTGCATGATATCTACCATGAACAGGAGATCATCAAGGCGGGTGTCATTCCGGCGTCTCAAGTGCTGGGGAACAGTATGTACTGTGCCGCGATGCAGGGCGTTGACCTGCCGAACCAAGTCTATGCCCAGATTGCAGGCATCGATTTGGTCCGGGTAGCGGAAAATGATTTTTATGTATTGGAAGACAACCTGCGCACCCCATCGGGTGTTTCTTACATGCTTGAGAACCGCAATACCATGATGCGGTTATTCCCGAATATGTTCACACAGCGCACCATCCAGCCGGTTGCGCACTATCCGCAGCTTTTGCTTGAAACACTCCGGGAGTCAGGGCCGGCGCACATCGATAACCCCGTTATCGTCGTCTTGACGCCCGGCCCCTACAACAGCGCCTATTTTGAACATGCGTTTTTGGCAAGCCAGATGGGGGTTGAGCTGGTTGAAGGCAAGGATCTTTTTGTGAGCAACAATAAGGTCTATATGCGCACCACTCAAGGGGCGCAGCAGGTACATGTGATCTATCGCCGGGTTGACGATGATTTTCTGGACCCGTTGGCCTTTCGTGCCGATTCGGTACTCGGTGTGCCCGGATTGTTCGATGCGTATCGACATGGAGGTGTATCGCTGACCAATGGTGTGGGTACAGGGATTGCGGATGATAAATCAACCTATCTTTTCGTCCCTGAAATGATCGAGTTTTATCTGGGTGAAAAACCATTGCTCTCTAATGTGCCTACCTGGCGTCTCGATCGATCGGATGATCTCAAATACGTACTCGAACATTTACCGGAGCTGGTCGTCAAGGAAGTACAGGGTTCGGGCGGCTATGGCATGTTGGTCGGGCCCACAAGTTCGACCAAGGAAATTGAAGTTTACCGTGCACGAATTCTTGAGAACCCGGCGGGATTCATCGCGCAACCAACGCTCGCCCTTTCCACTTGCCCGACCATGGTGGAAAGCGGGATAGCGCCACGGCATGTGGATTTGCGCCCCTTTGTGCTGTCTGGCAAGGAAATCCGCCTTGCACCGGGCGGGTTGACGCGAGTGGCGATGACAGAAGGCTCCCTGGTAGTGAATTCGTCACAGGGTGGCGGAACAAAAGATACCTGGGTATTGGAGGACTGAACCATGACCATGCTTTCACGCACAGCTGATCACCTGTTCTGGATGGCTCGATATATCGAACGGGCAGAAAATACCGCGCGGGTACTGGATGTGGCGACACGTACATCGCTGTTGCCGGATGGCGAGGAGGGGGCAGACGCCCGACTGTGGTATGCACCGCTTAACATCTGCGGATCGGCTGAAGGTTATGAAGAAAAACATGGTCTGGCCGTTCAGGCGAATGTCACAAATTACATGACGCTGGACCCGGCAAACCCATCCAGTATCTATAACAGTCTCATGGAAGCGCGTGAAAATGCGCGTGCCGTTCGTGGCGCGATTACCTCCGAAATGTGGGAAATCATCAACAGTATGTGGCTGGATTTGAAGCGAATGCTGCCCTCGCTTAACAAAACGAATCCAGAGGGTTTTTTTGACTGGGTAAAGGAACGTTCACACCTGTTTCGTGGTGTTACGCTGGGCACGATGCTCAAGGACGATGCCCTGAATTTCATCCGGTTGGGTACGTTTCTTGAACGTGCGGACAATACGGCGCGCATACTCGATGTGAAATATCACATTCTATTGCCCAGTGTGCAGGATGTGGGTGGTGCCGCCGATTATTACCAGTGGGGTTCCCTGCTCAGCTCGGTGAGCGCGCAGGAGGCCTACCGAAAAATCTATCGGGACAGCATCAAACCGCTGCGTGTGGCTGAATTGCTGATTTTGCGGGCCGATATGCCGCGCTCCTTGCATGCCTGCCTCAACGAGGTTGATGCCACGCTGGGGTTGATCAATGGCCCGACCGGCACCGAGGCGCGCCGTCTGGCGGGCGAGTTGCATGCCTCCCTGCACTATGGCCGAATCGACGATATTTTCGCGCATGGCCTACATGAGTTTCTCACCGGGTTTCTTGCCAGAACGCACGAATTGAGTAGTGAAATCCATGATGCCTTTCTCTCGCTCAGAGATGATCGGCAGCCCGATGGTATCCGACCCGATCGATTCCAATTGCAACTACAATGATGATCTGTTTTTCCGGGAACTTATCATTATGACTTATTGTGTTGCGCTCAAACTTAATGCCGGGTTGGTTTTCGCCTCGGATTCACGCACGAATGCGGGTATCGATCAGATTTCCAGTTTCAAGAAAATGCGCAGCTTCGTGAACCGGGGCGATCGCGTCATCGTCATCCTGAGTTCCGGTAATCTGTCGATTACGCAAAATGCCATCAACCAGCTCGAAACACAGGGCCGAAGTCCAGAGCAACCCAATATCTGGAACGTGACATCCATGTTCGATGTAGCCTCTTTGCTGGGAGGCTGCCTGCGACATGTGCAGAACACGGATCGGCCTTATTTGATGGCCGGCAATATTGATGTCAGCGCCAATTTCATTGTCGGGGGGCAAATTGCCGGTGAACCGCCACGTTTGTTCCTGGTGTATTCCGAGGGCAATTTCATCGAAGCGACCGAGAACACGCCGTTCTTCCAGATTGGCGAAATCAAGTACGGCAAACCGATCATCGACCGGATCATCAATCCGCAAACCACCCTCAATCGGGCAATCAAATGCCTGCTGGTTTCTTTTGATTCCACCATGCGCAGCAATGTTTCGGTGGGTATGCCGATCGATCTTGCCTGCTATGTGACCGATAGCCTGTCTTTGGACAACATCAAGCAGTTGCAGGAAGGTGATCCTTATTTTGCCTCTATCAGTGCCAATTGGAGTGAAGGTCTGAAAAGCGTTTTCTCCCAGCTGCCCAATCCGGAGTGGGTATGTCCGGCGCCGGATACACAGACAGATCAGCCGCCGGCAGACAGTCAATTACAGAATCAAGGGATACCACCCATATGACCATCCGCGTTGCGCTGCACCACAAAAGCCGATATCTGTTCGATCGGTCCGTCGTACTTTCACCACATGAGATCCGCCTGCGCCCGGCCGCCCATTGCCGTACTCCGATTCTGGGTTATTCCCTGCAGGTTTTGCCCGGAAAGCACTTCGTCAACTGGCAGCAAGACGTCTACGGAAATTTTGTCGCCCGCCTGACCTTCACCGAGCCGACCGTCGCACTAGAAGTGACGGTCGATTTGATTGTCGACATGACGGTCATCAACCCCTTCGATTTCTTTGTAGAGCCTTGGGCCGAACACTATCCCTTCGCCTATCCCGATGTGATGAAGGCGGAATTGACACCATTCCTTGAAGCAGCTCCCCTCGATAAGCACTTTGGGAAATGGTTGGCGCAATTCAGGCAGGAAATGCCCAAGGACTTGAGCATCAATGACTTTCTGGTTCGCCTCAATCAAAAGGTTCAGAGCAGTGTGTCCTACCTGATCCGGATGGAGCCCGGGGTGCAAACGCCCGAGGAAACCCTCTCCATCGGTTCTGGTTCCTGCCGCGACAGTGCCTGGATGCTGGTTCAGGCCCTGCGACATCTGGGCGTTGCTGCGCGCTTTGTTTCGGGTTATCTGATTCAGTTGGTGGCCGATCAGCCATCCCTTGATGGCCCGAGTGGCCCGACGGCGGACTTCACGGACCTGCATGCATGGTGCGAAGCCTATATACCCGGTGCCGGGTGGATCGGTCTGGATGCCACCTCGGGCCTGTTGGCCGGCGAGGGCCACATTCCACTGGCGGCCACGGCTCAACCCATTTCAGCGGCGCCGATCACCGGCATGACGAGCGTATGCGAATCCGAATTGATTGTTGACATGAGTGTCACCCGCATCCATGAAGATCCGCGCGTCACCAAACCGTATACCGAAACCCAATGGCAGGCGATACAGAGCCTGGGCTACTGGGTCGATGCCGAACTGCAAGCAAATGACGTGCGCCTGACCCAAGGCGGCGAACCGACCTTCGTCTCCATCGATAATATGGACGGGCCGGAGTGGAATACCGATGCGCTGGGCGAGCAGAAGTGGTTGCTCGCTCAGGATCTGATGTCCCGCCTGAGCCGGCAGTTTGCACAAGGCGGCCTGCGTTATTACGGTCAGGGGAAATGGTATCCCGGTGAGCCCCTGCCACGATGGGCACTTAGTGTTTATTGGCGTACCGATGGCGTGCCCGTTTGGCACGATCCTGAGTTGATGGCCGAGAATCCGAAACCGGATGCGCCACCCATTCCCAAAGCGCGGGCGTATCACTTTGCTCATCTACTCGCATCGCGCTTGCAGCTTTCGACCGATTATGTGATTGCGGCTTATGAAGATCCATTGCTGGCGTTGTCCATGGAATCAGCCTTACCGGTCAATCTCGACCCCACGAAAATCGACCTCAAGGATGCGGGTAAACGCGGGCAGGTTTCGCGCAAGCTGCGATCCGGATTGGGGGATGTCGTCGGTTATGTTCTGCCGCTCAAAGCGCTGGACTCCAGTAAAACCCAATGGGCTTCGAGTTTGTGGCCTTTGCGTACCGAACGCCTCTACCTGTTGGGCGGTGATTCACCTCTTGGGTTGAGATTGCCGCTCGACAGCCTGCCCTGGGTTCACCCCAAGGCGCAACCGATTGATTTCCCGGTTGATCCTTTCGCATCGCGCCAGGTGCTGGGTGATTATCCGCGCACGCCAGCTTCGCTCAAACTCAGTCCTGCCGAGGCGCCGCCTGCTGAGGTCAATCCAGAAGAAGTCATTCATACCGCGTTGGCGCTGGAAGTTCGGGACGGTGTTCTGTATGTCTTCATGCCGCCGCTCAATCGGCTCGAAGCCTGGCTGGAGCTGGTGGCCGCCATCGAATTCTGTGCGAAAACGCTGAAACAACCGGTACGAATCGAAGGTTATACCCCTCCTCGGGATCCGCGTTTGCAGTCACTTTCTGTTACACCTGACCCCGGTGTCATCGAGGTCAACATTCACCCTGCCAGTGACTGGTCGACGCTCGAACAGAACATGCACCTCCTGTATGAATCGGCGCGTCTCGCTCGTCTGGGGGCCGAGAAGTTCATGCTCGATGGTCGGCATACGGGAACAGGCGGCGGCAATCATGTGACGCTGGGTGGCGCTACACCTGCCGATAGTCCGTTCCTGCGACGCCCGGACTTGCTGAAGAGTCTTTTGACGTATTGGCAACAACATCCTGCGCTGTCTTATCTGTTTTCCGGTCAGTTCATCGGCCCGACGAGTCAGGCGCCCCGTGTGGACGAAGCCCGCGACGACACCTTGGGCGAACTGGAAATCGCCTTCCAGCAGCTTGATCTTATGTTTCCGGCCGGTGTGCAGTCCGATCAGCCTTGGTTGATCGATCGGCTGTTGCGTCATTTGCTGGTC
>JACDJA010002855.1_pt1 | contig 11769 bp, 10 predicted proteins | sample 7449241 | NCBI WGS metagenome assembly JACDJA01 (sample SAMN14253289, study PRJNA609438) | sludge metagenome | isolation source: initial anaerobic sludge | collected 2018-12-20 | reverse complement strand
GATGACAATATCCTGAATGGAACTGTTATAATTATTCTAATAAGTTGTATAGTTGCATCGTTTGCCACAGAAAAAGCAGCTAAACAAATTGTTATTGAGTCGGACGATGATACAGTTGGATTAATAAAACCGAGTGGCGCTGATGGTGAAAATATACTTTTGCCTATTGCAAATATTTCAAATATTGAAAAGCTATTGGAATTTGCGATTTTTATCAAGGACAAAAAGTCCCAAAAACCCATTTCAATCCTGTCTGTGGTTTCCAATAATGAGGATGCGGAAATCAATATCCTGAAAGCAAGAAACAAACTTGAAGAATTTGTAAAACAAGCATCTGCCTCTGAAACAGAGGTAAATATTATCAGTACTATAGATCATAATGTAGCTAGTGGTATATCGCGCATTTCGAAAGAAATTATGGCAGATATGATTGTTTTAGGATGGCCCCATCGCGCAGGTTTTATTGATAAATTAATTGGTGAAAAAGTAGATAGCATAATTAATAACACAACCAAAACCACTTTTATTTGTCATTTTGAAAAGCCTTTGGTGCTGCACAAAAGAATTGTTGTTGCAGTACCTCCATTGGCAGAACACGAAGGCCATTTTGGGTTATGGTTTGCAAAAATAGCGAAACTGGCTCAGGAGCTTAGTGTTCCAATTATCCTGTACTGTAATGATTCTACGGGAGAAGCAATTAAGTTAATTTCCAAAAAAGCGAAGATAACCGCATCTATTTCTATAAAGTTATTTGTAGATTGGGAAGACTTTTTTGTGATTTCAAGAAATGTTAACGAAGATGATTTATTTATACTGGTATCCGCCCGAAAAGGAGCCGCTTCTTATTTAAGAAAACTTGACGACTTGCCCGTTAAACTTGAAAAATATTTTGCTACTAACAGCAGGCTCGTAATATACCCTCAATCGTATAATGAAAACATAAGCTACCAACAATATAGCGACTTTTCGGCAGAACCATTAAATAAGGGAATTGAAGCGGTTCAGAAAATTGGTAAAGGAATAGGTTCAATTTTTAATAAACCAGACAAAGAATAGTTTATTTGAAGAACGTCAATAATAATTTATTGCCGCTATTCGTTATGCCGCATGCTTAAAAAACGAATCGTGATTACTTTATGTATTTTGAGGTTATTGGAGAAGCTGCAAAAAATTTACCCATGGAGATCAGATCCAAAAACCGTTATCAACCAATTAAAAAGAGCATTCTGCAAAAAAAAGTTATGATTTCTGTGATATTTTTCTTTTTTCTGCGAATAATGATATAAACGATTAATATTTCAAAAGTGGAAAAAGAAAAGTTTATTGAGATTATCACAGAAAATCAAAATCTTATTTACAAGATTTGCAATTCTTACTGTTCGGATAAGGAGGGTAGGAAAGATTTAGAGCAAGAGATTTTATTGCAACTATGGAAATCCTTGAAAAAATTTGATGGACGCGTCAAAATTACAACATGGATTTATAAAATTGCCTTAAATACTGCCATTTCTTGTTATCGAAAAGATTGTAAACGACTTGATAAACCAAACGATTTCGATATCTCAATAATTTCTTTATCTGATTTTGAATATGATTCAAGTATTGAAGAGAAAATCTCAGTTTTATATAGACTGCTTAATAAATTAGGAAGTATGGAACGTGCTTTAATGCTCTTGTACCTTGATGATTATAAGCACAAAGATATTTCAGAGATTCTCGCAATATCTGAATCAAATGTAGCTACAAAGATTAGTAGGATAAAAATGACATTAAGAGAACAAATTAGTAACTATTAAATTTAAAATCATGGAATTAGAAGATTTAAAACAAGCATGGTCTGATTATAATGAAAAGCTAAACGAAAATTTACGGACAAATAAAAAGCTATTAAGAGAAATGAATCTTGATAGAGCCAAATCAGCAATGGATACGCCAAAAAATTATGAGCTATCATCATTAGTTTTGGGCGGATTATTTTTTATCTATGTATTGTCTTCAACTGTTAGATTTTCAGGTGATATTAAATTGCTTACATCAGGAATACTAACAAGTATTTGGTGTGTGATTATGACATGTCTTACGATATATAAACTTAAAGCATTGACTGATTTAGATTTTTATAGCGTTGGAGTTATTGAGATACAGAAGAAAATGATTTCTATTAGCAAGCGATATTTAGCCAGCAGGCGATTTGAGATTTATTCATTTCCATTCTTTGCGATTGTTGCTACACCAATTTTAGCAAAAGCCATGCGGGGATATTATATTTTTAATCATCCAGAAATATATTTGATTGGTGTAGGCGGGGCATTACTTTTAGGTTATCCCTTGGTAATTTGGATATACAAACATTGGTATAAAAACAAGATTAATAAGGTTGATAGTTTTGTGGCAGAATTAACTAAATTTGAGTCTGAACAATAATCGGTTGCATAACATTTTAGGAATTAATGCAAGAGTTACGGTAATCGGCAATGTGCCACCAGTAACTTTTTCAGGGTTTTTTCACTTAAATTGGGTAAAACCGTTTCCTGTTCAAATCTTTTTTTAAATTTGTCAATAAGATAATTAATAGATTGAATGCCTCAAGATACTGGTTTTCGGTGGCCTGAAAAACCACCAAACGCCAGTGAGGTTAAGTTCAACAACCGATAATGATTAAAGAGAAATGGAATGAAATATGTTATTTGCTATCTGAAAAGAATTTTCCGTCAGATTTAAGCGAAACCGATTTTGGACAAAAAGTAATCCAAGCTCTGCGAATTTTGGACTGGAAAGAATACAAGGGTGAAATCGAAAAAGAACATTCCCTTTTTTTACGATGGTAATTTAATCAGTCAGGATGCCCCAATTTTATTAGAAACTATCCCGTTTACAGAGGACAATAAAAAAGGACAAAAATTTGTAGAATTATTTAGTAAAGAAAGTTATAGCACTGAATTCTTAAAATCATTTACTTTAAATGCGCTAAGAAAAATAAATCGCAAAGAAGAACACAAAAAATTGACAGAAAAAATCCTGTCCGAATCTTATCAAGAAAAATTAGTGGAATTAATTAAACAGAATCTTTTAAGCGAATATGACGGAGAACTGATTGAGTCGGTGCTGAAAGACTTAAAAATCGAGGTTAAAAACCAAAAGCCGGAAACACCTCAATCGGACTTTCCTAAAAAACAATATTCCGAGCCGAGAATTATTGACTACCCGACTGAAATTTTACCAATCGAATTAAATCCTTCTTCCGAATCGGATTTTAAGCGCAGACTTTTATCAACAAAAACAGCTTACATAACAACTTTCTACAAAAATGGAACATCTAAACAAAAAGTTTGGAATGCCCATCGATTTAGAGAAACGTCCGGTGTTTTGGGAAATTTAAGGTCAAGATCAGAATTCAGAAATGGAAAATGGCAAAAACTCGGAATTGTAAAAGTTTATGTTTCAGTTGACAAATAAAAATATAAGCCGGGTCACTTCTCGCCGAGATGGTCTTAAAAGTGCCTGAGCTGTATGCAGGGAAACTGGCACGTATAGTTCTTGGGGGGCGTAAGCTACACGGTGCGTTCATTGGACAGATTAAATAGCCATCGCACATTTAGCACATTTTGTTTTGCTAAACAACAACCAATCACAACAAACCAAAAGAACTAAATTTTGCCAACACAGCAAAGAATGACTATTTTTGTATATGACAAAAACTGAATTAAAATATAATTCTCCATCAGAATATGCTGAAGAGATTGGATTTAAATATTCCAATTCAACTTCAAGTGAGCATAAAAAAGAAAGTGGTCAATTTTTCACCTCAAAAGAAATTTCCAACTTCATGGGAAATTTAGCCCAACCAAAATCTGACAAGATTTCAATACTTGACCCAGGGTGTGGAACTGGAATTTTAACATGTTCTATTATTGAAAAACTAATTGAGAAATATTCAATTAAAGAAATCAATGCAACTCTTTATGAAATAGACATTCAATTAATTAAAGAAACTGAAAAAGTAATCTCATTTTTAGAAAAATGGTTGCACTTTAAAGGAATAAAATTTAATGCAATAATTGAGCAAGCAGATTTTATTCTTTTCAACTCTCACGTCTTTTTAAAAAATACGTTGTTTGAAAATGAATTAATTAAAAAATATGATTATATAATCTCCAATCCCCCATATTTTAAAATTTCTAAGTATGACAGGCGTGCACAAGTTGCAAAAGAATTGGTTTATGGACAACCAAATATTTACTCCCTTTTTATGGGAGTTTCAGCCAAGCTCTTAAATCCTAATGGAGAATTAATTTTTATTACACCAAGGAGTTTTGCCGCAGGAAATTATTTCAAAGCATTCAGAAAGTTCTTTTTTAAAAATGTGAATATTTCAAATATCCATATTTTTGAATCTCGAAATAAGATGTTTAAAAATGACAATGTACTTCAAGAAAACATTATAATTCGCGCTACAAAAGAAAAATCATCAACTATAAATATTACAGTAACAGAGTGTGCAAAAGATTTGAATAAGCCTCTTATTTATAAATACAAGACTGAAGAGTTAATTAGCTCAAATTCTAAAGAAAATATTTTATTCATTCCATCAAATTCAGTTGAAGCAAAAACTATTAACGTTTTCCGCAAATGGAAAAACACTTTAAATGATTACAACATTCAAATTTCAACAGGCCCAGTTGTAGCATTCCGTTGTAAAGACTTTTTGATCTCTGACCTTACTCCAAAAGTTTCTGTTGCACCCTTAATTTGGCTGCACAATATTAAAGAAATGGAATTTGCTTACCCATTGAAGAAAGGTGCAAAACAAAGCTATATAATTGATTCAGAGGAATCCCAAAAGGTATTATTAATAAATAAAAACTATGTTTTAATCAGAAGATTTAGTTCGAAAGATGACAAAAGCAGACTTGTGTGCTGTCCATATTTTGCTTCAAATTTGGAATATGAAAGAATAGGACTTGAGAATCACATAAACTATGTTTATCGTCCAAATGGAGAATTGTCCGAAGAAGAAATCTGGGGAATCTCGGCATTATTCAGCAGTAATCTTTTCGATACATATTTCAGAACATTTAACGGAAATACGCAGGTTGGGGCATCTGAATTAAAACAAATAAAAATGCCACCACTGGAAAAAATTCTTGATATTGGTAATGTTCTTAAAAACTCTTATCAGCCGACAAAAATTGAAATAGAAAATTTAATTAACAACGTCTTATTCGGAACTCCTTATGTCGAAAATCGAAGAAGCACAAGCAATCTTGAAAGAGTTGGGATTACCTGACGCCCAGCAAAATGAAATATCAGGATACACTCTGCTTGCATTGTGCAATATCAGAGAAAAGGACAAATGGTCAAAAGCCTTCAAGCAAAGCCATGGTGTTTCAAAAGGTATAATGGCATTCATTTCTGAAAACTACGGAAAAGAATATGCGCCAAACACAAGGGAAACTGTTAGAAGACAAGTATTACACCAATTTGTGCAAGCAGGAATTGCCGATTACAATCCTGATATTCCTAATTTGCCAGTAAATAGTCCTCGTACGCATTATGCTATTTCCGCCATAGCATTAGAAACAATAAAGACTTTCAGAACAAGAAAGTGGAAAGAAGCACTAACTCAATTCAAAAGTCAAATAGGAGAATTAAAAAACAAATATAGCAAGAACAGGAATATGTCACGTGTTCCAATTAAGTTGCCGAACGGTAAAGTATTATTGCTTTCTCCAGGCAAACACAATGTAGTCCAAGCAGCAATTGTTGAAGAATTTGCATCTCGCTTTGCTATTGGCTCAACTTTACTGTATTTGGGCGACACCGAAAAGAAAAATTTACATATTGATAAAAAGAAACTAAAAAGCATCGGCATTCCAATTACCGATCATAGTAAATTACCTGATGTCGTTATTTACGATGAATCAAAAAATTGGTTGTATTTAATTGAAGCTGTTACTTCTCATGGTCCAATGTCACCCAAAAGAGTACTCGAATTAGAAGAGTTTTTAACTAATTGCAAAGCAGGTAAAATTTACGTTTCAGCATTTCCCAATTTTTCAGAATTTAGAAAACATATTAAAAACATTGCATGGGACACAGAGGTTTGGATTATGGAATTTCCTGAACATATGATACATTTTAATGGTGATAGATTTTTAGGGCCAAGATAATTTTTAAATAATATCCTGCGCTAATTGTCAAGTACATTTAAAATTCACACAATCCAACGAAACGCCAACATGCGGTCATATTTCAGGCGGCGGGAATGCCCAAAAATTTGGTTTCTCGCTCCCCCTCGTTTGCAACGAGGGTAAATGGTTCAACGTTTCCAACGTGGAAGAACAATGACTGTAGCAGTTTGGTTATTTTTATTGTTGTAAACAATATACCACAAACCCCTCGTTGCAAACGAGGGGGAAGAAGCTGCTGCCATTGATAAGGAAGTAAAAACTATATTGGAAAAAATGGGGATATGACCAAACAGGAAAAAGAAACAGCATTAACTCAACAAATTATTGAGCGTAAAATTTTTACGCTCCGTGAAACCCATGTTGTATTGGACAAAGACCTGGCAGCTTTCTACGAAGTTAAACCCATCCGGCTGCGGGAGCAGGTAAAACGCAATGCCAACAGGTTTCCCGATGATTTTGTATTTCAACTGACCGATGCAGAAGTTGACCTTCTGGTATCGCAAAATGCGATACCTTCAAGGCAGGCATTGGGAGGATACTTACCATATGTTTTTACCGAACAGGGTGTAGCTGCCGTTTCTGCTGTGCTTAAAAGCGATAAGGCTGCTGAAGTAAGTATATTGATGTATCAAATGTTTCAAGGAAGAGTTACAGTATTGCATGTCACACAATTACCAAAGGAAAAGATGCACCTGGCAGAGCAAGGAAAATTATCCAAAAGGGCGATGTGATATTTGCTACCGTTAGACCAACATTAAAACGAATTGCTTGTGCCTAAAGAAATCCTGGAAAAAGAATTTTTGGAATTAGCAGAAGCATACGGAGTAAACGACACTGAAGATTTAAAGGCATTCCATATTGATGCAAGAACAGAAAAAGAGAAAAGGAAAAATTTTACCAAACTGGAAGAACAGCCTAAAATTTTGATTGTTACTGAAAAACTGCTCACCGGATTTGATGCTCCGATACTTTACGCCATGTATCTTGATAAACCTATGTGAGATCACACATTGCTGCAAGCCATTGCGAGGGTAAACCGTCCGTACGAAAACGAGCAGAAAGGCATGGTAAAACCGTTGTTTAATTCCCAAATGTTTTTAATATTTTTACAAGGCACTTTATTTGTTTTTGATTTTACTCCTAATATACTGAGAGTTAGAGCATTAACTTAAGAATTATGCTGCTTTTTCAACATTAAATTTTTGGTTATCAACTATATTGCATTGTGCGAAACTTGAGTACTTTATTAACGAAATAACAAAACACTTATGTATCTATTTTTTGACACAGAAACAACGGGATTACCAAGAAACTGGAAAGCTCCTGTAACAGATTTGAATAATTGGCCTAGAATGGTGCAAGTTGCATGGATTTTTTGTGATAAAAGCGGGAATCGTATTGACACAAAAACGTATATTATAAAACCGGAAAACTTCACGATACCTCGCGATGCAACTAAAGTCCATGGTATCACAACAGAAAGAGCTTTAAATGAAGGGAAAGAGTTGAAAACAGTACTTCAGGAGTTTAATGGTTTTATTGACCAGTCCAGCTTCATAGTTGCTCACAATATTAGTTTTGACGAAAAAATAGTTGGAGCTGAGTTTTTGAGAAAGAGCGTAAACTCTAATTTTAACAAAAAGAGAAAGCTCTGTACTATGCAAGCTTCTACAAACTATTGTAGAATTCCGGGAAACTATGGATATAAATGGCCTACCTTGTCAGAATTACACACTAAACTTTTCGGAACTGATTTTACAGACGCTCACGATGCTTATGCTGATATAGATGCTACCGAGAAATGTTTTTGGGAAATGAAAAAAATAGGATTGATATAAAGCACATACCCCAACATTTCAGGAATTAAGGCACAGTTGAGCCGTGAAAAAAGGCAGTAGGTTGATTTGCCTGTTGCTTTTTTTGCAAAAGTTACGGTAATCGGCAATGTGCCACCAGTAACTTTTTCGGGTTTTTCCACTTAAATTGTGTAAAACCGTTTCCTGTTCCAAATATCAGTATTTACATATCTAATATGTTGAAGGGAGGGGAGTTAGATTACAATTCAGTTATTAAGAATTAATTAACAACTGCTCCTGATGGTAAAGAGTATCGGGTAACTTTTTATTCGCTCGAAATGATTCTTGCTATTGGTTTCCGTGTGCGAAGCTAGCGGGGTACTCAATTCCGCATTTGGGCAAACCAAAACCTAAAGGAGTACATGGTTAAAGACTTTGTAATGGACGATGAGCGGTTAAGAAAACCTGATTAATTCATAAGTTTTCGTTATGAGAAGCAAAATATAAAGAATAAAGGTCGGCGCAGGTTTTCAACTCGCAGGAATAGCCATAAATGTTTTGAGAATTATAATCCGAGCATTATCTTTTTCTGACGTTGTTTGGCTTCGGAACAGAAATATTTTAAATTATTCAGGTTAGGCTAACCAGCGCCTTTGTCTTTGTTTTAAAAAGTCAGAATTAAGTGTATCCAAGGCTAAATTACAATCTTCTACTATCTGAAAATCGTACATACCCATCACTACGAAATCAGCCCCGTTATTAAAAGCATAGGGGACAGCGTCTTTTGGATGGATTGCCCCGGCTGCCATAATTTTAAACGCTATCCAAGGTTCATCCAAATTATTCATATAATCTATTGTCTCTTGTGGTTTAAAACAAAATATATTGTCTTTGAAACCCTTGTCAGTCGTGTTTTTTTGTTCCGTATCAACTTGAGCCGACCAATAATTATGGTGGTGTAGCGTTTTCATCCAAAAATCAGGTTTGAGTCCTTGTTCCACGCATCCTTTGATGGTTTCTAACAAGTGTCCACCAATACCGGCGGGAATACCATAACTCCTTATGAATTCAAGTGATTTTGCTATTTCATCAAATTTTCCTTGTTGTACATAACTGTCTGCAACCCCACCATGAAAATAAATAGCTGAGGCCCCAGCCTCTACAGACTTAATAATGTTTTCTTCATTTTGCCCGGAATCGGAAATAAACTGTATTTTACCGCCGGTTTCGTGCCAATATTTATTTATTATCCTGGCCTGTGCAATATTGCCAAGATAAGCATTGATACCACATTTTTCAGCCAGTAAAAAGGTCATCATAACCCGTTCGTCGGTATGGTAAGCCTTTACCAGTTTCGAGGCATACAGCAAATCACGGGCGTGGGCCCAGCCTCCTATGAGGTTCCCGCCCATAATCACCCTGCTTAATTCCATATTACCAATCTTACTTTTTGGAATTTGTCCTTTTAAATCATCGAGCGAAGAAAAGTGAAAATTTTTTAAGGTTGCGCTGGTGGTTACGTCGGTTTCCCCGGTTAGAAATTTTTCCTCGAAACTGTCCCACTTCTGTTTTTTATAAATTGCATAAGCAAATGCTCCAAAAAACGGAACACTAATTAAATCACGTAACAGTTCACGCCGCTGCAAGGAGGTTCCTTCTCTTTTTATTGGTGGTATCGGGGCATGTGCTTTTTCTTTTTTCCAATGTTTTAACAATCGATCGACCCCGTACCAAATGTTTGAAGGTAATATGATAAAAACCAATAAAATAAATAATAGTATCAAATTTTTATTTACCCACAAATAACTACCTTCTACAACTGCCCCGAAGGTGTATCCCGGAATGGGAGGATAAGCTACAAAATAAAATAAAAGCAATAAAGTTCCGGTAATCGAAGACCAACGAACCAGAAATCCGATAAAAAGAGACAGCCCTATAAGTATAAGACCCCAAATGTTCAGAAAATCAATGACTTTCATCATTTCAGGGTTTTCTGCCATTTGGTGAAAGATATCTGCAAAAATCCATCTGGAATTGGCAAGGTATCCTTGGGCAGTCCATGATGGATTTATTAATTTTTCAATTCCTTCGTACAAGAAATACCAGCCAACAACAATCCTGAAAATTGTCAAAAACCAAGTTGAAATGTTATTTTTCTTCATCTTTTAAATAAATTTAATGAGCCTGAATTATTCATAAAACAACTTGTCGTCTAAAATAGCTGAATATCACTATTCTGGAGTGTACGAAGACAAACATCATGTACACAATAGTAGTAAATAATTTTGAGACCATCACGAAACTCTTAATTTTTTTGTAGCTGGCAAAATGATTGATTTTTCAAAATTATGTGTCTCAAAAAATTACAGGTTGAAAATTTTGAGATGCTATGCTTGTGGATAACCCATCCTTACTTAAATTGTCATCTCCTTAACTTAAAACCTGAACGGTAATCGGCAATGTGCCACCAGTAACTTTTGCGTGTTTTTTTACTTAAATTACGTAAAACCGTTTCCTGTTCAACTCTTTTTTTAAATTTGTCATAGTAAAATAAAATACAATCCAAAATGAAAAGAGTTACTTTATTTATCCTGACAGCAGCATTTAGTCTGCTATCTCTATCGTCAATTAAGGCAGAGGTTAAACTTCCTGCTATTGTATCGTCAAATATGGTTTTGCAGCGCAACACCACCGTTGTGCTTTGGGGCTGGGCCGATGTCAAAGAGAAAATAACGATTAAAACCTCTTGGTTAGAGAAGACCATGAGTGTTGAAGCTGACAATAATGGCAACTGGCAGATTGAAGTGAAAACGACCAATAGCAAAGAGCCTCAAACTATTCATATAAGCAGTAAAACTTCAGAAATTACATTAGAAAATGTACTGTTTGGAGAGGTTTGGTTATGTTCCGGTCAATCTAATATGCAGCAGCCTGTAAAGGGCTATCATGGGCAACCCACATTTGGGTCTGTTATGGCAACTGCAAAGTCGAATAATGCCAACTTACGTCTCTTTACCGTGGATAAGATTGGCTCAAAAACTCCATTACAGGATGTTGAGAAATTTACAGCCTGGCAACAGGCATCTCCCAACAGCGTTTCAGACTTTAGTGCTATTGCTTATTTCTTTGGTCTGGAACTTCAGGAAATTTTAGATTGCCCGGTGGGTATGATACATACTTCCTGGGGTGGTAGTTCAGTCCAGGCATGGATAAGTAAGGAAGTAATAAGTGCCTATCAAAATGTTAATCTGGATGATGTAGATATTACAAAAACAACAAATCATATCCCCACAGCACTGTTTAATGCAATGATTAACCCGCTGATTCCCTACACGATAAAAGGGGCGTTGTGGTATCAGGGTGAGTCTAATCGTACTGAACCTGAAAATTACAAAAAACTTTTCCCGGCTATGGTGAAAGATTGGCGAACACGCTGGAGTATTGGTGACTTTCCATTTTATTATGTGCAAATTGCTCCTTATTTATATGGAGATAATGATGTGTTTCAAACGGTTGACAATAGTGCATTTATTCGCGAAACACAATTACAATGTCTTGATCTGATTCCAAATTCGGGTATTGCAATTACAATGGATATTGGTGATCAATATTGTATTCATCCACCCAAGAAGAAAGAAGTAGCCGATAGATTACTGTTTAATGCACTCAACCAAACATATGGGTATAAGACCATAGATTACGCCGGTCCGATTTATGAATCCTTAGAGTTAAAAGATGGCGGAATAGTTCTGATGTTTAAGAATGCTGAAATAGGTTTGTAT
>JACDJA010002854.1_pt1 | contig 11775 bp, 10 predicted proteins | sample 7449241 | NCBI WGS metagenome assembly JACDJA01 (sample SAMN14253289, study PRJNA609438) | sludge metagenome | isolation source: initial anaerobic sludge | collected 2018-12-20 | reverse complement strand
GTAGTGATGCAACCCTTCGCCCAGGTAGTTAAGGTCGTGCCGCAGTATGTTGTGTCCGCCAATAAATTCGGTGTTTCCCAGAAAATCTGCAAAGTCTTTGACTGATGACGAGTGAAAGGTTGAGCCGTCGCTTCTCACAGCCCCGATGTCCAAAATTTTTTTGGTGCGGGGCTCTATCTCGGTATCGAAGAAGGTGATGGCTTTCATGGTTTCACGTTAATACGCTCAAAATTAATAATTCAGTGGATTATTTCTTTGTTTTTCTCCGGTATGTATTGAAAATTTAATAAATTACGTATTTTCACAGGTATTAAAATTAGTTGGAGTTAAATACGTTTAATGAATGGTTTAAGTAACTTTGTATATTCTGATAAAAAACAATGAATATAAAAAAGCACATAGAGTATTGGGCAAAAGGAGCTGAAGAAGATTTAATAACGGCTAATTTGCTGATTCGGGAGAATCGGATTCTACATGGATTATTTTTTTGTCATTTGGTGATTGAAAAGGTCATAAAAGCTCATGTTGTGAAAACATCAGAAGAGGTTGCCCCGAGGTCTCATAATTTGATTTTTTTATCGGAGAAAGCTGATATCGAGTTTAATGAAGAGACACAAATATTTCTTGGGATATTGATGAAATACCAATTACAAGGACGGTATCCTGATTACAGTCCCGTTCTTCCAAATATTGAAAACGTAAATAAATATTTAGATAAGACCAAAAACTTATTGCAATGGCTAATAGAAGAATTGTAGAGTTGTTGAAAAAATATATACACTTGTTGCGTACGGAGGGAATAATTGTTGACAAAGCCTATCTCTATGGCAGTTATTTGTCTGATTCAGCCACTGCTGAAAGCGACATTGATATTATGATTGTAACAGAAAATGAGGATGACTATTTGGCGGGCAAAATTTGGAGTTTGACAAAAAGAGTTAATTCAAGAATAGAGCCTTATCTTGTTGGAAAAGTAAGGTTTAACAGTAGTGAAATTTCTCCATTGATTGATGTGGTAAAAAAAACCGGTTTGGAAATAGCGTAAAAAAGTGGCTACTAAGTCCACCCCTGTTTTCAACCGAACATCAAAAGGAATAACTATTATTGGATTAGCCACATTAGCAATACTTAATATATTGATGAACATTTTTTTGCGTTATAGTTTTATAGTAGTTTGATAGATCAGCCCCTGCAATCAACCTTATTACCTTATTTCTTTCGGCAGCCGGGCTTCATTTATTCACTTAATTCTTAATTCGCATTTCCATGGTTAAAAAAGGAAATAAGTTTCTTACCATGAACTTATGACTTGTTTAGATGTAAGAGTGCTTTTATTTGGTTAATCCCGTGTTTTTTCGGCAAGAAAATTGGACTTTTTAGACCGATTTCACTAAATTTAGAGATATTAAGAATCGGGCATAACTCCTACCACCATGGCAGGCCTGCTGATCATCGTCTCTGTTATTCTAATGCTCTCTCCGGTGGCAAGTGAGTTTAAAACTCCTGCGCCGCGATCCGCCGATACGGCTGCTATTAATCAGCAAACCCGGGAGGCTTATGCCCTAGCCCGGCGCAGCCCCGACAAATCTATGGAAACGGCGCATCGGGCGTTGGCTTTGTCCAGGCAGGTTGAATACACCCGGGGAATAGCAGATGCTTCTCTGGCTTTGGGCATGGCGCACCTGGCCTTGTTTAATCACGCCGACAGCGCCCTTTTTTATAATGATAGAGCATTGCAGCTCTATGATAATCTGAACGATATCAATGGCAAAGCCCTGGCTTGTTATGCACTCTCTTACGTGTTTAGCTTCAGGGGTGACCTTAATAAGTCGGAACACTACTGTTCTCTGAGTCTCGATTATTTTAAGCAAGTCGATAATAAAAGGGGTATGATAAATGCCTGGAACGGTCTCTCCTACCTGGCCAAGCAGCAGAACAACCTGGATGAAGCACTTTCATACATCCGGGAAGCGGTGGAGATGGCTCGTTCGGTAAATGATACCACTTCATTGGCCGATGTGCTCAACAGTCTGGGTAACCTTTACAAGGAGATCGGTCTTTTCAAGAGTGCCATCGATACCTATTTCGAGGCCTTACAACTGTGGGAGGAGACCAATGACTCCACCGGGCTTTCCATTGCTTACGGCTCTATTGGTCTTATGTATTTTTATCAGAAAGACTACCCTAAGGCCCTGGAATTTACCATGAAAAAACTCTCCATCGTTAAGGCAAAGAGGGAGCTGTGGGAGATGAGCAAGACCTACAATAACCTGGCAAATATATACAGTGCCATGAACCTGTGCGACAGCGCTCTGCATTATAACCGGAAAAATTTGGCCCTCAACAAAAAGATGAATTATAAATCGGGATTGGTGATGGCTTTTCACAATTTGGCATTAGCCATGTTGCTGAAGCAGGAGATCGATTCAGCGCTTTATTACGGAACAAGGGCTGTTGATCTGGCTCAACAGATTAATGACCCCTTGCTCAATAATGCCCTTATTACGATGGCGCGGGTCGATAGTGCCCGGAACGATTATAAGGTGGCATTGCAAAATGCGATGAAAGCTTACCGCATGGCAAAGCAGCAAAACCGCCCCCTAGTGGTTGCAGAAGCTTCCGAGCTGCTGAGTGACCTTTACAGGCTTGTTGGCCGCAAAGGCCTGGCCTATGATTATTTGACTGAGTATCAACAGATCAATGACAGCATCAACAGCGATGCCTTTCATAAACAGATTACCCGTCTGGATTTGCAGTACGACTATGACAAAAAGCAGAAAGCCGCCGAATATGAGCAGATGCAGGAGCGGCTTCTTCACGAAAGCCGGATTGAAAGGCAGCGATTCTATCTGAATGGACTGGTTATTTTTATTTTTTTGCTTATGGTTATTTCGTCGCTCTACCTTCGCCACAGTCGCTTCAGGGCCCGGTATGCAAGAATCGATCTTGAACAGCGGCTGCTAAGAGCACAAATGAACCCTCATTTCATTTTTAACGCCCTTTGTGCTGTGCAGGAGTTTATACTGGCCGGGAAAGCCCATGAAGCCAATACCTTCCTGACCAAAATTGCCCGGCTGATGCGCAATATCCTTGAGCAAACAAGTCAGGAATACGTGCCCCTCGATCAGGAGATTGAGACGCTGAAACTCTATCTGGATTTGCAACAGATGCGATTCAGTCAGGAGTTTGAATACCATTTTTCGGTGGATGAAGCCATTGACCCTGAGAATTTCTCGGTGCCCCCCATGCTGGCTCAACCCTGTGTGGAGAATTCTGTGGAACACGGCCTGCTGCCCCGTGGCGAAAAGGGACATTTGAACATCTCCTATCAGTTGAAAAATGGTCTGCTAAGGCTCGAGATCACCGACGATGGCGTGGGCCGCCAACAGGCAAAAGAAACAGTTGGAAATATAAAAAAGAGGTCTGCCTCTGCAAGTCTCACTGAAAAACGGTTGGAGTTTTTCAGGAAGTCACTGAAAGAGAAAAATATCAGCTATGAGATCATCGATCTTTACGAGGGCGACACCCCCAAAGGGACAAAGGTGGTGATGATGCTGCCGTATAAGAGGGTTTTTGCTTAAAAGAGCAGATTTCTCCCTGCGGTCGAAAAGACAGGGTTCCAGGGCTAAAAGTCGAGGTGTGGGGAGAATGAAGATGGCTCTGCCATCTTCATTCTCCCCACACCTCGACTCCCCCTATGACAGGCGGATGGTCTTTTCGACCGCAGGGAGAAATCTTATTGACAAAATGATTTGAATCATTTTTTCAATCTCTGGGATATTGAAGGAGAGGAAATTTCAAGGTACATTACGCAAGAAATAAGGTAATAAGGTTGAATACTAAGGAACTTGTTTGGCTACTAAGGTTTAAAAAAGAAATAAAGTTTGTTGATAAGAACCCACGCTATGAATATAATAATTATAGACGACGAGATCTCCGTGCGAAACGCCATCACCGAACTCCTCAAAGAGAGCGATCCGGAGATTAGCATTATTGCTTCGGTGGGCTCTGTTGCAGAAGGCATCCGTGCCATAAGGCGGCAACATCCCAATCTGCTCTTCCTGGATATGGAACTGCCCGACGGGCTGGGATTTGAAGTGCTTAAGGAAATAGATCCTGTTGATTTTAAGGTGATATTTATTACCGGGCATCAGGAGTATGCCCTGGATGCCATCAAGGTGAGCGCCCTGGATTATATCCTGAAACCTTTTGACCCGGACGAGCTGTGCCGCGCGGTGGACAAAGCGCGCCAAGTGATCGATCATGAGGAGGAGACATTGAAATTGTTGGCACTGAGCGAAAATATGCAAAGTGAAAAAGTGCTCAAGCGGGTTATCCTGTCAACTGCCGATAACCTGCACATCGTGGCCATCGATGAGATTATTCGTGCAGAAGCCGACAGTAATTATACCGTGTTTGTGCTATCGCAGGGGCGGAAAGTCATGGTGTCGCGCACCATAAAAGAATTCGATAAATTGCTCTCGGGTTCGGGTATGATACGTGTGCATCAGTCGCATTTGATTAACGTGGCCCACATCGATAAGTTTGTGAAACATGACGGAGGATATTTGCAATTAAAAGACGGCAGCAAAATACCCGTTTCCCAAAATCTTAAAAAACAGGTGCTTCAGGCTATTAATGATTTCCTTTACGAGTAGCCCTAAAGTGTTTTTTATCTGCCTTTTAATTTCTATCTCTTTTTCAAGATCTTCCTGTGTAATATTATCCCCTGATTTGTTATTCCTTCAACTCAAATTCTCTATCAATTCCAGTCAATACTCATTTTGCAGGGTGACATACTCATCCACTATTTATCTTCTTGGTTTAAGGTCGTAATTTTAAGTGAATGCCATTGGTTTGGAAATCAAACAGGGCAAGGGTAAACGAGTAAACAACAAAGGGCAAGGCCTCTCATGCATCGAAGTTACCTCTATTAAGTTTTTTCTATCTGTACCTGAACATGTAAGGTTAGATATATATAATACAAAGGGAAATAAGGTAAGCACCTTGATTAATAAAAAAATGGCAGCAGGGGAGCATGTGATTGATTTTGATGGCGAAGGGCTACCTGGGGGGGGTGTATTTTTACAGATTAACTGCCGGTAGTTCTCAACAGAGTAAAAAAATGCTGTTGCTCAAATAGAAATACAGCACGGCATCCGTCTGAGGCCGGACACGGTAAATGCCGTATATAGTTGTAAAAAGTATTTATCCATAACTAGCCCCGCGATTAATCCTGGGGAACTTTGTTGCATGTTTATCGGGCTTTAGCACAACATAAGATTTGCCTCTCACATAACCTGTCCCGCCTTAGCGGGAGGATAATGCCTATAATGAACAAATAATTACACCTGAAAAACTCATGAGTTTTTCACCTTTTGCTTATAGATAGCGAAAAGCCGAAAAAGTTTAAGAAAACTTTTTCGAGGGTTAACTCCCGATTCTGCTTAGGCAAAATCGGCCTTTGGTGCCCTATTCATAAATTTTATGAATAGGGCAGGCTAAAAAAAACTAAAATGCAAATGCAATACTTATTGCTAACCTTAAAAAGCAGGTATTGAAGTCTATAGATGCCTTTCAATACGAATAATACCTTCGATTTCCATAGGGCTAATTAAGCCAAAAATCCCTTTTACTCATTCATCTGCCACCAATACTAAAATAGGAACATTGGCCACTCATTTACTCTTGCCTTAGCCCTTTTTGTGACGTAAATTTAGTAATAAACAGCATTATTATGAAAAAGCTATTTACTGTAATTGTGTTTTGTATGGCTTGTAATTTTATGGCTGTGTCATTGTGCGCACAGATTAAAGTCGATGCAAAAGGTAAGGCAAACGAAGAAGCGGATCGTCGGGCCAACCGAAAAACGGAAGAAGCAATAAATGCCGGCTTTGATAAAATGGAGGAGGGCATTAAAGGCATCTTTAAGAAAAAAGATAAAAAAGCCAAAGGAGAAGCTAATGATGCTGCTGGCGATGCAGGTGATTCAGACAAATCGAGCAAGGCAGTGAAAAATGCCACTGAGGAAGCCAGGCAGACGAACCCTTCCGGTAATAATCAGCCACAGGATTTGCTGAAGTGGAACAAGTACGATTTTATTCCCGGCGAAAAAATAATTTTCGAAGACAACCAGGAGAATGAAGAGAATGGCGAGTTTCCTTCCCGCTGGGACCTTGCCGGTGGGGGAAGTGTTGAAAACGCCGCCTTTGGCGAAAACAGTGTAATCTACTTCAAAGAGGAAGGTTCGTGCATTGTTCCCTTCCTTAATAACCCTGATAAAGATAACCTCCCTGATCGTTTTACTATTGAGTTTGACTGCTGGTTCGAGCCTGAAGAATATTGCAGCTACCTGGTCGATTTCTGGGAACATAAAAACCAGAGCGAAAGCACAATAGACATTGACGCTCTGATAATAAATGCCAATCATGCCGGTATTCATGGTGTTGGTGAAGGGTTTTATCCCGGTGAAAAGGAGGAGGGAGAGATAAAAAATGGTTTCTGGCGCCATGTAGCCATTTCTTTCAACATCCGGGCCCTGAAGGTTTATCTGGATGATGCCCGGGTAGTGAACATCCCCAATTTGGGAATCAATCCCGAAGGCCTGACAATCTGTTGTGATGGAATGAATAAAGCTGGTGCACATGGCACTCATCGCCTGATAAAAAACATAAGGATTGCCGAGGGTGCCGTAAAACTTTATGACAAGTTGATGCAGGATGGTAAGATCATAACAAACGGTATCCGTTTCGATGTGAACAAAGCAGTTATCAAACCGGAATCAATGGGGGTGATAAACTCAATTTTACAGATGATGCAGGAGCATCCTGAACTGAACTTAAGCGTGGAGGGACATACCGACAGCGATGGAGATGATACATCAAATCAGGGTCTCTCAGAACGCCGCGCCCAGGCAGTGGTTGATGAACTCTCCAAGATGGGGATTTCGTCCGGGAGACTTAGTGGCCGGGGCTGGGGAGAGACCAAACCGGTGGGTCCAAATAATACAGCCGAAGGTAAAGCAGCTAACCGGAGAGTAGAATTTGTAAAAATGTAATTTATAAATACAAATATCATGAAACCTCCATGTATTGGCACACGCAAACACAATGATATATTAATCAGCTTCATGGAGGTTCTATTATTCCATTAAAATAAATTTTTATATGATGAAATAAATTATTGACTTAAAATAAAAACAAATTATGAAAGCATTAACAATTCTAATGGTAAGTATTATTATGATCCTGACTGAACTGCCAGTTCAGGAAGTAACTCTTAAGCCTTATGGCCTCAAATCGGGGATAATTGAATATATATATTCAGGCAACAAGGTCGGAAAAGGAACCCTCTATTTTGACGATTACGGTTTAAAAACCGCCATATACATGGATGCGATTGAAAATGGCGAAAAAAGGAAAGGATGGGTAGTCACTTTCGGTGATTACCAGTATATCTGGGATGCCGAAAGGAGCTCAGAGGGAATGAAGCTGGAAAACCCGATTATAGCATGGCTGGCAACAGCCTCTAAAGGCGATATTGAATCATTCGCCGAATCAATGTATGCAAAGATGGGGATGGAAAAAAGTGGTACGGAAATGCTAATAGGAAAGGAGTGTAAGGTAATGAAAGGCAATATGGGAAAGGTACTTACATGGAACGGGATCCTGATGCTACTCGACATGAAGATTGGATCATATCTCTCTCACCAGGAGGCCACTTCAATAAAAACCAATGTTCCTGTTGATGCAAAATATTTTATTATCCCTAAAAATATCAAGTTTTCGGAAATGCCAATCTTCTAATAAAAACGTGAGATGAAAATAATTACAAGAATTCTTTTTGTCCTGTCAATCTGCAGCATTACTGCTTTTACAGGATACGGACAGGAGGCCATTCCGGCTTCCGGGGGAACTGCCACCGGTACGGGGGGCAGTGCAACTTATACTGTTGGACAACTTGTGTTTAAGCAGTATAACGGATCCGGCGGTTTTATAATTCAGGGCGTTCAGCAGCCTTATGAGATATCCATTGTAACCGCGATTGAAAACACAGAGGATATTACCCTGGAATGTATGGTGTACCCTAATCCCACATCGGGAGATTTGAAATTGGTTATCAAATCGCTTGACTATGAGAACATGATGTACCGTCTTTACAATTTGAACGGCTCGCTTCTTCAGGGCAAGAAAATAGAAGACAGGGTTACTTCCATATCGCTGAATGAATTTCAGACTGGGGTCTATTTCCTCAGGATCATCAGGAACAAGCAAGAAATAAAAGTCTTTAAGATCATTAAAACTCAATGAGGCCGTGTTTTTTTTTAATTACCTAGCCGAATTTGTTCCGATAGCAGAGCGTATCGGGAACAAAAGAAAAAGAACTAACAAAAAAATTATAAGCCATGAAAAATAAAATACACCTATTCAGAGCATTGTTAATCATGGCATTAACCAATCTGCTCATCAGCTCATCCATTTTCGCCCAGCCACCACAGAAGATGAGTTACCAATGTGTGGTAAGGGATCATACCGGGGCACTGGTAACTAACAAAAGTATTGGGGTCCGGACACTCATACTGGTTGGGAGCCCGATACAGATAATTGTTTTCGAGGAGACCTACCTTTCCAACCCTGCCACAAACAAAAATGGACTGCTTACCCTTGAGATAGGAAGTGGTAAAGCACAAACAGGAAGTTTTACCTCAATAAACTGGTCATCCGGGACATATTTTCTAGTGACCGAAATTGATCCTACAGGCGGAACAAACTTCACTATTACGGGACAGAGCCAGATACTAAGTGTGCCGTATGCTTTGTATTCAGAAAAGGCAGGTTCATTTGCAGAGACTGATCCGTTGTGGACAGGTGTTTCAACAAATTACTACACTAAAGCCGAGCTTCAGACTTCGGGAAGTTCCGAGGTCCACTTTGTAAATTTAAAAGCACGCCCCACTACCCTGGCAGGCTATGGAATAACGAACGGAGTAAGCACAAGCGGAAATCAAACCATCGGAGGCAATAAAACATTTACCGGAATAACCACTGTACCAACTCCTGTCAATGCAACTGATGCTGCTACAAAGGCTTATGTGGATGCATTATTGATACAGATCCGGCAACTGGAAAATCAGCCGGGAATAGTTAAAGACTGTGACGGGAATCTATATACAACTGTTAAGATAGGTGCTCAGGTGTGGATGGGTGAAAACCTGAAAACCACCAGTTATAACGACGGCACAGCCATACCATTGGTTACCGACAATACTGCATGGATCAACCTTACCACACCCGGTTATTGCTGGTACTTTAATGATGCTGCAACATATAAAAATCTATATGGCGCATTATACAACTGGTATGCAGTAAGCGCCACGACTAATGGCGGCAAGAATGTATGCCCTGCAGGATGGCATGTGCCGACAGATGCAGAATGGACAACAATGGGAAATTACCTGATTGCCAATGGGTACAATTATGATGGTACAACAACCGGAAACAAATATGCCAAATCTCTTGCTTCTACTGCAAACTGGACGGTATCAGGCATTGCCGGTGCCGTGGGCAATACCGATTATCCTGCCAAAAGAAATGTTACAGGATTTACAGCCCTTCCGGGTGGCTTCCGTGACTTCGGTGGAATATTCGGCATCATTGGAAGCTACGGTTCCTGGTGGTCGTCTACGGAGGGCGATGCTACGGATGCATGGGGCCGTTACCTGTACTGCGATAACGGCAGTGTAGACAGGATCGGCAGCGATGAGGTGTATGGATTTTCTGTTCGTTGTGTCAGGGATTAGGTTGACTATTTGACTATTTTTTTACCGCGAAGCGGATTTCACAGGGTGAATTTGACGATTTAACTATTTAAAAATATGCCGGACAACCAATCATTAAAAATTAAACTGCCATGAAAAAACAATTTTCTATTCTGATGTTTTTACTGCTTGTGCTATTCCTTTCACAGCACACAGTTTCTCTGACTGCTCAGACAACACCAATCACTGTTCCTGATTATGCTTACGGGGACGTTTATTCTGAATATGGAACAGTTACACAACTGGGGGTGGCAAATCCCGGTCCTTATGGTGGATATATTAACGCTGAGGATCAAAGGCAGAACGGTATTTTTTTTGCCAAAGGTTACAGGTGGTGGGGTTATCCTTCATATCCACTGCTTATTTGCGGCCAGCTTCCTGAATTTGATTTCCCTGGAAAACATGGTTACGCGGATATGACATCTCTTGGTTGTGGAAATCCACCTATTGGTCACATGGCTTCTTGGGGAGGTGTAATTGCAGAGCCGGCCAGCCGAACTATCTGGTGCATTACCGGTTCTAAAAACCACAATGGCCCTACAGCACAATATTGTGTAGAAGTACCGTGGCTCCCCGCGGGAGAAATATGTTATTCTCCCCCCTCAACATGGGGATATGGTTCCAGTTACGGGTATTTGCGGAAAGCGTTTGTGGTGCAGTCTACAGGATTACTTCAGAAAGGTGATCCGGTAGATCTCAGAGCAAGTCTTACAGCCCGGATATCTCAAGAAGGAGAAGGAACAGCTTCCGGCATGGGTGTTCTGTTTCTGCACAGAATCTCTGAAACGCCCTGGTACCAGGGTAGATTTGGAAGAGAATACCTTACCTGGGGCACTATACAGGACTTCTTCGGTTCACCCACCGCTATCGCAAGGGTTGTTATTGAGCAAACCGGCATAGCTGACTCTGTAATGAATGCAGCAATCGGCGATACCATTATCGTTGAAGTAGGTTTTAATAATACAATTAAACATAATAATCCGGGAAGTTCAGCCCCTGCAGCAGAAGGGTGGGCGGGTGAGAAACCATCCCGCATGTTTGCAAATCCTGTGTATGCAAGGACAGATACCATCCGAAATCTTATTAAAGAATACGGTAACCAGCTTACATATGATCTGATATGCCTCACGCAGGGGGCATTGCTCACACCTTTAACACCCGGGGGGCCCAATGTGGATGAAGATAAGGACGGTATCAGCGATGCACGGGAAAAAGGACCTGATGGCAGTAACAGTAATTTTGATGGTAACGCTGATGGAGTATCAGATTATCAGCAAGCAAATGCTGCATCCTTTCATACTTATGGCGGAGATAATTACGCAACTCTTGTAGTGCCACCGGATAATGAACTCTCGCAGGTTATTGTAACCGGTAATCCCTCTCCTGCAAACACCCCCGCCGACGCTGAATTCCCATGGGGCTTTTTTGATTTTTCAATTGACGGCCTTGATCCCGGAGAAGCTGTAACAGTAACACTGATTCTGCATAGTGGAGAACCAGCCGGGAAATATTATAAATATGGATTGACGCCTGATAACCTGGAACCACACTGGTATGATTTCACGTATGACGGCCAGACCGGTGCTGTTATAAACGGTAACACGATTACCCTGCATTTCGTTGATGGCCTTCGTGGTGACGAAGACATTTCGGTCAATGGTTCGATCAAAGAGCCGGGTGGCCCGGCAAAATCTTCCTCTACTGCCATACATGAACTAAATGAAAAGGAAGAGATGGTGATTTATCCAAATCCTGTAAGCGGCAATATCACTTTACAATGCAGTAACATGAAGCCCGGGCAGGATTATCATTTAAAAATAAATGGGGTATCTAATCATCTCCCGTAAAGTTTTATCTTTACGAAATGAAATATCCGGCAGACCAAATGGAATTTGAAGAAATGTTTAAATCGGAGCAAGCCTGCATTGATTACTTGGTATCATTGAGATGGCCAAATG
>JACDJA010002853.1_pt1 | contig 11775 bp, 21 predicted proteins | sample 7449241 | NCBI WGS metagenome assembly JACDJA01 (sample SAMN14253289, study PRJNA609438) | sludge metagenome | isolation source: initial anaerobic sludge | collected 2018-12-20 | reverse complement strand
GTTTGCGTGATGTCGTGCGGCGGACGAACCCTTTGCTGGATGAAGCGGCGCTGGACGGGTTGATTTTTGATGCCGTGGCGCGGACGTACGGGGATCTGGCGGACGCCGCCGGTCTGTCTGTGCCGAGCATGGCAGAAACGGCGGCGGGGCGGTGAACGTGGCGGATGGAATTACCGTGCATGACGAACGGATCGGGCCGGTGATCCAGTTGGCGGGGGGTGGTTTTTTCGACCTACTGAATCCGGAATCCAGCGACTTCGGTATTGAGGACATTGCGCATGGTCTTGCGCATCTTTGCCGGTTCACTGGGCACACCCGGACGTTTTACTCGGTGGCGCAGCATTCCGTGATGGTGAGCTTTCTGGTGCCGCGTCCGCTTGCGCTGGCCGGATTGCTGCATGACGCGCACGAAGCGTTTGTGGGCGACATGGCCACGCCGCTGAAGAATTTGCTCCCCGGTTACCGGGAGATTGAGCTGCGTACTGAGAAGGCGGTACGTGCGCGCTTTGGTTTGCCTGGGGTGCTGGGTGCGGAGGTCAAGCGAGCGGACCTGGTAATGCTTGCCACTGAGCGGCGCGACCTGATGGCGGACAACGGGGTGAACTGGGCGATTCTTGATGGGGTGACTCCGTTATCGAAGAGCTTGACGGCCGCTTCGCCGGGGTTGGCGAAGGAGCGTTTTCTGCGGCGTTACCACGAGATTCGCGGCGACATTGCGTGTGAGCGTGGCGGGCATTCCCTTCCTTCGAAGGGCGGTATCGAGGGGCCGGAATTATTTGGTGCTCTGAGAGGCTTGCCATGACCGACCAAACGATGCGCACTTTGGTGTTTGCCGACGGGGCCTGCAAGGGCAATCCTGGTCGGGGCGGATGGGGTGTTCTCATCAAGCACGGTTCCGAGTCGCGCGAACTGCACGGCGGCGTTGCAGACACCACCAACAACCGCATGGAGATGATGGCTGTGATCGAAGGCCTGGCCGCGCTACAGCCTGGGTCTGAAGTCCATGTTGTCACCGATTCGCAGTATGTCCAGAAAGGGATCAGCGAGTGGATCCACGGCTGGAAGCGCCGTGGCTGGAGAACATCTGACGGCGGCCCGGTAAAGAACCGTGATCTCTGGATGCGCCTGGACAGCGAGGTTGGCAAACATCGCGTGAGCTGGGAGTGGGTGCGCGGTCACAACGGCCACCCCGAGAACGAGCGTGCCGACGAGCTTGCCAACCTGGGCGTAAATTCGATCTGAGCGCAAATGGTGTCCCAGTACCTATCAACTCGCACACCTGAAGACCTGTCGCACATGCTGGATCGCCAGCTCGACCCGACATGCCCTGAGAAGGCTGCTTGCCCGGACTGTCCGAACGGGGCCAAGGGTGGTCTCGCGTGCATTGTGTGTCTAACGCGCGAGCTTGCGCGAATTGGTGTGCCGGACATAATCCTGCAGGAAGCGATGGCGCTGCATGGGGCGCCTGTGGCGCATGTACAGCGTACGCGCCGGGTAATACTCATGATCCGTGAGCATGTCGGGCAGGCGCCGGGGCGGCGGCTGGCGAAGCTGTTGGCCGAGCCGCCGGAGCATATTTGAGTTTTCCACCACGGAGGATTTGCCTGGCATGGACCATGACCACCTGAACGCGAAGTTTGCGCGACACATGATTCGACAATACGGGGCTGATTATGTCTTGAGGCACACCTTCGGCTCCTTGCGGGAGACTGTCGTTTCCGAAATTCGGCGAAAGAACCCTGATTTCATCGACCATTCGCCGGAGCGGCATGTTGCCTATGCTGGACGAGGTGAGGTGGCGGCATGAGCAAGTATTCTTCCGGAAAGTTGAGCCAGGACGAGCTTGGCTTTATCCGATCGGCATCTACCGTGGTGCTGGCTGCTGTCGTGAAGGGCGACATCGATCTCAATCTGATTGCACGCGAGGAATTGGCGGCGCGCGGCATGGATCGCAATGGCAACTGGGTTGGGTTCGACCGTGCTCGCGAACAGCTGGGTACGGGTGTCGTGCGCAGCCCGTCTTCATTCAGAGCCGGTTAGTGTGACGGCGCTTATTGTCGGCCCCAACACCGTTTCCGCTCAGGCCACCGTTCCAATGGCATTCTGGGTGGACGGAAAGCAGTACCGAGGACACGCTCTGGATTTAACGCCACGAGTCTACGGCAACCTGCGCACCGCGCCGGTGAGCGCCCGCGAGTTCTGAGTTGGGCGTTTATTCGCCGACCCCGTACGACACAGCTTCTTCCAGCACCCACTCCTGCACCGAGGCGATCTCGCCCCGGTTGCGCAGTTCGATCGTCATGCCCAGCGCGCCGTGTTCGCCGGCGAGCTGCATTGCCTTCTCGATCGCGGCGTCCAGCTTCTCGTCGAGATCATCGCCGTCCTTCATGCGCGCCACCACCTTGACCTTGTTCATGCCTTTGCAGTCGAGGTAGCGCGCGACGAACTCCTTGTCGAATGCGCGTTCTGATTTGCGTGCGGGGGGCGGCGTAATACCAGCCAGGCGCATCGCTTCGTGAACGACCGCCTTGCGGATGTGCGCCGTATGGACGGTGCCGGCAGCGGGATCGGTATCGGTCAGGATCGAAGACGACAGGTTGTCTCGCCAGCCCGGCAGGACCGTGATGACGACGCCCGTTTTCTTGTTGACGACCGCCACGAACGGGCTTTCGTCGGGAATGCTCCAGAACACGCGATGGCGCCTGGGGCCATTTTCCCGACAGATCACTTCGACTGATCTGTTTTCGAGATGTTCGAGAACCCACTCGGGGGAAATACTGAGGCGTTCGGACACACGCTCAAGGGCGTGCTCGGTGAGTTGATACATTTTTTTTCTCCTTGCCATGGGCGTTGCCTGGCGCACTCGCGGGGCAGAACAGCCCACCCACTCACGATAATTATTATTATGCATACATATCGCGCCGCGTCAAGATAAATGCTGGTTGCATTACCGGCAAATGCAAGATATATTCGCGCTATCGCAAAGAGGGCCATGTCATGTTCACAAGTGCCACCCATGATTTTCTGGACGCCGAATGGCGTCACCACCGCGGCTTCCTCAACACCGCGCGGATTACCGGCTACCTGCGGCGCGGGCGCGGGAAAGAGTTCTTCCTGGTGCAGAACAACCTCGCAAGTCTCGCGCTGCCCATTGTGGCTTCGCCCAAATGCCCCCTGCCCGACGTGCCTGACAACACCCCGCTCACCGCGCGCTGTCACGTTTTCGGGGAGTCGAACGGGCTCGGCGACCGTGTCGCCCTGCTGGTCGCCTTCGAGATCATCGAACCTGATCCGTCATGGCTTCCCCCTGATTATGCGTTCCGCAACCCCGTTCCCGCGGACGCCGTGCAAATCGACTTCACCCCGGCCGAGACGGGCATTACCCACGACATCGACGGCTCCAATCTCATCCGTGTCGCCGGTTTCGCATCGAGCATTGCGCTCGAAGGCGTCGACTACAGCCGTGGGGTGAACGGCAAACTGTCCTTCCTGCTGATCCAGGCGGATTCGGAGGCTGCCATCCCCGTGCGTTGCTACGGGCGCCTGGCCGGCGCGTTCGCCGACCGGATCGAGGAAGGCTCCGCAATCCAGGTGGCAGCCAGTTTCCGGGTCGACGCCAAGCGCACCGGGGCCACCGACGAGGCCGGCAAGGCCGTCATGGCGTTCAAGCCGTACTTGCACGCGATCTCCGACCCGATGGTGGCCGGCGAGGGCATGATCCCCGAAGAGGGCCGATCCATCCAGGCGGCGCTGCGGGCAGGCGCACCCGAGGTCCGCCGCCGCCGGAGGGGTGCGCAAGCCCGCGCCGCATCCGCGTAGAGGGGCCGCGATGTTGATTGCCAGCAAGCTCACGGACGTCATTCACCAGCACCCCGACGTCACCGATATTCGCGTCATCCCGGGCAGCCCGGTCATGGTCGGCTCTCCCTCCGGGTACGCCGCGTTCGACGACGAGATCGTCACACCACTCGACATCGATCTTTTCGCGGCCAGCCCGACCGTAGTCGGGCAAGGCTGGAAATACCGGGTGTTCTCGCGCGGAGGGCGCCTCTCCGGCGCGGTTGACCTCACCAACAGCCGCGTGCGCTTCTCCTTGTTCGCAACAAACACCGCCCGGCAGGAGTTCGGCTTGCGGCTTCGAATCATCCGCGGAGCGCCGATTGCGCTCGACAAGCTGGGGGCGCCCCTCGTGTTCCGCCAGCTTGTCGAAATGCAAACCGGCCTGACCCTCATTACTGGCCCGGAGGGTGCCGGCAAAACCACCACACTCGCAGCGCTCGTCGATCACATCAATCAGACGAGCCCGTGCCGGATCACCACCATCGAAGAGCCGATCGAATACCTGCACAAGAGCGCGTGCGCCTTCGTCACGCAACGCGAAATCGGGCCATCGACGCGCTCATTCCGGGATGTTGCATTCATCACGGTCCGGGAAGATCCGGACGTGATCGCGACAAGCGACATTCCTGACCGCGAAACCGCTGATGCGCTGCTTGCGGCGTCCGACGCCGGGCGCTCGGTCTTCGCGATCGTCCCGGCGTCGGACGCCGCGGGCGCGGTCGACCGCCTGCTCGGTCTTTACCAGCCTGCCGCCCGCCGTGCGGCAGGAGAGCGCTTAGGGCGGCACCTGAACGGCATCATCGCGCAGACCCTCAACCGCGCCGCGGACGGCGCTACCTGGGTGATGCGCCCACAGGTTACCCTTCGGGGCGACCTGCCCACCCTGGTGCGTCGCGTGCTGGACACGCAATGCGCCGACACCTGAAACCCACCGAATCACAACCGCCATGGCAATTACTGGAGAACATCACCCGCGCGCCCGACTGAGTGACGAGGAGGTTGCGGAAATGCGTTACACATGGCAGCGCTGGAAGGCCGCGGGCGATCGACGCGGCTACGGATCGCTTGCCGAATTATGGGGGGTTGGCGCATCGACCGCGCGGGATATCGTGCAGTACCGCACCCGCCCGTGCATCGCGGCGCACCCGCGTGAGCACCGCGGGGCCGCCTGACGCATGCACACCGACATCCATCTCAGTCTCGCCAACCCGGCCGAAAGTGTGGTCTGGCCTCAAGGAACGACGGACGTCGTTGATCTCGGGGCTCTTGCCGAGGCGGTCCGTGCGGCGGACCGCGGCGACGGAACTTCGGTCGTCATCTCCCACCAGAACGAGCGTTACCGCGCGCAGAACGTCGGGGGCGACTTCTACGCGCTGCGTCACCTGCCCGCGCAGGTTCCTCTGCTCACGGCACTCCAGGGGCTGACCGAGCCCGTACTCAAGGTGCTGATGGATCCCGCGCACCATGAAGAGGGCGGCATCATCCTTGTCGCGGGGCTCACCGGATCGGGTAAGACAACGACGGTTTCCGCGATGATCCGCTCGCGCCTGGAGGCGTATTCCGGGTACTGCCACACGGTCGAAGATCCTCCCGAATTCATGCTGGCCGGCCGCTGGGGCGGCGGCCTTTGCACGCAATCGTCCGTTGGTGGCGAACGGACCTTTCCGCGTCTGATCGCGCAGGCGATGCGGGCGTTCCCATCCGGCACGCCCGGGATGCTCTTCGTGGGTGAGATCCGCGATGCGGCTTCCGCCGAGGAGGCATTGAAGATCGCCGCAAACGGCAATCTCGTACTGACAACGATTCACAGCAAGGACGTCATGTCGGCCGTGCAGCGCCTATTGATGTTGGCTGGCGGCGAAGATTCTCCGGCGGCCTGCGCCCAGCTCTCGAACGCGCTGCGCTACGTGCAGCACCAGCGACTTGTCGAGGTGGGCAACATGCGCCGCGTGAAGCTGGAAGCGATGGTGGTGGACCAGGGCGCGCAGTCGGCGATCCTGCAGGGCAAGGTCGCTTCGTTGCGCGACACGACCTGGCGAACGGCAAGACAACTGGGGCTCCAGTAACAGCAAGTAAAGGAAAGGTTATGGCCATGCGTTTCAAGGAAATGGGGATCCCTCCCCAGGAGTTTGTCGAACTGTGCTACCCGCTCTGGGCGCGCATCTATGTGGAGTTGGCCCATGAAACCCCGGGCATCTCCTGGTCCGATGCGGAGATTGAGCGCGTCTTCCTGAGCCTGACCGGCTTCAACATGTTCCGCATGCAGTTCGCGAGCGAGCATGAGCAGCGCCAGGCGCTGGCCATGGCGCACGAGGCGGAGCGCGGGCTCTACCACGCCGACGAGCGGCATGAGCTCGATGGCGATGCCGCGATCGACTTCGCCTATGGCTGGATGGCCGCCACAACGCTCGTCGTGTCGAGTGTGCGCATCGAGGACCGGGACCTGGCCGCGCAAAAATGCGCCATGGCGCACCCCGACTCCGGGCGTGAAATGTTCTTGCGCGGGTTTGCCGCCCGCCTGGAGATATGACTCACCATGTTCCTGATCATCGCCGCCATCTATTTCTCAATCGTCAACGTCGCAGCCGCGTCGCTCCACTTCATTGACGAAGTTTCCACCGTTTACGGAGGGCGCGGGTTCTGCGCCCCGGAACCCGCGCATTACCTGCTGGCAGTGATGGGCGGCTGGCCAGCGGCGTTCGCCGTGCAGCGCGCCCTTCGCCGCAAGCCGCGCACGGAATCGTTTACCCCCCTCTTCTGGCTATCCGCCGCAGCCAATGTTGCTGCGATACTGGGGGTCGCGGCAGTCGTGAGTTGACCGATGCTTGTCGCTATCTGCCTCGTCTACCTGGCGGTCATCAACCTCCTTGCCGTGTCCATGTACTCCATGGACAAGTTCGCAGCCGTTCGCGGTTTTGGTGAACAGCGTGTCGCCGAGGCCACGCTTCATTTCTATGGGCTGCTGGGTGGCTGGCCGGGCGCCCTCATCGCGCGCCACGTCCTGCGGCACAAGACCCGCAAACAGCCTTTCGTGTTCGTGTTCTGGGTCACCGCGGCGATCAACGTCGCCGCGGTCCTGGCTATCGGATTCACTTTCCCTCCACAAGCCTCTCTCTGATTTCGAAGGACATCCTCATGCTGATCGTCACTACCGAAAACGTACCGGGTTACGAGATCGAGCGCACCATCGGACTGGTGGGTGGCGTTTCCGTACGCAGCCGAAGCGCCGTTGGCGACTGGCTCGGCGGATTCAAGACCATCCTGGGCGGCAAACAGGATGGTTACGAGGAGATGATCAACCAAAATTGTGTCGACGCCATGAAGGACATGATCGAACACGCGAAACAGCACGGCGCGAACGCCGTCATCATGACGCGCTTCGACAGCAACGAATTCGGTGGCGGACGCGGGCACGCGATGAGCGAGGTTGTCGCCTACGGGACCGCCGTGGTTCTGCGAAAGGCCTGACCGTGCCCGTCACCCATCCCGCGCGCCGCCGGACGCCATACGTCCACGGCGCGCCATGGAGTGGTCGGCGCGATCAACATCCTTGCTCGCGGGATGCAAATGCTGCGAGACGAAGGGCAGGACACGGACGACGCTTCGTCCGGGTGCGCAAGCACAGCCCGGATCGCCTGCCAAGTGAACGGCGCAGTCAGGCCGTCAGCAACAGGAACCCGCCAAAACGACACGGGCGCAGCTCAATGCCGCGCCCGTGCGTAGTAGGAATCCCCTTCCTTCAGGGAGGGGAGGATGTCAACTGGATAGGTTTTTCGACCTGACCAAGTGAGCACGCTCACACACAGGAGACAGGCGATGCCCTGCTACATAGAGCACATGAAGGACGGCGGAACCATGTTCCTCTGCGGCGACTTTGGGCCGCACTGTGCGGCAGAGAAGTGCGCTGCGAGCACCGGGTATCTGTGCGACTACCCGGTGGGCGACGGCAAGACCTGCGACTTGCCGCTATGCGGAAGCCATGCCTATGAGGTAGCACCGAACGTCCATTACTGCCCCGGACATTTGGTGTTATGGAAGGAGTTCCGCGACTCCGGCCGCGAGACGGCACAGTTAGAGAACGTGGTGCCGTTTCGGGGGGCATGACGCGGGCGCAATCCCGCCAGTTTTACGTCCTCCTGTCCTGCATCCCTCCTTACAAAGGTTTGTGAAGCGCGGCATCCCGCCGCGGCCTTCTCAAGAGGAGGACATCATGTCGGTGTTCAAGCAGGCCCGGGAAAACGTATCTCTCCCGGAGTTCCTGGCGCGCGAACTGGGCGCAAAGCAAGTCATGACCAGTTCGGGCGCTCGGCAGAATGCCTGCCCCAACCCGGAATGCACCCCGAAACAAGGAGAGTTGCCCGTGTCGATCACCGGAGAATTTTTCCGGTGCTGGGCATGCGGTGCCCGGGGTGACGTCACGGCCGCCGCCTCGTTGCTATGGGGGATCCCGGCAGCGGACGCCGCAAGGCGACTGCTGCGCACGCGAGACCTGCAGCCTCCCGCACCGGTGGCGCAAGAGCCACCCGGTCGAGCGGACGCCATCAGGCGTATCCTGACAGTTCTCGCGGCATCCCCCGTCGATCCGATCGGCGCCGACTACCTGCACTCACGCGGAATCACGGATGCAACGATCCGCGAGGCCCGGGAGCGTCAAATGCTCGCATTCCTGCCCGGGGTTCCGGATAGGGCGATGGAGTGGCTGACGGAGTCGGTCGAGGAAGAAGCAATGAGGCTTGCCGGGATGTGGCGCGAGGGCGCACGCGCCCCTGCGATCATCTTCAGGCCGGTCGTTTTTCCGGGAACGCAGTCCGCCGAGTTTCGGCTGGCGCGCGAACCCGGAGAGAGAGAACCCCGTGCGCTCCGTTTCGGGCGCACGGAGAAGTGGGTGTGGCAAGGCACAGTGCCGGGCTACGCCATCGTGTCCGGCATGATGGATGTGCTCTCATTGGCCCAGCTCGGGTACAAGGGCACAATCTATGGCTTGCCGGGCGCTACGGCATGGAATTCGGAAGATTTTCCGGATCCGGCACCCGGGCGCGCGCAGATCGTTTTTCCCGGGAGCCCGGGCGGCCAACGCCACTCGGAAGCCCTTCGGACTGCGCTCGCCGCTCAAGGCATCGAGGCGATCATCAAGCCCGCCCACTCGCAATACGGAGTGAATGGCATGCTGAAAACCGCCGCTTAACCACCGGCCCCGGGCATTTCGCCCGGGGCCATTTCACGGAGAAAGAAATGGACGACATCTGGAAACAACTCAACTGGCTCGATCGGGAGCAGATCGTGAAGATCCTGGAGGGCTACTGCTTCCAGTGCTACGACAGCGAAAGCACCGACGAGCTGCGCGAGGCCTTGCGCCAAAACATCGAGGACGGCACGATCGACCGCTCCGTCCTCGACGACGAATGACCACCAACTTCAGGAGAAAGCCATGAAAAGCACCCCGACGCCCCATGTGGCCACCGGCGTCACCAAGGAAGCACTTCAGCTCACCTTCGGACCAACCGGAGGATTCAAGTACGATGTCACGGTCCCCGCCGGCACGCGCTGCAAGAAGCTGGACGGCGGCTCGGACCCGTGGGTGGTCGACGACCTCAGCTTCATCGAGAACAAGCGCGGCATCATGTACTCGGATGCCGACATCTACGGCATTCGCGTGCCTGAAGACAAGATCGCGAACATCGAACCGGTCGTGCGCCGCTAACCGCCGCACCCGACCGCACCGACAACCCCAACCCCGGCCACGCGCCGGGGTTTTTTTACGCCCGCGTGTATCGTCGCATATACTGCGAGAAACCCCTGAAAAGGAGCCCACCATGACAGTAGCTGCTGCACCTGAAACGACGCAAGCACGGGCAACGATCGCGACCTCCGTTCGGAACGCCATTGCCCGCATGCTGGCCGCCCCGCGTTTCTTCAATCAGAAGGAATGGGACGTCCTGGCCGCTCACAATGGCCAGATCGTTTCCGGCGCCCCCCAAGGCCACATCCCGGAGAAGCTGGAAGCTGACGACGCCGAGTAAACGAGTCGCCCCCATCCAACCAACCCAGACCCCGGCCATGCGCCGGGGTTTTTTTACGCCCGCGTGTCCGGCATTACCTTCCACGAAGGCAGGCCATCCCGGTTTGCCGTAAACGAAGGAGCAGGAACATGCGGTACTACATCTGGCACGACGAAGGCAGTTGCGACAACTGCGTCGACGACGACCTTGGCGAAGCCTTGCGCATCGCGGAAGAACTGGAATGCGACGGCCATGAAGGCGTCTATATTTCCGACGAAAACCACAACCTCATCACGCTCACCCCCTGGGAGCTCTCGGTCGATCTCGTGCGGGACATGCACGCCGACACTTACCGGGCACTCTACGAGGCGCTGGAGGACCAGAACTATCATCCGGAAGCCCTGGTGCTGGAAGCCAAACGCACCGGCAACCGGCAATTCGCGGAGAGGGCGGAAGCGCTGCTCGCGGCGCAGATGGCGGCCGGCGAACTGACGCCCAACCTGTACGCAAAACGGCAGGCGCTTCGCGCCGAAATGGCCGGTGTGCGCAACGCGACCATCCACTAGGCGGCACCCAGCCCCATCTCTTCGGAGGTGGGGCTTTTTTGCGTGCCCGCGCAACGCATCTCCGGTACGACGCAAGCCATCCCGGTTTGCCGTAACCAAGGAGAAAACCATGGACGAACTCACACGCGCAGTCGCAGCGGCGAAGCTCAACCAAACCTATCCGGGGCTGATCGCGCACGACGGAAACGCCCTGGTGTCCGCGGCCCGCAACCTGCGCATCGAACTCAAACGCGCGTTCCCGGGCATCAAGTTCTCGGTGCGCACGGAACGATTCGCAGGCGGCGACGCCATCGACGTTGGATGGACCGATGGCCCGACCACCCGGGAGGTCGAGGATCTGGCAAAGAAGTACCAGGCCGGCAGATTCGACTGCATGGACGACAGCTACACCTACGATCGCTCGATGTTCAAGGAAGTGTTCGGGGACGCCAAGTACGTCTCCTGCCACCGCAGCTATTCGGATGACCTGGTCGCCACGGCGATCGTCCAGGTGGTCGCCCGGTTTGGCGGCCAGCCGATCACCGTCGAAGCGTACCGCCGAGGCGGCGCCCGGAACTGGCACAACTCGGACAGCCCGAACGCGGTGGACATGGGGCGCGAGCTCAGCCTCTGCCTGGTCGGCCTGTCCTGCACGCCGCAGTCCTGACCCACAAAAATCCGGCCGTGCGCCGGGGATCTTCAGCAACAGAAAAGGAGCCCAAAATGCAGCCCACAACCCACGTCGCACGCGTCTGCGGCAGCTGCGGCAGCGACCGCACCCTGGCAGGCGAAGGCATCGCCGAAGTCCGGGATTTCCGCGGCAACGCATTCGCCCTGATCGGCTCGTGCTGCGCCAGCGACGTCACGCGGATGCTCAACAAGCTGGGCGGCAGGTATGGTGCGCACGTCGACGAGCAGGGCACCCTGCTTGCTTCGCCGCGCGGCACCCCAGCCATCCGCAGCATCGAGCACCTGCGATGCGAGATCGGCGAAAGCCAGGTCGTCTCGTAGCAATGCCACAACCCAAGCCCGCCACTCCGGCGGGCTTTTTTCGCCATCGGCAGGCAATCCCTTCGCCATCCACACGATAGCCCTTCCCGGAAAAGATTTTCCTATGGAATGTCGCGCATCCCCCTTCATGAAGGTAAGCCATCCCGGTTTGCCACAAACAAGGAGATCGAAATGGGTTCAACCATTCTCAGCAACAACAAAGCGTTCGCCGTCCGCAACCCCAAGACCGGCGAACCGGTCTACATCCTCTTCGAGGAGACGTACGAAAGCAATGTGCATCCTCACGACCCCAGCTGGAGCTGTCGTTACATCGGGGGCATCCGCGGCGCGATGGAGATCATCTTCAACTCCGCCAGCGTCTGCGAGGGCGGCATGCTCCG
>JACDJA010002844.1_pt1 | contig 11811 bp, 6 predicted proteins | sample 7449241 | NCBI WGS metagenome assembly JACDJA01 (sample SAMN14253289, study PRJNA609438) | sludge metagenome | isolation source: initial anaerobic sludge | collected 2018-12-20 | reverse complement strand
ATTCCCACAGTGGTAGATGCGACAATTAACCGGCCTAAAGATGTGTTGTAAAAACCATAATAAATTTGGAGTAGCTTATCAGCGCGAACGATTAATGGCTCGATGATGAAACCGCCTCGTTGAAGGTTTGCGTTTTCAGATGTTTTGGTTGACGTCATAACAAAAAAGGTTGTCGGGATTAGATATAGCTAATCAAATGTTTTGTAAATTTACATATTGTTTGTTGGAAAAGGCGTTATTTTGGGTCAAAACAATAAAAGATATACAACGTTGACCAGCTTTAAGCCAAAAAGGTTAGGATATCCATCCCAATTGGAGGGATAAACAAACCCGACAATAATGATGTATGGGAAATGATTTGTTTACCCTTACATTGGGGGGCATGCTGAAAAAACGAACAAGGTCAACAAAAAGCGACAATGGAAAAAGACCTTAAATTTGTACCTTTGGGAAAAACAGATAAGACAATATGAAAGCAAAAGAACCATTATTTGATTACATAGACTCATCAATTGATTATCAGGTGAAAAATGGTGATGCTTTAAGGACATTACAAAAAATTGATGACGGTAAATTTGATTTAATAATTACTTCTCCTCCGTACAACATCGGAAAATCGTACGAAACCAAAACTACCATAGAAAAATACCTTAAGACCCAAGAAGGCATTATAGAAGAGTTGGTTAGAGTTTTATCTGATAAAGGTAGCTTGTGTTGGCAAGTTGGAAATTACGTTGACAAAGGAGAAATATTCCCATTAGACATTTTCTACTATCAAATTTTTAAAAAGTTAGGACTTAAACTGCGAAACAGAATTGTTTGGCACTTTGGACATGGACTTCATGCTTCAAATAGGTTTTCAGGACGTTACGAAACAATACTTTGGTTCACCAAAACCGATGATTACATTTTCAATCTTGATGATGTGAGAGTTCCAGCAAAATACCCAGGTAAAAAACATTTTAAAGGTGCAAAAAAGGGACAGTTGTCGGGCAACCCAAAAGGGAAAAACCCTTCAGATATATGGGAAATAATTGTCCGCGATTGGGAAAAAGAACTATGGAATATACCCAATGTGAAATCAAACCATCCAGAAAAGACCGAACATCCTTGTCAGTTTCCAATTGAATTGGTTGAAAGATGTGTTCTTGCATTGACAGACGAAAAAAGTTGGGTGTTAGACCCGTTTGCGGGTGTTGGATCAACAGTAATAGCAGCTATAAAGAACAACAGGAATGCAATGGGAATTGAAAAGGAAAAGGAATATTGCAAGACAGCAAATGATAGAATTGAAGATTTGAAAGAAGGTAGGTTAAAAACCAGACCAATAAACAAACCTATTCATACACCATCTAAAACCGATAAAATTGCTCAAAGACCGAAGGAATGGTTGGAACTTGACTTAAACGGACATAGCAAATGAAAATAGCCCAAAAATACTCCCACTTAAACGGAGAAGAATATTTGATCGTTCATCACAATGACCTATACGAAGAAATAAAAGACGTAATAGCATCAATTGACACAGATGATTTCCGAACAAAAATCAGTAAAGAAATTCGGAAAAAAGGGAACGCTCTTTTATCACCAATTGACTTAAACAAAGCTTTCAACTCAGAATTTAACAAAAAGGGATGGTTAGAGAGCAGGTATAATTACTATATCACGCTCAATCGTGAGCTAATGGAAAAATCAATTCTAATGTCTGCCACAGAACAGAAGGAATTTTTGATAGCAAACGGAGAAGATGAACCAATTTATAGTTACAATCAAACAGACTTTGTAAAAGATAAAATTGCGGTGGAAGTCCAATTTGGAAAGTATGCATTTGTAGCTTTTGACCTATTTGTGAAACATATGCTTTTTTACTCAGGTGGCATGATTAACCTTGGGATTGAAATTTTACCTACCAAAGAAATGCAGAAGCAAATGAGTAGCGGTGTGGCTTATTACGAAGGAGAAGTTTACAATGTGATGAGACAAGGAAGAAACAGCCCTCCAGTACCATTGTTGATATTGGGAATAGAACCATAAAGAAAAAAAGCACGCCCCCCTAATCGAGTAGACGGCTGACGGTCAATTGACCGCCATTACACCTCTCACTATTTATCCCGATGTGAGTTTTGCGAGATTTTCCTTTTTGAAAATCAACAAAAACTATAATCGGGACCACCGTACGTATGCTTACGCTGAAGCTTCAGCATAGGCGCTACGGGTCTTCCCGATAAAATACGGGACAAGCTGTATACGGCGGTTCTCTACACTATGGGGAATAATGAATTTGAAATAGGCAGTTTTTGAACCATTAGGTTGTACATTTCAGCAAGTGTAACCTAACCTCCCTTTTGGGAAGGTCGATAGTAATGGTAGTTCCCAAAATTGGACTTTGATCCGGCAGCTGCCGGACATCCACCTTCCGAGATGCTTCGGAACTAACAGTCCCGTAGCATTACTGGAAACTATTCGACTTCTGCTCCAAGCATATGCCATTCTGAAAAGTCAGCGATATTAAAAACTCAACAAACAAGCGGAAACAACCGAATTAAAATAGGTGGACTTTAAAATATCCAATTGAAAAAAATAATTTTGTTTATGTGATTTCAACCCAATGGTATCCGTGGAATGATGAATATGTAAAAAGGCGGCTAAACAAAAATGAACAATAAAATACTTACTACCCACAATAAATAGGACTATGAGCGGTCTGTAATGCCCGTCCCGAATTTCGGGAACCCTGCGATTAGTCTCTCGAAAAAATCGGGACAAGCCTGGTTGAACTACATCCAGACCAAATTGGGGAGCTATGCACTTATCGAGGTGTTTGTGTGTTTATGTGAAAGATATTTGATGCTGGTTTAGGTGGAGAAGTAGCCTGTCCAGCTTATTTGTCCATTGTTATCCGTTGCATAAGAGTGTTTTCATACGAAAAACCTACACTTTGGAGGTGTACGCTTCCAATTTTCAGGACAATGAAGTTATTTAGGGTTTTGTATTTTATTGCAAAAACGTTAAAAGTAACGTAGGTAGATGCTGGCCCGGTAATCTGATCCTCGGGATACTCTTTATCACCTGCATGGTGCCCTCATTGCAAATTCGGCATTTATGTGCATCAATCCCGGTAAGCCGTTTTAAGAGCTGTTGGCTGTTTCTTTCTCCTTGGTGTTTTGCTGCACGGGGATATCCGGTTTTGGCTCAGGCACAATCTGCAGCTGCAGATTCCGTTTGGTGGTTGCATTGTAAATACCATACCTGCGTATCTTCACAAACCTTTCCGGAAGTACGTGCAGGCAGAAACGCCTTAGAAACTCCACCCTGCCCAGCGTCACGGGTTTCTGTTGGGCATTGTCCCTATAGTCCTTGGCGATGAACGTAACATGGGTGTCGGTAATTTTCAATATCCGTTGATTGGATATGGCCACCCAGTGGGTATATTGACCCAGGTACCGTAACACATGAATAGTTTTCATGCGTCCTACGTTCTTCCAGGTTCCATTAATGGCATACCCCGCTGCCGGGAAGATGCAATGTGATGTGGTAATGTTTCACCAGCAGGGTGTTCGCTATCAGTTTCCCGACCCACAACGCCTGCTTAGCCGACAAGCACCTGGGACAGTGCCTGTCGCCACAGCTTCAAATCCGGCAATTTGCTCCTTTGCTCATTCTACAATAGTAGGACTCGTTTTCTTTCTCATAACTGTATGTTTTAAATGAATTTTACAGTTATAAGTTAGAAAATAAATGAAGATTGCTATATTTGAATAAAAGCTATCCCGAAGGGATTTAGTTCAACAAGGTGTATACGTCATTGACCAATAAGTGGTTAATTGGAGTTTAGCACATTTTTTAAACATATCAGTAATTTGGAAAGTGATGCGCTTCGAAATGCCCAACGCCACATACACCAACCGGTGGCAACATACAAAAAGCCCACCACACAAACAGGCACATTTGGTTTTTGCCGACACGCAAAGCCCCCGCTGAAAAACCAAAAGAGCCTGTTTTTTTGCCAACGCTGAACTAAAAAAATATGACTGACATTTCTCAAATATTAAACTCGTTAAACACTTCGCCAAGTGTTGAATTATTGCGTTTACGTAATAGAGAAATGGTTATAGAGTTTCTGGCAAATACATTCAATAAGCAACCTGTCATATCATCTGAAAACATTCACGCTCAATTAACCGATTTTTTGGAATTCAAGCAAATTGAAAATGACGAAGACAGCGAAATCAATTCATCCGACACTTATGAAGAGAAAGCCAAAAAATACATTCAACATTGGACGAATAAGGGGTTTTTAGCCAACTATCCAGACGAACAAGGAGAAGTGTTTTATGAGCTTTCCGCACATTCAAGCAAAACCATTGATTGGTTGGCGAGTTTGAAAAAGGAAGAATTTATTGGTACAGAATCAAAGTTCAACAATATTTTGAATCAGTTGAAAGAATTAGTTGAATTTACCAATGAAGACGCTGAAAAACGCATTCAGTTATTGGAAGAGAAAAAGTTGGAAATCGAACAGCAAATTCAGCGAATAAATGCCGGTGAAGATGTAAAAGTATTTGAAAAATTTGAAATCGTTCCGCGTTTCAACCAGCTTAATCAATCTGCTAAAGAATTGTTGACTGACTTCAAAGAGGTAGAAGACAACTTTAAAGAAATAACCAAGGGGATTTATCAAAAACACGCTGACGGCAGTTTGACCAAAAGTGATATTTTATCTTATACATTTGATGCACTTGACGAATTAAAAGACAGCCAACAAGGAAAAAGTTTCTATGCTTTTTGGTCATTCATCCTAAATCCTGAATTGCAAAACAGATGGGAAATCATGACTAAAGAGTTATATAAGATATTAGCAGAAAAATCAATCCCAGTAAACGATACATTCCTAAAAGGAATGAAAAAACATTTGCATAGTTCGGGGCAAAAAGTATATAAGGCAAACGATAAAATGGCTGAAAAACTAAGCCGTATCATTCGGGAAAGCGAAAGTTCAAAATCGGAAGCAACTAAAAAAACTATTCAGGAAATCAAGAAACAACTCCTGGAAATTAGTAAGACAAAGAAGAAGCCTGAAATTTCATTTGAACTGGAAACTGAGACTGAAATCAACATTCAGTATGAACGGAAATTGACTGCCGATCAAAGTGAAGAAATTGCATATACAAACAAACCGCAAATTGCAGATGAAGACATCACTTCTTCCAATCATCTAAGTAAATTGTTTTTACAATCCAACATAGACAAAGCATTATTGCGGAAAAGAATTAAAGATATTCTGAAAGAAAAATCTCAAACAACCCTTTTAGATATAGTTGAAAATTACGGAGGACTTGAAAAGGGCTTGCCTGAATTGTTCGGATATATTGGCATTGTGAAAGAGTTTAAGCACATTATAAACTCTGATAAAACACAAAGTATCGTGTTTGATTATGAAAACAGAAAACAAATTAAAATTCCAGAAATCATCTTAACCAAATGAGCGACTTAGAACAAAATATAAAGCCTTATAGTAAAGCAATGGTAAAGTTGCTCAAAGGAGTAGTTGAACGCAAATCAAATGTATGGGACGATATTATCCACTATCAAAGTGAGATTCAAGAATACATAAGCCAAATAGGTTTGGAACTCATAATAAAGAAAGATGATGGTTTTGCTTTTGTGAAACAATTTGAGGACAGTGAAGGCAAAACACTTGGTTTAGTTCAAAGACGACAAATCGGATTTGAAACATCAATTGTACTTATAGTTTTAAGGCAGAGTTTAGAGGAATTTGACAGCAACCCTATACAATTGGCAACCGAAAAATTCATTACCGATACCGAAATCAAAGATGAGCTGGAACTTTTCCTACAAGAAGGTTACAACAAGTTGAAATTTCAAAAAGACTTGGACAACTACATTAAAAGAGTGGTAGAATTAGGCTATCTGAAAGAAATCAGAAAGAAAGACAACGAAACGAAATATCAGATACACCGCATTATCAAAGAAAAAATAACACTGGATATATTACAGGAATTCAAAATAAAATTGCAGGAATATGTTGAGTCTGTTTAGCACAAGTTCCGAAACAGCGGGTTTCAGACTTCAATATATGGAAGTTTACAACTGGGGAACGTTTACTGAAAAAGTTTTTAGAATAAACCCGTTAGGGAATAACTCGCTTTTAACCGGTGCTAACGCTTCGGGCAAAAGCACCTACATTGATGCTTTACTGACGTTGATGGTTCCTGCCAAAAGAGACCGTTTTTACAATCAGTCATCGGGCGTTGAGAAAAAAGGCGATAGAACCGAAGAAACCTATGTGTTGGGGCATTACGGAAATATTCAGGAAGAAGGCAAAAGTTCTACATCTACCCAAAAGTTGCGCGACAAAAGTACTTATTCCGTAATTCTGGCTCATTTTGAAAATACAGACGAAAAGAAGATTACTTTGTTTCAGGTGCGTTGGTTCTCAAACAACGAATTAAGAAGACAATTCGGTATTGCTCACGTTCCGCTCGAAATAGAAAAAGATTTCGATCGGTTTGATGCAAAAGGCGTTTGGAAAAAACGTTTGGATAAAGCATATAATGCAAACACTACCAAACGCAAGATCGAATTTTTAGACGGGCCAACGGCTTATGCCGAAAGAATGTCTAATCTGCTCGGGATGCGTTCTGTAAAAGCATTGAATTTGTTCAATCAAGTGGTCGGCGTAAAGGTTTTGGAAGATTTGGACGAGTTCATCCGAACAAATATGTTGGAGGAGCAAGATGCCGAAACAGAATTTATCCAGCTCAAAGAAAGTTTCTTAACCTTAATGGATGCTAAAACGAACATTGAAAAAGCCATCGAACAAATAAAGCAACTCACACCAATCAACCAAATTGCCATAATACTAAGCAATATAAAAACGGATTTACTGCGATTAAAAAAATCAAAAGAAACAGCAGTTTACTGGTTTGCCAAAAAAGCTGTTGAGTTAGGTGAAAAGGAACTGGAAAAATGTAAAGAAAAATTACAACGATTGAATGATGAGTTAGGCGAATTAAGAGACAAAGAAGGAAAACTAAAACAAGATGAAAGGACTATTTCCATTTCTATTGAAAAAGACGAAGTTGGAAGTAAAATCAAAGAATTAGAAAAAGAAATCAGGCAGCTTGATAGAAGTCGGGAATTAAGAAGTGGAAAACTTGATGATTATAACAAAGCTGCTCAAAACTTAGAACTGAACCTCAATCCTAGTGAAGATGTTTTTACTTACAACCGTGAAAAGGCCAAAGAATTAAAGCAATCCACTCAAGAAAAAATTAATGAAGAAAGTGAAAATCTTCGTGCGTTAAAAAACAAAGAAGATGAATTGACTGAATCGACCAATAAATTAGTAAGCACCATTCAAACACTCCAAAAAAACAAAAATAACATTGCGGGTCGTGTAGCCGAAATCAGAGAAGAACTTATTGTAAGCACCCGAGCAACAAAAGAAGAAATCCCTTTTATTGGCGAATTAATTAAAGTAAAAAACGATGAATCGGCTTGGGAGGCTTCTATTGAAAAAGTACTGCACAATTTTGCCTTGCGATTGATTGTCCCTCCAAAGTATTACTCAAAAGTAAATGAGTATGTAAACGGCAACAATTTGAGAGGAAGAATACGATACGACAAATATGAAAAACAAGATTTTCTCAGGAATTTCAGACATATAGAGATCAACGAACAGTCCTTGGTCAACAAAATTAGCATCAAGCCTAAAACACCCTATTACGATTGGATCGAGAACTATTTGGAATCTCAATTTAATCTTGTTTGCGTGGATAGCCTTGCAGAGTTTGAACGTCATTCAGAAATGGCAATTACTCAAAATGGCTTGATAAAATTCAAAAAAGGAAAACACGAAAAAGACGACCGTCCTCATATTTCAAAAAAAGAAAACTATGTTTTGGGTTGGGACAACAAGGAGAAAATTGCTGCTTTAAAGAAAGAGTTAGCCAACCTTCAAAACCAGCAAACAGAAAATAAGAAAGCGATTGAAAGTAAAAATACAGAGATAAAAAATTTTGGTACATTCAAAGATGAATGTCACAACCTGTTTTCGAAATTTGAAAAATACGACGATATAAACTGGCAATCCTATGCCAACGAAATACAGGAAAAGACCGGGCAAAAAGAAGCCTTGGAAAGGACTAACAATAGGGTTAAACAACTGCAAGAGCAATTGAGCAAAGTCCAAACGGATTTAAAACAGCTTTCGGAAGTTGATATTAAAAACAAGGACAGAGAGATTTTCCGAACAGAAGAAAAACAGAAAGCCATTGAAGGGTCGATCAAAAGCAACAAAGGTATTTTTGAGACTTTAGGAAATATTGATGTTTCTGAATTTGAAATGCAAAATCCTGATTTGTTGGGTATAGAGTATGCAAATTTTGAAGCCTTCCGAAGAAATTTTCAAGAAGAAAATTCAGGAGAAATAAGAAAACTTGAAGAAGAAAAAGGAAGAAAAGAAAGTGAAGTAAGAATCAAAATCAATGCTTTCAAACAACCCAATGAAACCATCACAAACAAATTCAGAGATTGGCGTTCTGATGTAAATTCATTACCCGATTCAACGAATTTGGACTTAATCAGTGAGCATCAAATTTTCTTGGAAAGACTGGAGAAAGACAATCTTCCAAAATTTGAAAAGAAATTCAACGATTATTTGCAGGAAACAATTACCAACAAGGTTGGCGATTTTAGAATGTTCTTTGAGAATTGGGCAGATTCAATCAAAGAAAACATCAGACATTTGAACGATTCATTGAAAGAGATTGATTTTAAGAGCAATCCGAAAACATACATTCAGCTTGTAGCACCAAATAAAAATAGTGATGAAGTAAAAGAATTTAGAAGACTTCTAGACGAGGCCGTTCCGAATGTTTATCAAATGGAAAAAAACATTGAAGGAAGAAAACACCACTTCAATAATCATATTCAACCATTTATAGCAAAAATGGACAAAGAGGAATGGCGTAAAAAAGTAATGGACGTTCGTTCGTGGTTTAGCTATAAAGCCGAAGAGTTTTACAAAGAAACCAATCAGAAATTCAAAACCTATGAATCAATGGGGCAACTGTCGGGTGGTGAAAAGGCTCAACTTACTTACACCATTTTAGGTTCGGCTATAGCCTATCAATTTGGTTTGACAAAAGAAGGTTTACAAAGCAACTCGTTCCGCTTTATCGCTATTGATGAAGCATTTAAAGCACAAGACGAAGACAAGGCCCGGTATCTGGTCACCCTTTGCAAACAACTTCATTTACAGTTATTGGTCGTTACGCCAAGCGACAACATCCACATTGTGGAAGACGATATTTCGTTCGTTCATTTTGTGGAACGCAAAGAAGAAAGACACTCTTGGCTGTACGATATGCCAATTGAACAATTCAAGAAAGAAAAAGCAAATTACGTACTGCAATGATTACGCCACAAGAAATAAAGAAAAAAGCCGAAAGAAAATACATCTCTTTTCTTCAATCATTGGTTAAGCAAGAGCCTTTTGAAAAGTTGGTCATTCGTGGCGACAAAAAATACACAAAATCGTCATTACAAGAATTTGAAAGAGAAATTCAACTGATTGTAAGCCAATCTAAAGAGAAGAATCGTTTTGGATATACCTTAGAATTTCAAAAGGTAAAAACAAAATATTTGGGAACTCAAGATTTACCAATATCTATATATTTTGATTCCGAAGTGGATTTTTTGCAATTCATGGGAACGATAAAAGAAGTTGAGTTGTTCAAGGTAAGTGTTAAGAAAATCATAGAAGCATTTCCCGAACTAAAAGATTGGATAATCAAAAACCCAACAAAAGTAATTGCGAAACAAGCAGAATGGGAAAGTATTTTGAAAGTGTGCAAATATTTCAAACAAAACCCTAAACCCAATCTGTACATAAGAGAACTTCCGATCAGAGTTCACACAAAGTTTTTAGAGCGAAATCAGAGTGTAATAAAGGAATTACTTGACATTCTTATTTCAGAGCATATCAAAATTGACGAAAAATTATTTGAGAAAAGATTTAACCTGAAATATGCAGAACCACAAATTCGGTTTAAGGTGCTCGACCAGGAAATTAGCCAAAAGATCTTCTCTGGAATTGACGATTTGGCTATTCCGGTGAGTCAATTTGAAGTATTAAATTTACCAATTGAAAAGGTAATTGTGCTGGAAAACAAAACCAATTTTTATACTGCATTGACTCTGCCAAAAATGAATAAAACCATTGCTTTGTTCGGAAGCGGATTTAGTGTATATAATCTTAAGAATGTACATTGGTTTAAAAATAAGGAACTGCTTTACTGGGGCGACATTGACGCACAGGGTTTTGAGATTTTATCGCAATTCAGAGCTTACTTTTCACATACAAAAAGCGTTTTGATGGGCAAGCAAACCTTTGATAAGTTTTTTGAAAACGACAACGGCACTCCGACAAATATTTCAACAAAACTTAACTTGACAAACGAAGAGCAACAACTTTACGACACATTAAAAAAAAACAACTGGCGACTTGAACAGGAAAAAATTCCGTTTGAATACGTAAATAACTATTTTGACAATGAATGAACCATCTACATACAGCCAACGTACGAACGAAAAATAAGTACGATTGGATATAACCCAGCGCTTTCGGGACAACAGTTGTAACCCGCTTTAGCTTATCTCGGTTTGATAAGTTTGTAGTCTGGAATCGCCCGCTTTGCATATACTTGTCCGTTGACCCGGTTATGCAAAACTAAAAGACCGATCTACACAGAAATAACCTGATATAGAATTTTGAAAAAGCAGATCGAAAAAATTATCTCTTTGATTGAAGGTTGGCGCAAGAAAACATTAGTTTTGCATTCATCATCAAAAAGCCTGTAGTGGCATAAAAGTGATTGATTTTTTTTTAATATTTGCAATTCTAATTTAACAAAAACATCTTATGATTGATTATTTTAAAAAATACCCGAATAGCGAAGGTTTTTTTGAAGCCTATGGTGGCGCTTTTGTTCCGCCGGTATTAGAAGTTGAGATGAAAAAAATAACGGATGCTTATCATACCATAAGTAAATCTCACAATTTCATACAAGAACTGCGAAGTATTCGTAAACATTACCAGGGGCGCCCTACTCCTGTTTATTATTGTGCCCGCTTGTCAGATAAATACGGAGGTCGTATTTATTTAAAGCGTGAAGACCTGAACCACTCGGGGGCTCATAAGCTTAATCACTGCATGGGCGAAGCCCTGCTTGCCAAACACCTTGGCAAAAAGAAGCTTATTGCAGAAACCGGCGCAGGCCAGCATGGAGTGGCTTTGGCTACCGCAGCAGCTTATTTCGGGTTAGAGTGCGAAATACACATGGGCGAAATTGACATTAAAAAACAGTACCCAAATGTTGTGCGCATGAAAATATTAGGGGCAGATGTTGTTCCTGTTTCACGCGGCTTAAAAACCTTGAAAGAAGCCGTTGACTCGGCATTTGAAGCATACCTTAAGGACCCTGAAAACACAATTTACTGCATTGGCTCGGTGGTAGGTCCTCATCCGTTTCCTATGATGGTTCGCGATTTTCAGCGTGTCGTTGGAATTGAAGCGCGCGAACAGTTTTTCGACATGACCGGTGAACTGCCCGATAATGTGGTGGCTTGTGTGGGCGGAGGAAGCAATGCCATAGGATTATTCTCAGCATTTCTTGGTGATGAAGAATGCAAGCTGCTTGGAGTTGATCCCGCGGGACGCTCTTTAGAATTGGGCGACCATGCTGCAACCATGAAATTCGGAACCCCGGGAATAATTCATGGTTT
>JACDJA010002842.1_pt1 | contig 11815 bp, 10 predicted proteins | sample 7449241 | NCBI WGS metagenome assembly JACDJA01 (sample SAMN14253289, study PRJNA609438) | sludge metagenome | isolation source: initial anaerobic sludge | collected 2018-12-20 | reverse complement strand
TTGGCCATCTCAATGATACCAAGTAATCAATGCAGGCTTGCTCCGATTTAAACATTTCTTCAAATTCCATTTGGTCTGCCGGATATTTCATTTCGTAAAGATAAAACTTTACGGGAGATGATTAGATACCCCATTTAAATTAATTTAATCATGAATAGAACATTTACTGCTATCTTCTTATCCTTTGCAGCCTTTTCTGCTATGGGCCAAAACCTACAGGTTCATTACGATATGGGCAAAGACCGGGGTTATGTAACCACCACTCTCGAAATGTTTAAACCCGATAAATGGGGAAGCACTTACTTCTTTATGGATTTTGACTACAACACCGACGTAGGTGAGTCCGTCTCTTTGGCCTATATGGAGATATCCAGAGGGTTGAGGTTCTGCACTTTGCCAACCGCAAAGTTACCTTAATGGGGTTCGCTGATTTGTGGAAAGAACAAAACCTGTTTTGGGAATTCAACGGGGGAGAACTTCCTGATATTATTGAAACGAATTACGTATTTATTTCAGAACCGCAGTTTTGGTACAATGCCACAGACCATCTTTCTCTGCGAAGCGAAGTAGAGCTGGCTTCAAACTTTGGCGGACATAAGGGTTTTAAAGTGTGCCCCACCGCAGCAGTAAAATGGAATTTTTAATCGGCTTTAAAAAGATAAATCATGTTTGAGAAATTTTTCAGTTTAAAGGCGCATCATACGAATGTGCGCACCGAAGTGATAGCAGGCATTACCACATTCATGACTATGGCTTATATCCTGGCTGTGAACCCCGACATCCTCTCGACCACTGGAATGGATAAGAGTGCCGTTTTTACAGCCACCGCACTGGCCTCCATCGTGGGGACGCTGGTAATGGCGCTATGGGCCCGCCTTCCCTTTGCTCTGGCGCCGGGTATGGGTCTCAATGCTTTCTTTGCCTTCACTGTGGTGCTGGGCATGGGCTACAGTTGGCAATTTGCCCTTACGGCCGTATTTCTGGAGGGGATCATCTTTCTACTGCTCACCGCATTCAATATCCGGGAGATCATTATCAACTCCATCCCCATCAACCTGAAGTATGCCATTTCGGCGGGCATTGGATTGTTCATCGCTTTTATTGGAATGCAAAATGCCGGCTTGATTGTCGACAATCCTGCCACTCTGGTATCCTTGGGAAATATGGGTTCACACACGGTGTGGGTAGCCCTTTTCGGATTGACCCTGATAGGGGTTTTACTGGCTCTTAAAGTGAAGGGCGCTCTGCTCATCGGTATTTTAGTATCCGCCCTTGCAGGCATTCCTCTGGGCATTACCAGTTTGCCTCAGGGTTCGTGGCTCACCCTCCCTCCCTCGGTGGCTCCCGTAGCTTTAAAATTCGATTTTTCCAATGTATTATCCTTCGACATGGTTATTGTACTCTTCACCTTCCTTTTTGTGGATATGTTCGATACTGTAGGCACCCTGATAGGCGTGGCCTCCAAAGCCGATATGATTGACGAAAACGGCAACCTGCCACGGGTAAAACAAGCGCTGTTTGCAGATGCAGTGGGAACCACTGTGGGGGCAATGCTGGGGACTTCAACGGTTACCACCTATGTGGAGAGCGCTTCGGGAGTTGCCGAGGGCGGCCGCACGGGCCTCACCTCCCTCGCCACCGGCGGCATGTTTTTATTGGCCTTGTTTCTGTCACCTGTTTTTTTAATGGTTCCGGCAGCCGCCACCGCTCCTGCGCTAATTTTAGTCGGCTCATTTATGATGTCCCCAATTCTTAAAGTCAATTTCGACGATTACACCGAGTCCATCCCGGTATTTTTAACCATTATTATGATGCCTCTTGCATACAGCATTGCCGAGGGTATCGTATTTGGCATGTTGGCTTTCGTAGTTTTGAAACTTCTCTCTGGCCGTTCAGGCGAAGTGTCGTGGATGATGTATGTGCTCACGGTGATGTTTGTGATGAAATTTTTCTTTTAGCCGCTTCTTTCTCCCTCTCCTCGGAGAAATTGTCCCGCTTTTGCGGGAGGGCCGGGGTGAGGCTCCTATTTATTTGCAATTGTTTATCTCAAACTCTATATTTGTAAACTTTTTTGAAGATGAGGTAAATAGAGAATAGATGAGTCGCCAATTTCCTGAATATAAAGGTCTGAATCTCTCCGAAATAAACAAAACTGTATTAAAGGAGTGGAACAAGAACAAGACCTTCGAGAAGAGTCTTTCCGAAAGGGAGGGATCTCCCTCCTATGTCTTTTATGAAGGGCCTCCCTCGGCCAACGGGATGCCGGGTATCCACCATGTAATGGCCCGTACCATTAAAGATATTTTTTGTCGGTTCAAGACCCAGCAGGGATATCTGGTTCATCGAAAAGCCGGCTGGGATACACATGGACTGCCTGTGGAGCTTGCTGTGGAAAAAGCACTTGGCATCACCAAAGAGGACATTGGAAAATCCATATCGGTATCGGAATACAACGATGCCTGCCGGCGCGAAGTGATGAAATACACCGACATGTGGGAAGACCTCACCCACCGGATGGGCTATTGGGTAGATATGGAACATCCCTACATTACCTACGACAATCGCTACATCGAGACACTGTGGTGGATGCTTAAAGAGCTTTATAACAACAACCTTCTTTATAAGGGCTACACCATTCAGCCCTACTCTCCTGCTGCCGGAACCGGACTGAGTACCCACGAGTTGAACCAGCCAGGCTGTTACCGCGATGTGAAAGATACCACCTGTACCGCTCAGTTTAAAGTGGTGAAGGATAAGCAATCGGACTTTTTATTTGAGAATGTGGAGTCCGATGTGTACTTTCTGGCCTGGACAACCACTCCCTGGACTTTGCCATCGAATACCGCCCTGGCCGTAGGCTCCGGGATAAAGTATCTGAGGGTAAAAACTTTTAACCCCTACACCGGCTTGCCTTTGGTTGTTGTGCTGGCCAAAGACCTTTTGAATACCTACTTCAATGAGCAAAATGGCCATCTTTCATTTGAAGATTATCAGCCGGGTAATAAATCCATCCCCTTTGAAGTGTTGGATGAATTCGACGGTAACAAGCTCATCGATATTCGCTATGAACAACTTATCCCCTGGATCAAACCGGAGGGAGATGCCTTCCGCGTAATTCAGGGCGACTTTGTAACCACCGCCGATGGTACCGGCATCGTTCATATTGCCCCCACCTTTGGCGCCGATGACGACCGGGTGGCGCGCACCTCGGGCATTTCACCTTTGATTCTTATCGATAAGGAGGGCAAACGTCAGCCAATGGTGGACCGCACCGGCAAGTTTTTCCTCATTAAGGACATGGAACCCGCCTTTGTGAAATCAAATGTGGACCTGGATACCTATAGTGAGTTCTCCGGACGATTCGTCAAAAATGCCTACGATGAAAAACTATCCGACGACGATGCCACCCTGGATGTGGATATTGTGGTGATGCTCAAAAAAGACAATAAGGTATTTAAAGTAGAGAAATATGAACACAGCTATCCACATTGCTGGCGTACCGACAAACCGGTTCTCTACTACCCCCTGGACAGCTGGTTTGTGCGAACCACGGCTATGCGCGACCGAATGATTGAGCTGAACAACACCATTAACTGGAAGCCTGAATCTACCGGTACCGGCCGGTTTGGTAAATGGCTCGAAAATCTGGTGGACTGGAACCTGAGCCGCTCCCGGTACTGGGGTACCCCCCTCCCCATTTGGCGAACCGAAGAGGGAAAAGAGGAGAGATGCATCGGGTCGGTAGAGGAATTGATGGTTGAGATTGAAAAATCGGTGAAAGCCGGTTTCATGGAGAAAGACCCTTTTGGTAACTTCACGCCGGGTGACCTTTCGGATGAGAATTATAATAAAATAGACCTGCACCGACCCTATGTGGACGACCTGGTACTGGTTAGCGACGAAGGAAAACCCATGTACCGCGAGCCTGACCTCATCGATGTATGGTTCGACTCCGGAGCCATGCCTTACGCGCAAATGCATTATCCGTTTGAGGCAAGCCTCCTCTCCCTTCCCTTCCCGGCCGACTTTATTGCTGAAGGCGTGGACCAGACACGGGGATGGTTCTTTACTTTGCATGCACTCAGCACGCTGTTGTTTGACTCAGTGGCCTTTAAAAACATCATTTCCAATGGGCTGGTACTCGATAAGAACGGCAACAAAATGTCGAAACGGCTGGGTAATGCCGTGGACCCGTTCGAAACCATTGAAACTTACGGATCCGATCCACTCAGGTGGTATATGATTACCAACGCTCAGCCCTGGGACAATCTGAAATTCGACCTTGGCGGGATTGACGAAGTGAAACGAAAATTTTTTGGCACCCTCTACAATACCTACTCCTTTTTTGCACTCTATGCCAATGTGGATGGTTTTACCGGCCACGAAGAGTTGGTGCCTATAAATGAACGTCCTGAAATAGATCGTTGGGTAATATCGTTGCTCAATACACTTATTAAAGAGGTAACCATTGCGCTCGAAAACTACGAGCCGACCCGTTCCGGACGGCTCATTCAGGATTTCGTAACCGAAAACCTCAGTAACTGGTATGTACGTCTCAACCGGAAGCGCTTTTGGGGCGGCTCCTTTAACCGGGAAAAGCTGGCGGCTTATCAAACCCTTTATCAGTGTCTTGAAACTGTTTCAATGCTGGCTGCTCCCATTGCCCCTTTCTATATGGATCGGTTGTTTAACGATCTCAACAGCATATCTGCCCGCCATAACCAGGAGTCGGTGCATTTAACCACCTTTCCAAAGGTCGATGAGGACCTTATTATTCCAGAACTGGAGGAACGGATGGATTATGCCCAGAAGATCTCATCCATGGTGTTAGCCCTGCGTAGAAAGGTGGGCATTAAGGTGCGACAGCCTCTTCAAAAGATCATGCTCCCTGTGTTAAATGAGCATTTTCGCGAACAAATAGAAGCTGTGAAGGACCTCATTCTTACCGAAGTCAACATCAAAGAGATAGAATATCTTAAAGATACCACAGGCGTGTTGGTGAAAAAGATAAAACCCAACTTCAAAACCCTGGGACCCCGATATGGTAAGATGATGAAAGAGATTAGCAAAACCATCGCCGGCATGTCTCAAGAAGAAATTGCCAACGTCGAAGCTGATGAAAGGTATGATCTTAATCTTAATGGCGAAACCATTCATCTCGAAAAGGATGATGTGGAGATTGTAAATGAAGACATTCCGGGGATGCTGGTGGCCAATGAGGGGCAGATTACCGTGGCCCTCGATATTACACTTACCCCCTCTCTTAAAGAGGAAGGCATTGCCCGTGAACTGATTAACCGGATTCAAAATCTGCGAAAAGAGAGCGGACTGGAGGTGACCGATAAAATTTCATTGCATATTACCCGACACAGTAAAATAAACAGTGCAGTTGAGAAACATAAAGAGTATATTGGAGCCCAAACGCTCGCCGTTGAAGTAATGCTTGTAGATTCTTGTAACAGAGACAGGGCGCGCGCCGTAGAACTGGAGGAAGACGTTTCCACTTGGCTGGAAATACAAAAAATTTAATTTATACAACACTAACACTTACCGATATGAACGAAAAGACCAGGTATTCAAACGAAGAGTTGCAGGAGTTCAAAGAGATCATCCTGGCTAAATTGGATAAAGCAAGAAAGGATTACGAACTGCTTAGGAACACCATTACACTGGAGGACGAAAACGATACCCAGGACACCTCCCCAACCTTTAAAGTTCTGGAAGAGGGTGCTTCTGTTTTGTCGAAAGAAGAGGCCGGCAAACTGGCTCAACGCCAGCAGAAGTTTATTCAGCACCTGCAGGGAGCTCTCATTCGCATCGAAAACAAGACCTACGGCATTTGTCGCGAAACCGGCAAACTCATCAGCAAAGAGCGATTGCGTGCTGTTCCACATGCCACTTTAAGCATCGAAGCCAAAATGAATCAGAAATAATTATCTCATTGACAAAACGAATGACGAAACTCAAAACACCGTTTTTTATTATTTTAGGAATTCTATTCGTCGATCAGGCACTTAAGATTTGGATAAAAACCAATATGATGCTTGGCGAAGAAATCCCGGTGATTGGCAACTGGTTTATCATTCACTTTGTCGAAAACAATGGCATGGCCTTCGGCATGGAACTGGGTGGTAACTTTGGGAAGATTTTTTTAAGTGTTTTTCGCATTGTAGCGGTTGCCGGTATCGGCTGGTACCTTTATCAGCTCACCAAAAAGGAGGCACCCCTGGGATTAATTGTGAGCGTAAGCATGGTGCTGGCAGGGGCCCTTGGAAATATCATAGACAGTGCGTTTTACGGATTGATATTTGATGAAAGTTATTCAAGGGTGGCAACACTGTTTCCCCCCGATGGAGGATATGCCACCCTTCTCCACGGTAAAGTAGTGGATATGTTCTACTTTCCCATTCTCTCGGGCCATTATCCCGAATGGTTCCCCTTTGTAGGCGGACAGGAATTTATCTTTTTTCGCCCGGTATTCAATGTCGCCGACTCTTCAATAACCCTGGGAATAATTTCTATTCTTCTCTTTCAGAAAAAATTTTTTAAAGAGAGCAAACACTGACAAAAGGAGATTGTGCCATACACCATCTCCACACACTTTACTGGCCTGCAACATAATCTCCTCTTTCGGGTGTACGACAAAATTCCCGAAATCCAAAAAGTTCTTTTTATTGATTTACCCCAACCCCCAAGGGGCCAATAAAAAGAGCTTTTTGGAAGTCCCACCTGGGGATTCCTGCCTTCCGGCAGGCAGGTAGAGGTAAAAAGGGAAATTTGTCGTACACCCCCTCTTCCTTTTTTATAGCTCGTCCCAAATTATTTAGTTAACTTTGCGCCCTTTGCCGAAGGTCTCCATTTTTGAGACTTGAATTGGCAATTTTTAAGGTTTCAATGCGTTATCTGTAATGCATTGCGCGTTTTTTGTCCGCTGGTTGGAAGGTGCCTCATGGGAGTCAGGAAACGGTAGTGTGTCTTGGGGTGACGTATCAACACAAATACTCATAATTCAGGTTTATTTTTAAAATCATCTTTTATGCAAAAGGTTCTTTTATTTCTGATGCTGGTTATTTTGCCGGTTTCATTTAGTGCAAAGGCACAGCAGGAGATAAATCCCCAAAACGTTAAAGTGTCGGAGCTGACTGATGCACAGGTACAAAAAATTCTGAATGAGATGAAGAGTCGTGGAATGTCGGAGCAGGAAGCCATGACCCTTGCTGCTGCCCGTGGATTTACCCAAACACAGATTCAGGAGCTGAGGCGGCGCATCGAAGCATTAAACAGCAACGAAGCAGGTACTGCAGCTGGCATTCAGGAAAAGGATACCACCAGGGCAGAAATCTTCTCACAAAAAGAGATGATAACCCCCACCCTTGAAGAGCGCCGGATTTTTGGATTTAACTTTTTCAACAGCCGGAATCTCACCTTTGAGCCCGGCTTGAATATGCCAGTCTCCCCCTCCTATGTTTTGGGACCGGGGGATGAATTATTGATTGATATCTGGGGCGCTTCCCAGCAAAGCTACCAGCTCTTTATCGAAAACAGCGGCTCGATAAAAATTCCCGACGCAGGACCCGTGGCACTTTCAGGACTCACACTGACGGAGGCCCGCAAGAAGGTGCTGGATAAGCTCACACTCATTTATCGCGACCTGGCAAGCAATCAACCCCGTACTTTTGCCAATATCAATGTGGGACAGGTAAAGCCTGTAAACATTAATGTAATTGGAGAAGTATTCGCCCCCGGCACCTATACGCTGCCCGGTACGGCCTCGGCCTTTAATGCACTTTATCTGTCGGGCGGCCCAAACATCAACGGTTCCTTTCGCGATATAAGAGTGATACGAAACGGACAGGCGGTCGCCTCCCTGGATGTTTATAAGTATGTGGTGGATGGCAACAGCAATGAGAACACACCTCTTCGCGACGGGGATGTGCTGATGGTACCCTCTTACAAAGAGCGCATTCGCATGGGCGGAGAGTTTAAAAGAACCGGTATTTTTGAAGGTAAGCCGGGAGAAAACGTAGCCGACATGATACACTATGCCGGCGGATTTACCGATGCCGCCTACACCCACCGCCTGGAGATGTACCGGAACGACAGCCGCCAGCAGACCTTCAAAGGAGTTTCCAGCGAAGAATTCAACAACATTGAGATTCAAAATGGCGACAGCATTTTCGCCGGACAAATCATCGACCGTATAGAGAACCGGGTGATTTTGGAAGGAGCCGTGATGCGCCCCGGTAATTATGAGCTGAAACCGGGCTTCATGCTTTCACAGCTCATTCGTGAAGCTGAAGGAGTGCGGGAGGACGCTTTTTTGCAGCGTGCCCTGGTACTTCGGTTAAATGAAGATTTGTCCTTTAAGAACATCTCCTTCGATCTGCGCAAACTCCTGACAGGCGAGTTTGATTTAAAGTTGCAGCGCGAGGATGTCGTAGCTATCTCATCCATTAACGATATGCGCGAAGAGAGGGTGGTAGAAATAGAAGGGGAGGTTTTAAAACCCGGCATATTTGCCTACCGCGAAGGACTCACTCTGTCCGATATTATAACCATTGCCGGCGGTTTCAGCGAAGCGGCTTCCAGCTCTTACATTGAGGTGGCCCGGCGGCTCAGCTACGATGAAGCCGCGGAGTACACCAACCAGTTGGGTCATCTGTTTCAGTTTTCCGTCTCCCGCAATCTTTCGCTCGACCCTAAGGACAGTGAGTTTAACCTAAATCCCTTCGATCAGGTCTTCGTCCGCCGTGCACCCGGTTTTTCTAAAACCGGTGCCGTAAACATCTCCGGCGAGGTAAAATATGCAGGTCAATATAGCCTGAGCAGCCGAAAAGAGAGAGTCTCTGAAATTATTCAACGCTCCGGCGGACTCACCCCTGATGCCTATCCCAAGGGGGCGATGCTGACGCGTAAAACAATAGTGAGTCCCAAAACAAAACGTCTGCAACAAGAGCTTGTAAAGCGTGACAGCACACTAACATTCAGCGACATGGGTTTTGAAATCATTGGAATTGATCTGGAGCTGGCACTGAAAAATCAGGGCAGCCGGGATGACATCTTTCTTAGAGAGGGAGATGAACTGGTAGTGCCCCGCAGACTGCAAACCGTGGAGGTGAGCGGCGAGGTGCTTAATCCACTCTCAACACCTTATATAGATGGTAAAACACTGGCCTATTATGTAGATCAGGGCGGCGGCTTCTCACTTCGGGCGAAAAAGAAAAAAGCGTATGTAGTTTATGCCAATGGTACCGCCTCTGCCACCAAGCAGTTTCTCTTTTTCAAAAATTATCCCAAAGTACTGCCCGGCAGTCAGATTGTGATACCCGAAAAAATACAACGGGAACCTTTACCGGCCACGGCCTGGATAGGCATAGGCAGCAGTATATCATCGTTGGCCCTTACCATCGTTGCCATATTAAACAATTAAATCCGCCTCCCCTATGAGTTCCGAATCATCTGAGAACAGGCTTCCCTTGAATGAACCTGCACCTGATTCCAGGTCAAAAGGCGGCCCTATCATCCGCGACGATGAAATTGACCTGATTCAACTGGCACGTACTCTCTGGAACCAACGCAAAGTGGTGCTTTACACCACCCTGGTTGCTGTTGCCATTGGTCTTATGGTGGCCCTGCTTAGTCCGGTAAAATACAGCGCATCGGCTACATTGCTGCCACAAACCGAAAGCAAAAGCAATTTGGGCAACCTGGGGGGACTGGCAAGTCTGGCCGGCATTAACCTGGGCGCCATGATGGGTGATGCCACCGGTATTCAGCCCGATTTGTATCCGCGTATAGTCAACAGTTATCCATTTTTGAATGAATTGGTGCATCAGACTTTCAACTTTGAGGAGGAGCCGCTGCCTGTTACTCTTTATGAAAAGCGACTGGCCGACTCCATCCCGGGCATAGGCTCCACCATCGTCAAATACACTGTGCGGTTGCCCTGGACACTGAAGAATGCGTTAGCAGGAAAAAAGATGCCTGTTGCAAAAAGCTTAATTCCCACGGATATAGAAGTAAAAACGCTCTCTGAAGAGGAGATGGGGGTGATTGAAGAAACGGCTGGTGCTATTAACGTTAAAGTGGACAGCAATACCGGGCTGGTAAACATTATTGCCGAAATGGAAGAACCACTTCTGACAGCACAGGTAACGCAAAAGACCGTAGAATTACTACAGAAGTATATAATAAACTACAAAACCAAGCAGGTAAGGGACAACCTGGAATTTATTGATGCGCGCTACCGGGAGAAGAAGACTGAGTTTGAAGCCGCCCAACGTGCCTTTTTCGACTACCGCGATCGCCATCGTAACATGGTTACCGACCGCGCCGACGCCCGCTTTCAGGAATTGAGCGATGCTTACGCTTTGGCTGCCGAAGTTTATAAAAGTTTAGCTCAGCAGCGCGAACAAGCCGAAATATCGGTTAAAAAAGAGACCCCCGCCTTTTCGGTGATTGAGCCGGTAAAGGTGCCTTTAGAGAAATCGGCCCCCCGGCGTAGTCTGATCCTGATAATAAGTACATTCCTGGGTGGTTTTCTGGGAGTAATGCTGGTGTTTGCAAAAATGATGTGGGGAAAGTTGAAGGAGGCGTGGTGACAAAACAACAGCCACCTCCGGCTCACCTGAAGGGAAAAAGAAAAGAGAGAAATTAGTTTAATCAATTTCCTACCACTACCCCCTGACCCCCCAAGTGGGGAACACCTACCCGCACTTTTGTATAAACAGTTATATTTTTGAACAAGAGGGTTTTAATACATCTAAATAGAACAAAGAAATTTTAAGGATTAGGGATAAGTCCCCCTTGGGGGATTTAGGGGTAAAATGAAAAGAGAGAATCAAATGACTACCTTCTCCCCGCTACCCCCTGACCCCCGGCAGCTGCCGGAGTACGCCCACGCGCACTTGCGGATAGATTGTAAGTTTGCTTTAGCAGACAAATAGCAAGTAATGCAAGAAACAGAGAAGAACATGTATTTCGGAGCAAAGCCTGGAACCTTTGAAAAAGCTAACAGGTTACGGAAACAGATGACTTCTGCTGAATTGTTGCTATGGGAAAGGCTGAAGAATAAACAATTATGTAACGTACGCTTTCGGAGGCAGCACCCGATAGACCTGTTTATTGCTGACTTTTTTTGTTTTGCTGCAAGATTGGTTGTTGAAGTGGACGGTACAGTTCATGAGACTCAAGCAGAGTATGATATTGGGAGAACTGCTGAAATGGAACAATACGATATTGAGGTAATTCGGTTTACGAATGAGGAAGTTGAGAATGATACAGATATGGTTATTGGGAGAATTAAAGAGAAAATTGAGATGCGATTAAAAAATAAAAGGTTGGAATGAAGGAGTTGCTTTGCTTTCAATGATTTTACCTCCCACCGCGACCCCCTATCCCCCCGGCAGCTGCCGGGGAACGCCCACGCGCAGGTTTGATAAATAACTGAGGTTTCGTTCTTATGAACTTTTAAACCCAGAATTATTTATGCATGTTTCTCTTTGAATAAGGACGGTCACTGGTTCAAGGAATTAGTCCCCTTGGGGGATTAGGGGTAAAACAAAAAAGGGAATCAAATAACTACCTTCCCGCGCTACCCCCTGGCCCCCCAAGTGGGGAACGCCCACGCGCAGGTTTGAGAAATAACTGAGGTTTCGTTCTTATGAACTTTTAAACCCAGAATTATTTATGCATGTTTCTCTTTGAATAAGGACGGTCACTGGTTCAAGGAATTAGTCCCCCTTGGGGGATTAGGGGTAAAATAAAAGAGGGAAATTATTAATCAATTACCTCCCGGGCTACTCCCTGACCCCCC
>JACDJA010002841.1_pt1 | contig 11819 bp, 5 predicted proteins | sample 7449241 | NCBI WGS metagenome assembly JACDJA01 (sample SAMN14253289, study PRJNA609438) | sludge metagenome | isolation source: initial anaerobic sludge | collected 2018-12-20 | reverse complement strand
GTATCTGACTTACTATCCGCTTCTGATTTCTTTTAAATTTAAAGCATCTTCCCTTGTTATCGGAATTATTATGTCCGTAATGTCTGTCAGCACAGCCGTTACATCGTCTCAACTCGGGAAACTCACAAAAAAATATTCTGAAAAACATCTTATAAAGGTGGCTTTCATCCTGTATACTCTGGCGCTTTTTTCTATCCCGTATATATCGAATATATATCTGTTATTAATACCCACCATTATATTTGGCATCGCGCAAGGTTTAAATCTGCCCGGTATTCAGACATTGCTTGCCGGTCTGGCCCCTATTGAGCACCGCGCGGCATTTATGTCCATTAACGGCATGGTCCTTCGTCTCGGTCAGACAACCGGTCCTCTTTTGATCGGCGTTTTTTTTAGCATTTGGGGTATCGATGCGGCTTATTTTAGCGGCGCGGGACTGGCATTTATCACTTTTATAATGACAATATTTCTGCTTTAATTAATTTCTTCAACAAAATTCAAGGTGATAAAATCATGGACATTACTACTTAACGATTCGCCAAAAAATAATTTTTAGGAAACCGGCTTTTTTTTATAAAAACCTGATGATTTATCAAAAATATACTTAAATTGTGTACCGACATCCCGGAAATTGAAAACGAGAAAATATTCCAGGTTAAAATATAGTTTGAAAGTATGTTCAAAAAGAGCATCATTCAATAAGTAAGGGAATGCCCCGTGAATTTGAAAAGATCGGACATCCGGATATGCTCACCAACTGGTAAGCGCATTTTTCTGATCGACATAACGACATGTTCATAATAAATTTATTACCGGATAGATCAAAATTTTACCGGAATAGCAAAATCAGATTTTTTGACAAGTATCTTCCCGGAGGTCTTTAATGGCGACTGCAAGAAAATTCGGCACTTTTGGAGGTGTTTTTACACCTTCTATCCTGACTATTCTCGGTGTGATAATGTACCTTCGTCTCCCCTGGATACTCGGACAGGCTGGACTTTATACAACTCTCGGAATTATTCTGATTGCTCACCTTATCTCGGTAACAACAGGATTAAGTATTTCTTCAATTGCCACTGATAAAAAGGTAAAGGCAGGAGGAAATTACTATCTCTTGTCGCGCAGTCTTGGTCTGCCGATAGGAGGAACGCTGGGTATCGCTCTGTTTGTCGGACTTTCATTGAGCGTTAGTTTATACATTATCGGATTCTCAGAAAGTTTTCTTGGTTTTATAGGTATAGAAGTTACAAAGAATACAATAAGAGTAGCCGGAACCATCGCGCTTGTCAGCATTACAGCGATTACCTTAATAAGCACTTCCCTGGCAATCAAAACACAGTATATCATCATGACCGCGATGGTGCTTTCGCTTGTATCTATATTTTTTGGCGGCACTTCCTCCGCGCCGGCTCAGCCTGTACTTAATTCACTTGAAACCAGCGCCCCGCTGATGGTACTTTTTGGAATCTTTTTTCCGGCCGTGACCGGGTTTGAGGCAGGTGTTTCAATGTCAGGTGATCTGAAAGATCCTAAAAAATCAATTCCGGGCGGAACAATCACAGCCGTAGTAACAGGGCTGGTTGTTTACATGATTTTGACCATCTTTCTTGCATACCGCGTAGATGCGGAATCACTTGTGAATAATCCCAACATCCTTCTTGAAATATCATTCTTCTCCCCTCTCGTGCTTGCGGGTATCTGGGGAGCGACAATTTCATCGGCCCTCGGAAGCATCCTTGGCGCGCCCCGCATTCTTCAGGCGACATCGGTTGACAGAATCACGCCAAAGTTTTTTGAAAAGGGCTACGGAAAGGAAAACGAACCGCGAAACGCGCTTTTACTTACCTTTGTTTTAGCTGAAGCGGGCATCCTTTTGGGTGAATTGAATTTAATAGCAAGAATTGTCTCCATGTTTTTTATCACCACCTATGGCTTTTTAAATTTGAGCTGCGCGATTGAAAACTGGGCCAGTAGTGACTTTCGGCCTTCATTTAAAGTACCTACGTGGATAAGCGTGATCGGTTCAGTTGCCGCTTTTTTTGTTATGATAGAACTGGATGTAATGGCTCTTGTTGTCGCATCGCTTATCCTGGGTATAATATTTATAACACTCAAAAGGAGAGAACTTACTCTTGAATCCGGTGATACATGGGAGGGAGTCTGGTCATCGATGGTTCGAACCGGTCTTCAAAAACTCAACCGCTCCGACCGTCACGTTAGAAACTGGCGCCCGAATATCATTTTATTCAGCGGCGGTACAGGCACCCGTCCGCATCTGGTGGAATTTGGACAATGGCTGGTTCATAAACGCGGAATTCTTTCCAATTTTGATCTTGTCGAGAACCCCGGGGCTAAAGCGCTATTCCCAGAAATGGGACATGATATAAAGGACAATGAAGGAGAATTCTCCGGTGTTTTCAGAAGACGTATCGAATGTCAAAATATTTATGACGGCATAGAAACCATCTCAAAGATTTACGGATTTTCCGGCATCGATCCAAATTCTATCATGATGGGCTGGGCCCGGAATTCTAAAAACCCGGCTAAATTCGCTGAATTGATAAACGAATTCAGTGTGCTTGATTATAATGTACTCATTCTTGATTATGATAAGGAAATCGGCTTCGGAAAAAAACAAAACATTGATATCTGGTGGCGTGGGGGAAGCAATAACGCCGCGCTTGCCATGACAATGGCAAAATTCCTGCTTTCCGCGGGAGAATGGCATGACGCGCGTGTCAGAATTTTGATTGTAGTCAATGACAGCGCTCTGATTAACAAAGTATATAAAAACATGAATTTAATCTTAGAAGAACAGCGTTTGGACGCCAGGGTGAAAGTCATAAATAACGCTATTGAAAAACGTAAGTTTGAAGAAATTATCAAGGTGGAATCGGTCGATGCTGATTTATCGATTCTTGGAATCCCCGGCTTAGATGACAAAAATATTGGAGATTTTGTTACGGTTACAAATTCACTCCTGGATACTGTCGGAACGGTACTTCTTATTCAGGCGGCTTCATTTTTTAAACCACTGTACATCGGTATCGAAAAGACAGGACCCAAGGCTCAGAATCTTGAACTCCCGGTAGGAGAAAAATATAATTTACCCGATCTTGAACTTCCGGAAAGTGGAATTCTTTCAAAAACGGTATCCGGTTTATCAGATCAGATCGAAAAAGAAATCCATGAATTTTTCAGCGCTTTTTTTAAAGATTTCTCGGATTCCGAGATCCGGTTCCTTACCAAACTTAATAATTTTATTGAACGGTATTTTGAGAGTTTGGAAAATGCATTTGCCGAAAATAAACCTCTTCGTTTTCAAAAACTATTAATGCGGGTTCAAAGCGATTATTTATTTCATTCCCGGCGTCTTCTGGATGAATTCAAATCAGAAATTCCAACGGAACAAAAAGAGAATATTGAACAGGGACTTGATCTTTTTATTAAACAATTAGACACGTTGGCTGAAAACGTTTCATCAAGAGTTGGTGTTACTTTTGAGCCGTTTGAACTAAACGCTTCGGCAGATGATTCATTTCAAATCCGGATGATGAAATTCAAAAAACGAATCAGCTACCGTTTATCAAAAAAACCAATTGTCTTAAACATTGATTTAAAATTACTTGTAGAATATCATATTTTAACTGTTTTTCTAAAGAAATTATATTCTCAGCTTGATAAGACGGGAATTGAAAGATACCGCCGGATATCAGATTTACAAAAACTTTTCAACCGGATCAGGGATTCCATAAACACAATGGAAGAAATGGCAAACAACAGGCAGTTGGATGTGAATTTCATTAAAGACGAAAAGGCAAAAACCTTAAAACAAGCAAAGGATTTAATAGCGCGGTCAGAGCAGCAACTTAGTGATTTCAGAATGGAGCTGCTGCTTCAAAATCGTGTTATTATGCAGAACATTATTTCCAATTCAATTACTATAGACGCGGGCCGGCGTCTCAAAAAAAGATTTAAAATATCCAAATCCGATCAGAAAATAAAGGAACAAATTCTTGAGGTTCCGGCATCTTTATCAAAAAATACGGAATTGGTCGTAAACTTTGCGTTGATGGATTTGATTTTGATGGCTTTGCAGTACAGATTCAGGATAATCGTTACAAAACAGATTACTGAAATTCGGGCATCTGTGGAAAACAGGCTTATAAGTAGTCTGTCAGAGCTGGAATCGGATATTAAGAAAATCAAAAGCAATAAGAAATCAGAGACAGAGTCTTTGATATCATGGTCACTCGATCCGGAAGAAATTATTGATAACAGATCTGTTATTGAAGAATTGGTTTCAGATATCAGAAGCGCGATCGATGAAATCCCTGAAACAGTAGATATTATCACCGAAAATTCCTTTCAGAATATCGAAATCAATCAATTCGATGAAACCGAAGTGATTTCGATTTACCTGCAGCGCCTTATGGATTACCTGGTTGAGAAAGATTTTCTGACGCCGTTTAGAAAGGAGATCTCATCACTTCCGGCCGAATTCAGGCAGGCCGTTGGCACCGCCAGGGATGTCGTCCGTCTCATTTCTTTTAATATCTCATCATCCGGTACATCAGAGGAGACCGGAATTGATGATCTGCGCGATCCCATCGAAACGATCATTGAAAAAAGTATTCAACGAATAATCAGCGAGAGAGAGAGAATCTCAAAAGATATTCAAAAAATGGAAGATTCATTATGGGGGCATTTAAACAAAACCTTCTCATCCATGAATCCTTATCTTGTCACACGTGAGATCGGGCATCTGGGCCAGTATATCAGACAGGAAGAAAGCCGGAAAGTGCTGTCCCAGGTTCAGGCCGTGAGGGAAACTGTAAAGAAGACTTTCAGAGACACTCTGATCCGGATGCTTTATAGTCAAAGTGAAGGGGTTCTGTTCGCGCGGAAGTTTACAGAGAAAGAATTCGCATATCCCGGGAGCATCAGCACAGTGATAAATGTTGTTGAAAAAGTATCACCGCCTCCCGCAGTCGTCAAATCGCTTCCTTTTTACTATAAACAATTATTTGTCGGCAAACATTTTATCGGACGTGAGTTCAGAATAAACCGCGGCACGGAGATGAAAACCGCGGAGAAGGCGGTGAGCAGATATAAACAGGGATTCAGCGGAGGCATTCTCATAACAGGAGAGCCGGACGCTGGAAAATCGAGTCTGTCTAACGCCATCGCGACAAAATTTTTCGGTCACGAGAAAGTATTCCACATCTTTCCGCCGGAAACAGGCAGTATCGCTCCGGATGTCTTCACTGCTCACCTGAACAGAATTTTACAAACTCAAGGCGAACCGGCAGAAATTTTTGATGCCATGCCCGCAGGCAATGTATTTATTTTTAATGATCTCGAATTATGGTGGGAACGCAGTAGTAATGGATTTGTATTGGTTGATCAGATCATGAATCTGATTGAGAAATTCGGCCAGAGACACTTATTTATAGTGAATACAAATACTTACAGTCTTCGTTTTATTAACAAAATAAAACGGATTGATAATCATTTTATCAGCATCATCGAATGCACTCCTTTTGACACAGAGGATATTAAAGAGGCTCTTCTCATGCGTCACCGGTCAACCGGATTCAAATTTCAACTGAACAACCACTTTGAAGACAATATTTCTGAATTCAAACTGGTGCGTTATTTTAACAAATTATTCGATTATTCCAATGGCAATATCGGCACAGCGCTACAGGGCTGGTTCAGTCATATCGACAGCGTTGCCGGTAATATACTCACCCTTCGCGATCCTGAGCGTCCGGATTCAGACACATTTAACAAACTTGATCCGGAATGGCTGGTATGGCTTATTCAATTTATTATTCATAAACGGCTGACCATTGAGAAGCTGGTAAGAATTTTCAACACTGATCCGGAAAAAGTCCGAACCAAAATCGAACTTCTTAAACGTTCCGGTTTAGTAACGGAGATTCAGACGAATCAGCTTGAGCTCAATCAGTATCTCCAACCGTTTATAATTCGAAAATTTATAGAAATGGAGATTTTATGAAACAGATATTTGAGCTACCGCTCTCTCAGTTCGCCATCATAAAAGTTCTGATATTTGCTTTTGCTCTTTTTCTTATTATTAAACTATTTGAGCGGATTGCAAAAGTTGTCTTTGTAAAGCGAATCTACCGGTTATATTTTCAGCGGTACTACCCGATTCTGGAAACGGTTGTTTGGCTTCTTTTTGTCCTTTGGAGTATTGATCAGATTTTTAAGGACCGTTTATACTACTCTGTTGCTCTTATTCTTATCATCCTGGTCACTCTCGTGTGGATTTCCTGGTTTGCGGTCCGGGATTTTATCGCGGGTATCATATTTAAAGCGCAGGATGTCTATGAAGCGGGACAATGGATTAAAATTTCTGAAATAGAGGGCCGTTTAAAAAGCATCGGATATCTCTCACTGGAGATTGAAATCGAAAGCGGTGAAATTATAAAGTTTCCTTACAGCAAAATAACGGGTGTGATCCATTCAATAAGCGACCCTGAAGAACATTCCAATCATCACCGTTTCGAAATCGAACTAAACCGGACAAACAGTCTGAAAGAAAATGTTGAATCCCTTCGGCAGATCATATTAAATTCGCCCTGGACTTTATTAACAAAAGCTCCGCAAATACAGTTGCTCGAAGAGAACGAAAATCATTTTGTATTTGAGATATTTGTGTATTCTATCAGCAAAGAGTTCTTCAGAAACATTGAAAATGATGTAAAATCCTCTGCCGTGGAAGCCGGGTTGTCATAGGTAAAAAACTGACCGCGGTTCGGTAAAATGTATGCCGGAAAAATTAAACACTTAGGAATAAATTGAATTTTGTCAAGAACATTGAAACCCCTAATCAGATACAATACGATCTTTGTATTGCCTATGACTGGACATATGACGCGGACTTCGTCTCCCTTTTGGAAACTTACGCCAGACAGATGAGCCTGTCTACCTATATTGTAAGAGTTTATAATCTTGATGAAACAATTTCCCTGCTGAAGGGAAAGCGGTTGCGTTTTCGGTATTTTTTTGACCGCGCTTCCGATACTTCTCCTGAATTTTTAAACTTACAGCACTTACTCTCAAAACAGGATTTGCCCGTATTTGAGACCAAGGCTCAGTTAGAATGGGCGTCAGATAAATCGACGATGCATCTCGAGTTCATATCAAATGGTCTAAATCTGCCCTACACTATTATTCTGCCTTCATACAGAGAAACCGCGGACGTAAAATTGTCACTGACTGATCTTACGAATCTCGGCAGACCGTTTATTATAAAACCGGCGAATACAACCGGCGGAGGTATCGGCGTGGTTAACGGAGCAGAGACTTTACAGGATGTCATAGCGGCTCGACTGGAATTTGAATTTGATAAATATCTGCTTCAGGAAAAAATTATTCCCGCGGATATTGACGGTAAAAGATTCTGGTTCAGAGGATTTTATGCCTGCGATGATATATTCCTGTGTTGGTGGAATGATATTAGTCACCGTTATGAGATCATGAATCCGAATGATGAGGAAAAATATAATTTGCGAACGATGTATTCGATCGTTGAAAAGATTGCGGAAATTTGTAAATTAAATCTGTTCTCAACCGAAATTGCCATGAATAATGAGGAAAAATTTATTATTGTGGATTATGTGAATGAATCCTGCGATATGCGTCTTAAATCTAAACATTATGACGGAGTACCTGACCTTATTGTTCACCAGATAGCAGAACGACTCATACAATTTATCGGGAATAAGCTGGCTTAGTACATGGAAAAAATTATTTCGGAAATTCAGGCAAACCGGAAGAATCTTGTCGATAGCGCGATTGAGACTTTTCTCACATCCGGATGGAGTTCGGATATAAAAATAACCGCTCCAGAGCTTGAAAAAATATTTGATAATCTTTTTGCAGGTCTTGAAAAAGATCTGGCAGCAAAAGCTGAAAATGATTTCGGCAAATATCTGTGTTCAAATTATCTCCGGTCGGTAAAGAGCCTTTCTGTCTTGAAGAACAATTTTCATACGCAGTTAACGATTCTTGGTATGGCAAGAACTGTTATCAATCATTTTCTTTCTAACCTCACCTCTGTCGGCATGGAAGAAATCAGGCTTAAATTCAGTATGATTCAAAAAATCTTTGACCATTCACTGATCGAGCTTAGTCAGTGGTGGGGGCAAATTTATGAGGAATTCAGAATAAGTGACCAAAAACTGATACAAGAATTAAAAATTGTCAAAGACGGCCTTCAAAAACATCTGAATGTCATATATCAGATAATTAATGAATCACCCGTGGGGGTTGTCGATTGCGATTCAGAACTTATTGTTAAACACTGGAATCCGATGGCAGTCCGGCTTACGGGATTTCAGCCGAATGAAATACTTAAAAAAAGCGTTTTATATTTTATTGCGGATCAATCGCGGCAAAAATTTCTGGAAAAAATAAGAGGCGGCAGGAAGTGGATTCCGAATTTGCGGCTGTTTATAAAAACGAAAAACGACATATCCATCCCGGTGATATTCTCGATAAGTAAAATAAAAAATATTAACGTGGCCAATATTGTATACATTATAAACTTCCAGGGTTCGGGAAATCAAGCGGGATTTAAGTCAAATACACAGCAATTGAATCAATTAACGGCCATTGCGCGCCTAACCAGCGCGATCATGCACGATATCAGAAATCCGCTGAATTCCATCGGACTTAATCTGGATGTGCTTGAGCAGCAATTAGTTGAACAAAATGAAAACCTGCTTACAAAGGAACATAAAAATCTCATCTCAAGAATTCAGAATGAGATCGTTCAATTAAGCAGTAATCTCAATCATTATATTACCTATAGTCATTTATCACAGCTTCAGCTTGAACCTCTGGATATGAACCGGCAACTGAAAGTTTTTACGGATGAATCGCGTTTTGAACTCAGCCATAAAAATATAAAATTTATTTTACGAACCGGCAGAAGCGCCTGCCGTATAATGGGTGATTGGCTTCAGCTAAGAAGAGTATTCGCGAATATCGTTCAAAATTCCGCTGAGGCCATAAATTCTGACGGAATCATAAAGATCGTCATGCAAAAAAGAGGCTCGCGGGTTATCATTACCATAAAAGATAACGGAGAAGGTTTGGAACCACATAAAAAAACACAGATTTTCGAACCCTTTTTTTCCACAAAAAAATCAGGTACAGGCTTAGGTCTGTTTATTTCCCGGGAGATTGTAATGGCCCATCGCGGAAAGATTTCCTGTCGTTCAGGCAAGGACACAGGCACATTATTCACAATTAGTTTTCCGCTGGTAACCGATGAAGGAGACAAAAGAATTGCCTAATTTGAAGGTGTTGATCGTCGATGATGAAGAAAATACTCTTCAGGCCCTGAAAATGGGTCTTAATGTGAATGGATACGAAATACTGACCGAGGTTTCGCGGAATGACGCGATCAATCTGCTAAAAAAGGAAGACATTGATATTGTCATCACCGATCTTAAACTGAAAGACGGATCGGGGCTTGATATCCTTAGTTATATTCAGGAGAATAACAACCGGATTCCTGTTATTGTCATTACCGCTCACGGCTCAGTCGAGTCAGCAATAGAAGCTATTCGCAGCGGCGCTTATGATTATCTTGTAAAACCATTTCGTCTGGCCGATCTTAAAAAATTATTGACCAGACTCAGCGAGACAATACTTTTACGCCGCGAAAACGAGCAGCTTAAGAGCCAGCTCCGGCCTGAGACAGGGATGATTCAATTAATCGGCGTGAATCAGCGTTTTAAGAGAATTATTGAATTTATCCGACAAATCGCCTCATCAAGAAGCACAGTCTTAATCACCGGCGAGACAGGCACCGGGAAAGAAGTTGCCGCTAACGCCATTCATTTTTACAGTCAGCGCTCAGCAAAATCCTTTGTTAAAATCAACTGCGGGGCCATCCCGGAAACATTGTTGGAAGCTGAATTATTTGGATATGAACGCGGCGCTTTCACCGGGGCAGTTAAACAAAAAAAAGGTAAAATAGAACTGGCAAACGACGGAACACTTTTTTTGGACGAAATAGGTGAACTCTCCCCCTCCATGCAGGTAAAATTGCTCCGTGTTCTGCAAAATGGAGAGTTTGAACGTCTGGGGGATACGGTCACACAGAAAGTTGACGTTCGTTTTATCGCGGCCACTAACGTGGGTTTAAAGGAACGCGTCTCCCTTGGAACATTCAGGGAAGATCTGTACTACCGTCTAAACGTCATGACAATTCAAATGCCTTCGCTCCGGGAAAGACTGGATGACATCCCCTATCTTGTTCAATATTTTATTGAGAAATACAATAACATTAATTCTAAAAGCGTACAGGGAGTGACTCCCGAAGTTATTAAACAGATGATGCGCTACCCCTGGCGCGGCAACATTCGCGAACTGGAGAATATGATTGAAAGAGCTGTTGTGCTTTGTCAGAATGATTTTCTAAAAGCAGAACACTTTCCTATGCTGCTGGAAGATATTGATGATGCTCAGCGCCTGATAAAATTTGAAGTTGGCCATACGCTTTCTGAGATAGAAAAATCAGTTATTCAACGCACACTGCTGTACTATCAGTATGATAAACAAAAAACAGCAATGACGCTGCAGATAAGTTTGGCGACCCTTTACAGAAAAATAAAAGAGTACGGATTGGAATAGATACACCTTTTCATTATCATTTTGATATTTATTATCCCCTCATTTGAACAATATTCTCAAAATGAGAACCAATATCACCATCATAAATCGTATTTTATCATTTTGAGAATATACGTATTCATCACTCACCTGCCATCACTGTAACACATCTCATAAATAGTTGATATTATTGAATTTAATTGCTATAAATAATCATTGGCACGTTTATTGTAATTTAAGCACAAAACATGTTAACCGTTGATTATCCGAGAGGTAAGGATCATGAAAATCGCGCTTACGTTCAGCAGTAAAAATGGACTGCTAAATGAATATAAAAAGAGAGCAGGCTCTATCAACCATATTAATGAGATTCCACAGGATTTTTTCGCCGAAGGTGATAGTATGGTGACAATTAACGCGGTGATCGATGCTTTAACCATGGCCGGACATGAAGTAACCGGTATTGAAGCAAATGATCAGGCTGCCGAGAGATTGGATGAACTGAGCCCTGAACTGGTTTTTAACATGGCCGAAGGACTTTTTGGCGATTTCCGTGAATCATATATACCTTTAATATGCGAGAGGCTCGGCCTTCCATATACAGGCTCTGACCCTCTTACCCTGGCCATCGCGCTAAATAAAGCGCGTACGAAAGAAATTTTAACCTATTACGGTATTCCAAATCCGCAATTCAGAATTTTTTTCCCTTTACATGAAATTGACCTGAACGGTTTTGAATTCCCCGGGATTATTAAACCGGTTTCAGAGGGCAGCAGCAAAGGAATATTCAACGATTCAGTAGTATATGATTCTTACACAGCCGGTCAAAAAATCAGAGAAAAATTACTGCAATATAATCAGCCGGTACTTTTAGAAAAATTTCTCACCGGACGTGAATTTACTGTAGGTATCTGGGGAAACGGTAACAATGTGGAAGTTTTACCGATTGTTTCCATCGACTATTCTGAGCTTCCGGAAGGCGCCCATCCGATATACTCCTACGAAGCGAAATGGATTTGGGATACACCGGAAAAACCGTTAAATATTTTTGAATGCCCCGCGGATATTTCTTCATCACTTCTCAAAAAAGTTGAAGAAGTTGTAAAAGATACCTACAGGGTGATGAGAATCAGAGACTGGTGCAGTGTTGATGTGAGGCT
>JACDJA010002840.1_pt1 | contig 11822 bp, 10 predicted proteins | sample 7449241 | NCBI WGS metagenome assembly JACDJA01 (sample SAMN14253289, study PRJNA609438) | sludge metagenome | isolation source: initial anaerobic sludge | collected 2018-12-20 | reverse complement strand
CACGAAACCGCCCAGTGCGCGGGTGGCGTACTTGCGCTCGTAGTACAGGTAGAACAGGGCCGTGATCAATGCGAACAGCACGAAGACTTCGTACAGGTTGCTGACCGGGATATGGCCCAGGTCCGGGCCCATCAGATGGCCCTCGCGCCAGCGCACCAGCAGCCCGGTCAGGCCGGCGAACACCGCGCCCCAGGTCAGGGCGGTGCCCAGCCACGCCGCGGTCGGGCTGAAAAAGCCGATCCAGTAGCAGACCATGGCCAGCGCGAACAGTGCGCTCATCCACAGGATGGCCGACTGTGATGAGAGCAGGTATTTCAGGAAGAATACCTGCTCGGCCCGCGCCAGGTCATTACCGTAGAGCATCAACGCCAGGCCGGCCGCGATCGCACAGGCCACCATCAGGCGGCGCAACGGACGCCACAGCCACCCCATCCAGGCCAGCACCGGCACCGTGCCGCACAGGATGATCTTCTCGTAATAGTCCATCGCGCCGCTGAAACGCGTCAGCGCGAAACCGGCGCCCGCCGCCAGCAGCAGGAAGAACACGACGTCCGTCCAATCCGGCCGGCCGCGCTGCGCGCGGCTATCACCGGTTTCGGACAGGTTGTCCTGCCAGAGGTTTTCGGGCGTGGGGGAATGCGTGGTGGTCGTCGTGGACATAGGAAACCTTAAGACCCTTTCTGGCGCAACAGCGCCTGCTTGAAGCGATCGAACTCCTGGTTGAAGTCGAGTGTACGCTTCTGCGACGTCATCGCCGCCAGGATGCCGCTGCCGCCTTCCTGCGGCCTGATCCAGATCCAGACGCGGCGATCCCGAATATAGAACATCGAGAACACGCCCAGCACCAGCAGCAGGCTGCCCAGGTAGACGGTGTTCTTGCCCGGCGTGCGGCTGACCTGAAACACGCTGGCCTGCACATGGTTGAAATCCGCCAGGGAGAAAAACACCGGCGCCGGATAAACGGTAAGGTCCGACAGCGCCGCCACCGCCAGACGCGACCACTGCGCGGCACGCTCGGCCTCGGGGCCGTCGGTGGGCACAGGCGGCAGCCCCGCGCGTTCGCGCTCGATGGCGCGCAGTTCGTTCATGCTGGCGCCGATCAGCCGGATCACCACGTCAGCCGCGCGTTCCAGGTCGGCCGCCGGCGTGTTGGCCTGCAGGAACGCCGCCACGGCCTGCAGGCCGCCGCCTGCATAGGTTTCCAGGGCGCGCTCGGCGGCCGTCTGCAACGGCTGGCGGTCGGCGCCGCTGGGGCTGTTGCGCTCGGCGAAGCGGCGCGCCGCCTCCTGGCGCGCCGCCGGATCGGCCAGCGTGGCCCGCAGGCGCATGAATTCCGCCACCGAGCTATCGTCGTCGGCCGGAATCCGCAGGTAGCGGAACGGTTCGGACGGGTTGTTGCGCACCCCGGCCAGGAACACACTGGCGCCGTCCAGTTGCACCGGCAGCATGTAGTTCTGGAACTCATGCGCCTGGCCGGCATCGTCGATCAGCTTGTATTCGACGCTGGGCCCCACATTACGCAGGTTCTCGTTCTTCTTGCCCGCGGCACTGCCGGCCACCGACGCCACGTGCTCGGCAAAGCTCTGGTTGCCGCCCTTGGGCTCGCCGCCGGTCATGTCTTCGACATTGATCGGGCGCAGCGCCATGATTTCCACGCCCATGCTGCGCGGGCCACGCGCGGTGTGAGCGGTTACTTCGGAAGTCTTGCCCACGGTGCCGTCAACCTTGAAGGTGGCGCTGTCCGCCCCCACCAGCGGATAGCCCTTGAGCACTACCGTGCTGCCGCCATCATCGAAACTGGACTGGTACACGGTCATGCCCTTGAAGCGCAGCGGCTCGTTGACCTCGATGGTCGAATCGAAGCTCTTGCCGGTATCCGGATCCGTCACCTCCACCTCGCTGGCAAAGCGGCTCGGCATACCCGTCGAGTAGTAATCGACGACGAACTTCTTGAGCTTCAGCGTGAAGGGCATCGGCTGCACCAGGGCGCCGTCCCCCACCATCACCACCGCGGTGCTGGCCTGCCCGTTCTCGGGCACCAATACGCTGGCACGGAAACTGGGGTTGTCCACCGACAGGCGGCCGCTTTCCGGCACCTCGGAGATCAGCATGTTCTCGACGATCGGCTTCTTGCCGCCGAACATCACCTGCAAGCGCACCGGCAGCTCGCTGTCGAGCAGCCCGCCAATGCAGATGATGACCATGGCGGCATGGGCGAACACATACCCCAACCGGTTGGCGCTGCCCTTCTTGGCCGCCAACAGCACGCCGGTGCTGTCCTGGCGCTCGCGCACCGCGTAGCCCATGCGCTTGAGCAGCGCCGTCAGGCCCGCCGCCGTCTGCGGCACGTCGGTGGGCGCCTCGGTCTCGACGCGGTGCGGAAAGGCGCGCAGGCTGCCGCCGCGCACGTGCTCGCGGAACGAACGCGCATCGCGCAGCATCTTGGGTGCGTTGCGGGTCAGGCAGACCGACGTCGAAATGACCAGGAACGCCATGATCAGCAGGAACCACCAGCTGTTGTAGACGTGCCAGATCGAGAACTTGTCGAACACCTCGAACCAGAACGGGCCGAACTGGTCGATGTAGTTGTTGGATGAGCGGTTCTGCTGCAGCACCGTCCCCACCAGGCTCGCCACGCAAATGAACATCAGCAGGCTGACCGCGAAACGCATCGAGCCCAGCAATTCAAACAGATCGCGAGGCAGGCTGCGCAGGGAGGGACGGGAATGTGTCTGAGTCGAATTCATGAAAAAAGGGGGGCCGCACGATCGGCTACCCCCCTCGTAGACAGCGCATGACGGAACCAGGTTCCATCATGCTCAGGTTGCGTGAACGCGGACCAGCCGCGCGCCTGGCCGGCGTACGGCTACCGCAGGCCAGCCGCGTAGTCCGCCACGGCCTTGATGTCGGCGTCCGACATCCGGTCCGCCACGGCGTGCATCACGTCGTTGGCGCGATCGCCGCTGCGGAACAGCTTGAGCTGCTCTTCAATATACATGGGGAACTGGCCCGACAGGCGGGGATACTGGCCCGGAATACCCGCGCCATTGGCAGAATGGCATGCCGCACAGGCGGGCACATTGCGCTCGGGCAAACCGCCGCGCCAGATCTTTTGACCCAGCTCAACCAGCTTTTCATGGCCAGCGGTGGCCGGCTCTTTCAGCGGCTGCTGCGCCAGGTACAGCGCGATGTTCTGCATGTCGGCCGGCGTCAGGTTCTGCGCCATGGCGGTCATGGGGGTGGGATTGCCGCCGGGGCCGTTGCGCAGGGGCAGCTTGGCGCCCTGCTTGACCTGGAAGTTGGTCAGTTGCTTGACCAGATATTCGTGGGGTTGCGCGGCCAGGTTGGGGTTCACCGGTATGGTGCTGTTGCCCGCCGCGCCATGACAGGACGCACAGGCGATGATGCCGCGCGAGGCGTCGCCCTGGTCAAACAACTGGCCGCCCTTGGCGGCATCTGGTTTGGCCGGGCCCGCGGCGCCATCAGCGGCGAAGCTCGTAGTAGAAAAGGCGGAGGCGCCGAGCAACAGCCCGCTCGCAACCAACATCCGGGACAGCACACGCTTCATGAAGACCTCGACGATCACATCGATCAAGGCGCAAAAAGGCGCCCACGCCTGCCCGCACATCTGGAAAACCGTATCGAACCTGGTTTGCTCGCTTGCCTGCTTGTAAGCAAACGAGACGGCTCCGCGCACGGGGACCACTGTTGCAAACGCCGGATTATACAATAGGGCTCGAAACCAACTGTAGCCAAAGCCAATCCGTGTCCCTCCTACATCGCGCCTCTTTCCTTACGTCGGCCGCTCGCCTCGACCAGTTGCCGCCCCCTGACGCGCCCGAGGTTTGCTTCGTCGGCCGCTCCAACGCCGGCAAGTCCACGGCCATCAACGTGCTGTGCAACCAGCGTCGCCTGGCCTTTTCCAGCAAGACGCCGGGCCGCACGCGCCTGATCAACATGTTCGGCCTGCCGGACCCCCTGAACCCCGAAGGCCACATCGGCTATCTGGTCGACCTGCCCGGCTACGGCTATGCCTCCGTGGCCCGCGATGAAAAGGAAAAGTGGGCGGACATCCTGGGCGGTTACCTGCGCGACCGCGAATCGCTCGCCGGCATCGTGCTGCTCATCGACATCCGCCGCGGCGTCACCGAACTGGACCGCCGCCTGGCCAACTTCATCGCCCCCACCGGCCGCCCGGTCCTGGCGCTGCTCACCAAAGCCGACAAGCTGCCCTACGGCCAACGCATGCGTACCGTGTTCTCGGTGCGCAAAGACCTGGCGGACATCGGCGCGCTGCACACCATCCCCTTCTCGGCGCCGGAGCGCATCGGTCTGGAAGAAGCTGGCGCGCACATAGAAAACTGGATTTCTCCCAAGGTCGTACCATGAACCCGCAGATCATCACCCCCGACTTCCCGGTTTCCCGCCCCCGCCGCCTGCGTCGCGACGACTACACCCGCCGCCTGGTGCGCGAAAACGCCCTCACCGTCAATGACTTGATCTACCCGGTTTTCGTGGCCGAGGGCCATGGCCTGAAGCAGGCCGTGCCGTCGCTGCCGGGTGTGGTGCGCTATTCGTTGGATACGCTGTTGCCGGTGGCCGAGGAATGCGTGGCGCTGGGAATCCCGGTGCTGTCGCTGTTTCCTGCCATCGACCCGGCGCTCAAAACGCCCGACGGCATCGAAGCCACCAACCCCGACGGCCTGATTCCGCGCGTGGTGCGTGAACTGAAAAAACAATTCCCCGACCTCGGCGTGCTGTGCGACGTGGCGCTGGACCCCTACACCAGCCACGGCCAGGACGGCGTCATCGATGAAAACGGCTACGTCGTCAACGAGCCGACCGTCGAGATCCTGGTCAAGCAGGCGCTGACGCAGGCCGCGGCCGGCGTCGACATGGTCGCCCCCAGCGACATGATGGACGGCCGCATCGGCGCCGTGCGCCGCGCGCTCGAGGCCAACGGCTACATCCACACCCAGATCATGGCCTACTCGGCCAAGTACGCCAGCGCCTTCTACGGTCCGTTCCGCGATGCGGTGGGCTCGGCCACCAACCTGGGCAAGTCCAACAAAATGGCCTACCAAATGGATCCGGGCAACCTGGACGAGGCGCTGCGCGAAGTGGCCGCCGACCTGCAGGAGGGCGCCGACATGGTCATGGTCAAGCCCGGCATGCCCTATCTGGACGTGCTGCGCCGCGTCAAGGACACCTTCCGCGTGCCGACCTTCGCCTACCAGGTGAGCGGCGAATACGCGATGATCAAGGCGGCCTCGGCCAACGGCTGGCTGGACCACGACAAGGTCATGATGGAAGCGCTGCTGGCCTTCAAGCGCGCCGGCGCCGATGGCATCCTGACGTACTTCGCGATCGAAGCGGCGCGGCTGCTCAAGCAACAACGCTGATGCCGGATGGCGGGGCCTGCCGGTCCCGCCTGTCGGCGGCGCGCATGACACATTCGGCGTGCGCCGCCGGGGTGGCTCCCGGCCTGCCCTGGCAACGCCCGCCCGCTTTCAACGCGACGCCGGCGCCCCGCGCCGCAAGCCCAGCCAAGTGCCGCTGAGAATACAGGCCAGCCCCGCCACGTGCACCCACGTGACGTGCTCGTCCAGGAACAACGCGGCAAACAGCAGGCCGAAGATCGGCAGCCAGTTCACGAACAGCGCCGCGCGGCTGATACCCAGCCTGGCAATGCCCGCGTTCCACAGGATGTTGCTGACGCCCGAGGCGATCACCGCCGAAAACAGCAGCACCAGCCACGGCCACCATGTCATGCTCCAGTTGTCCGCATCGTAGGACGACGGCGTCATGGCCGCGTGCACTATCAGCATCAGACCGCCAGCCAGATACATGTACCAGAGCATCGCCAACGGATCGAGCGTGCGCGAGATACGCTGGATCACCAACCCACCGAACACGAACACCGCCACCGCCAGGAACACGATGGCGTCGCCCCAGCCGGTCAGCCCCAGCCGCGCGCCGCTGCCCACCACCACCATCGCCACCCCTGTCAGGCCGAGCAAGGCGCCGGCGATCCGCAGCCACGTCAGCCTTTCGCGATAGAACAGCGCAGCCAGCAGCGCAGACAGCAAGGGACTGGTGGCCATCAGCAGCGTGCCGTTGGCGGCCGACGAGAACTGCAGCCCGTACACCAGCGCGGTCTGGTGCGCGTACACCACCAGGAAGCCCGCCAGCGCGACCCAGCCCAGCTCCTGCCGCCCCAGCCTGGGAATGCGGCCACGGCGCGCCTTGACGATGAGCGTGACCGCGACGAACGCCACGGCGATCCGCAAGGCCGCCAGGGCGCGGATATCCATGTGCTGTGTCAGGTACTTGATGGAGACGATGTTCAGGCCCCAGGTGGCCATGACGAACATCAATTGCAGATAGATCAGACCGGTACGGTCCTGACTTGCATCGACTGTCGGAGACGTCACGGGCGCCGGCCTGAGGGGTTGGAGGCGCCGCCCACGCGGCGCAAGCGCTCATGGTAGCGGCCGGCTGCCGCTCAGCGCAATAGCACGCGGTCCAGCGACTGGGTGAAACGCTTGGCGTCCTGGAAACCGACCACGCGCGCGTCCGGCAATTCCTTGCCGCCCGGTTCGAAGAACATGATTCCCGGCGGCCCGAACAAGCGGAAGCGCTTGAGCAGCGCGCGGTCATCGGCGTTGTTGGCGGTCACGTCGGCCTGCACCAGCAGCATGCCGGCCATGCGTTGCGCCACGCCGGGATCGGTGAACGTGAAGCGCTCCATCTCGCGGCACGACACGCACCAGTCGGCGTAGAAATCCAGCATCACCGGTTGCTGGCTCTGCGCCAGCAGCGCGTCCAGCTCGGCGTTGTTGCGCACCCGCTTGAACTGGACCTCGCCAGCCGGCGCCGCGGCGCCGGCCACGGCCGGACCACCCGAGGCAAAGTGCGAGAGCGGCTGCAGCACATCGCGGCCACCGCTGGCCGCGCCGATCAGCCACGCGGCGGCGGCCAGGGCCAGCAACAGGCCGATGCCCTTGCCGAACATGCGCGCCGAACCGGCGCCAGCTGGCAGCGCATCGAAGGCCCGCAGCATCACCGCGCCGACGATCGCCAGGAAGGCCCAGCCGGTCATCTGCACCCAGGTCGGCACCACCGGGATCAGCATCCACCACGCGGTCGCCAGCAGCAGCATGCCGAACAACCGCTTGACGCCATCCATCCACGGACCGGCCTTGGGCAGCAGCGCGCCCGACGAGGCGCCGACGATCAGCAGCGGCACGCCCATGCCCCACGCCATCGCGAACAGGGCCGAGCCGCCCAGCACCACGTCGCCGGTCTGCGAGATGTACAGCAGCGCGCCGGCCAGCGGCGCGGCCACGCACGGCCCGACGATCAGCGCCGACAGCGCGCCCATCAGCAAGGCGCCGGTATAGCGGCCGCCGGGAATGCGCGACGACCGCTCGGCCAACCGTGCCTGAATGCCGGACGGCATCTGGAAGGTGAAGGCATCGAACATCGCCAACGCCAGCACCGCCAGCAGGACCGCGAACAGCGTCAGGATCCACGGCGTCTGCAGCCACGCGGCCAGGCCCGCGCCGCTCAGGCCGGCGGCCACGCCCAGCGCGGTGTAGACCACGGACATGCCCAGCACGTAGGTCGCCGCCAGCGCCAGCCCGCGGCCGCGCGTCGGGCGCTGCTGGCTGGCGGCGCCGCCCAGCACGATCGAGGACAGGATGGGAATCATGGGCAGCACGCACGGCGTGAACGCCAGCAACAGGCCCAGCACCAGGAACACGCCGGCCGTCTTGATCCAGCCCAGGCCGCCCAGGGCGTCGGCCAGGCCGGTATCGCCCGCGTTCACCAGCGCGCTCAGGCCGCCGCTCGAAGCCGTCGGCGCGGCGGATGCGCCACCGCCGCCCGCCAGCGCGTAGCCGCCCGCCACCGGCGTCAGCTTCACGCTGCTGTCCATCGGCGGATAGCACAGGCCGGCATCGGCGCAGCCCTGGCCGGTCAGCGTCAGCGTGAACGGCTGGCCGCCGGGCGTCACCGGCACGCGGATCGCCACGTCCTGGTGATAGACCTCCATGTCCTTCTCGAAGGTCGGGTCATATTTGACGTCGCCCTTCGGATAGACCGGCTCGCCCAGTGTGGCCGCGCCCAGCGGACTGATGCTGATGCCGAAACGCTCGCGGTACATGTAGTAGCCGGGCGCCACGCGGAAACGCAGTTCGACCGTATCGGGCGCGACCATCACCGCACTGAAGACAAAGGCCTTCTCGGGTTCGAGGAACTCGGCCTCGGCGCGCGCCGGCGCGTTCCAGGCCAGCCACAGCATGGCCATGGCCAGCAATGCCAGCAGCTTGGGGAAAAAGGCACGCATCGGGGCGTGAAACCGGACTGCGGGTTGCAACATCAGTCTCTCTTGTTCTGCACGACGGCCGTCTGCTGGCGCACCCAGTCGAGATAGGGCGCGGCGCCGCCAATGACCGGCAGCACGATGATTTCGGGCACGTCGTAGGGATGCATCTGCGCCAGGGCCTGGACCACGGCTGGATGGCGCGCGTAGGTGGTCTTGATATGGATGGGGATTTCCTCGGCCCCTTCCACCTCGCCTTGCCACTGGTAGATGGACAGGCCCGGCGCGCCGAGGTTCACGCAGGCGGCCAGTCCGTCTTCGACCAGCACGTGAGCGATACGCTTGGCCAGCAACAGGTCCGGCGCATTGCTGATGACCAGCACGACGTCGTCATCGCGCAACATGGAGCCTCCTGGGAATACCCGTGTCGGATGTAACTCGGGGTATTTTATCGGTATCGCCGCTCGCGTCCGCCAACAATCAGACCGCGGCCGCCGCGCATCCTTCCCCACCCGAGGCAAGCATGTCCGACAACTGCCTGTTCTGCCGCATCGCCCGCCACGAGATCCCGGCCCACATCATCCACGAAGACGAGCGCCTGATGGCCTTCCTGGACATCCAACCGGTGCGGCCCGGGCACACGCTCATCATCCCCAAGCAGCACTATCCCTACTACGAGGACATGCCCGCCGACCTGGCCGGCCACATCCTCAACCTGGGGCAGAAGCTGGGCCGCCACATGAAGCGGCTGTATGGCGTGGACCGCGTCGGCTTCGCCTTCACTGGCATCCACGTAGCGCATACGCATGCGCATGTGATCCCCATGCATCACCCGCAGGACGTGACCTCGACCCAATACATCGAGCAGCAGGACCTCACCTTCCGCATGCCTGCCCAGGCGCCGCAGGAGGCGCTGGCGGCCATCGCCGCGCAGTTGCAGGGCGAGTTGCACGCCTCATAGCGATCGGCGCGCCAGCGCCGCCAGGACGGCCCGCAGACGCCGCGCAAAAAACAAGGGCGGGTCCGAAGACCCGCCCTTGTCGCTTATCTAGACACCGAGACTTATTCGGCGCTGTCCTCAGCGGCTTCATCGACTTCCGGACGGTCGACCAGCTCCATGAAGGCCATGGGAGCGTTGTCGCCTTGACGGAAACCCATCTTCAGCACGCGGGTGTAGCCACCGTTGCGGGCCGCGTAGCGCGGACCGATTTCGGCGAACAGCTTCACCACGGCGTCGCGATCGCGCAGACGGGCAAAAGCCAGACGCTTGTTCGCGAGGGTGGGTTCTTTACCCAGCGTGATCAGGGGCTCGATGACGCGGCGCAGTTCTTTCGCCTTGGGCAGCGTGGTCTTGATGGCTTCGTGGGTGATCAACGAAACGGCCATGTTGCGGAACATGGCAAGACGGTGACTGCTGGTGCGGTTGAGCTTACGCAAGCCATTACCGTGACGCATGATAAGTATCCTTTGAATCTAATGAAGGCGTTTCCGCCATCGGGTTATCCGGCTCTTCTATCGACCTGCAACCAGGCCGCGGTCCGGTGGAAAACGGTGCATTTTACGACGGTTTCGCAAACCGCCCGGCGGTCAGGCCGGGCGCCGCGGGAAACGCCCCTGCGACAGGGGCGCCACCCTTCGAGACTTACGGACGCTCCAGGCCCAGGGGGGGCCAGTTTTCGAGCTTCATGCCCAGCGTCAGGCCGCGCGCGGCCAGGACTTCCTTGATCTCGTTGAGCGACTTGCGACCCAGGTTCGGGGTCTTGAGCAGTTCGTTCTCGGTACGCTGGATCAGGTCGCCGATGTAGTAGATGTTTTCGGCCTTCAGGCAGTTGGCCGAACGCACGGTCAGTTCCAGGTCGTCGACCGGACGCAGCAGCACCGGGTCGATCTGCGGCGTGCCGCGGACCGGGGCTTCGTACGAATCGCCGGCGCCTTCCAGGGCGGCGAAGACCGAGATCTGGTCCATCAGGATGCGGGCCGACTGGCGCACCGCTTCCTCGGGCGAGATGACGCCGTTGGTTTCGATGTCCAGGACCAGCTTGTCCAGGTCGGTGCGCTGTTCCACGCGGGCACTTTCAACCGCGTAGCTGACGCGACGGACCGGGCTGAACGAAGCGTCCAGCACGATGCGGCCGATGGTGTGGGTGCGGTCTTCCGACAGCGCGCGCACGTTGCCCGGCACGTAACCGCGGCCCTTTTCGACCTTGATCTGCATTTCCAGCTTGCCCGCGTCCGTCAGGTTGCAGATGGCATGGCCGGGGTTGATGATCTCGACGTCGTGCGGCAGCTCGATGTCGCTGGCCAGCACGGTGCCAGCGCCGGTCTTGCGCAGGACCAGGGTGACTTCGTCACGGTTGTGCAGCTTGAAGACCACGCCCTTCAGGTTCAGCAGGATGTCGACGACATCTTCGCGAACGCCCGGGATGGTCGAGTATTCGTGCACCACGCCCGTCATCTGGACTTCGGTCGGCGCGTAGCCGGTCATCGAGGACAGCAGGATGCGGCGCAGGGCGTTGCCCAGCGTATGGCCGTAGCCGCGCTCGAACGGCTCCATCACGATCTTGGCATGGTGGGTGCCGACCGGTTCGACTTCAATGGAGCGCGGCTTCAGGAAACCTTGAGTGGACATGTACTGTGTTCCTTTTCAATACCCTCGGCTCGTTACACCGATAAGGCTGATGGACAGGGTGATACGTGAAACGCGGACGGCGCAAAACCGCCGGCCGATACTTACCGCAAAGCCCGCCCCGCCAAAAGGCGGAAAGCGGGCTGCTGCGAGACTTGCAAACCGGTCGCGAAACCAGCGAGCCAGCGACCTTGCGAAGGAGGCGCCGGCAGGCGTGATTAACGCGAGTACAGTTCGACGACCATCGATTCGTTGATGTCGCGAGCGACGTCAGCGCGATCGGGGACCGACTTGAACGTGCCGGACAGCTTGGTCGTGTCGACTTCCACCCACTGGGGCATGCCGATGCTGGTGGCCAGGTCGAGCGATTCCTTGATACGGCCTTGCTTCTTGGCCTTTTCGCGGATCGAGATGACGTCGCCAGCCTTGACCAGCATCGAAGCGATGTCGGCGGTGTGGCCGTTCAGTTCGATGGCGCGGTGGCTCACCAGCTGGCGAGCTTCGGCGCGGGTCGAGCCGAAGCCCATGCGGTAGACGACGTTGTCCAGGCGCGATTCCAGCAGCTGGATCAGCGTTTCGCCGGTGTTGCCACGGCGACGCTCGGCTTCAGCGAAGTACTTGCGGAATTGCTTTTCCAGCACTCCGTACATGCGCTTGAGCTTTTGCTTTTCGCGCAGCTGCAGGCCGTAGTCGGAAGTGCGGGCACCCGAAGTGCGGCCGTGTTGGCCAGGCTTGGAATCCAGCTTGCACTTGGAATCCAGCGAGCGGCGGGCGCTCTTCAGGAACAGGTCAGTACCCTCGCGGCGCGAGAGCTTGCATTTGGGTCCAATATAACGTGCCATGTGGATTCCCTTTAGATACGACGACGCT
>JACDJA010002839.1_pt1 | contig 11825 bp, 14 predicted proteins | sample 7449241 | NCBI WGS metagenome assembly JACDJA01 (sample SAMN14253289, study PRJNA609438) | sludge metagenome | isolation source: initial anaerobic sludge | collected 2018-12-20 | reverse complement strand
GTTCTTCTGAATTCCTGGCCTTTCCGCACCGATCCTATCCAGACCCCGCAAATGCAAAAGGCCACCCCGAAGAGTGGCCTTTCTGTATCTGGCTCCCCGACCTGGGCTCGAACCAGGGACCTGCGGATTAACAGGCCTTCCGGAGCCTCTGCTATCCGCATTTTGACGCATTTAGTCACATTTTCAAAATACGCTTGCCGATAGAATGGTTGGCAAGACGCCAACCATGGGCGTCACTTACAAGGGAGGAGTCCAACCATGATGTCAGCTCAACAACTTTTCAAAGCCGTGTCTGAGACAGCGAATCGCTACGGAAATTTCAAGCAGTTGTTCAACCAGTTCCATGTTGGTGCAGAACGATTTTTGGGGCAATTGCCGGATCCCATTCAGGGACTGACCTTCCGCAGTGAACCTGAGCGGAACCTCATCACGGCCGAGGCCTTCGGGAAAGAGATCAGGTTCAGGCTACGTATCGTTTCGAGCACAAAAGCCGAGGTTGACTGCGTGGTGGTAGAGGTTGGCTCGGAGAATGAAACTGCTCTGGGCTCATTTACTTACAACTCCCACGGAGCCACCTCGCTAAAGGATGAACAAGGGGACGCTCTGGCGATTGCAGATCAGCGAAGTGCCGCCCATATCGTTGTTCATTATCTCCACGAAGCATTAGCGATCTAGGTCTAGACGCGGCGGGCACAAAAAACCCGGCGCGCGGCCGGGCTGTTTGGGCGTTTGGGGTCGATCACATCGCGACGAGGCTGTGTTGCAACAGCACGGCAGCACCGATGGCTTCCGCTCGATTGTCCAGCAGACGGCCTTCGCAGCCGTACAGGTACGGTTCGCCACCCCTTTGGGTCATGCGCGCGGAGAAAATCAACCCATTGATTTTTCCTTTCTTCGCCATATCAAGCAACATAACTAGCGCGTCTTCGATCCCGTACTCGTGGAAGTCGAGGGTAATCAAATTTCGCTTGGGGGCAGTACCGTGCTTAGCCAGGAAGGCGGCCTGCTCTTCGGGTGGGCGCGAATGAAACAACTCAAGGAATTCGGCTGCCTTTCCTGACAGGCCGGGATTGCTTTGGGGTGTGCTATCGTTTTTCTTAGCCATGATCGGTTCTCGTAAACTGATTAGGGTCAGGGGTGGCGAAGTGTTGACGCACTTGGTCGCCCCGCTCATCCAACGAGGTGTCGGACGTTTTAATCCTACGCCAAGCCGCACGAAAAGAAAACCGCCCCGCCAGAATCGACGCAGCGCGATTTATTTCGGTAGGTCGGTCCCATCCACCCAACCCATCGCGTTTAACGCCTCCAGGACGTGCGCAGGGTGCCCGAGCATTCCAATAGCCAGGCGCGCCGCGCCTGCGTCGGCGACGTGCGTGCATAGGTAGCGTTCGGGATCGGCCAGCGCACGGTCGGCAGCGCGGTTCAGCAGCTTGCGGTAGGTGTGTGCCGGAATGCGCGACGCGCTCGCGGTGCAGCGGCGGCAGAGTGCGAAAACAACGTGGTGAAGGTGATCGTCGGATGACGCTGCTGCCGCATCGCCCAGGGTGGCAGCGGTGATCGGCAAGCTACAGGCCGGACAGCGTTTAATTGTTCGGTGAGGGTTGCAGCTTTTCACAGGCCAGGGATGCATTTTGAAAGGAGGCGGCCTGCCCGTTTGCTGCTCCGCCAGGGCAGAAAAACTGGCGGCGGTCCACGTCATGGGAAGTGACTAAAGCCGGCCAGGCTATGAACGTGGGCACCTCGCCCGGCCGGCAGTCGGAATTCATTTGCGGTTGGCAACCAAGGCCAGGCGAGCAACAGGCAGCAACTGCTTGCGTTTGTCGTTCTCGTCCTCTCTGGTCTCGCTCCAGACAAACGGGTCTTTGACCACAAAGCGCCGCGCCGTATCAGCATCTGCCGGCGTGATCTTGCTGCAGCTCATCAGCATCGCGATCAGGTCGACGTCTTCGAGCACCAGCTCGGTGTCCTTTTCTTGCCGCACGCCATCGATGAAAAACGGGCGTGCAACACGAAACAATCCATTGGGGGCGGTCATGCGACGGCCCTCGTGCAGCGGGCCTTGCCGACTACCGCCAGCGGCCGCCCAGGAGCTGCATACGGCACGGCCAGGCCATCGCGGTAAAGCTCGCGGGCTAACTGGCGAGACACTTCCAGCACCTCGCCGGCAAACCGGTTTTTTCCACCGACGGCGGTGCACTCCGCAACGAATTTCACAAACACAGGTTGTTGGTTGCTCAGCATGATGTACTCCTCAGGTGATCGAAGTCGCCACGGCAAACGCTGCCGGGGTGGTGACCGATACATCGGCCGTCATCCAGGCGCGATATGCGATCTTGCCAGTCGCAAAATTGCTGAAGGGGTTGATGGTGATTTCCAGGCCATCGCCGAACATCGCGACGATCAGTTGGCTGAAATCGCCGCACGTCAGGGTCGCTGCAGGCGCCAGGGTTGACGCTACTGCCGGGAAACCGGCGATAGTGCCGTCGAGCCAAATTTCCCTGCCGTCACCGTAGAAGCGTGGGCGAGCCGACAGCACAGTACGCACGTCAGTGGCGCCAATCCATGTGACGTTATCGGCATTGGCGTTGGCCACGGCCTGGAGCATTTCAAGCACATCAAACCACGTCGTGTCCGGTACTGCATCGTGGATGTAAACGCCGTCGGTGTTGTGGATGCCAAGCGGCTGGCCGGCAATACCGGTGCCGGCCAGGATCGCGGCGTCGAGTGCGCTGCCCATGCTGCGCAGCAGCTCGCGCTGCAGCAGTGCGTCGATATTGGTTTGGCGCGTGAGCTGTTGGCTTACCTCGGTCAGAATGCCGCAATTCTTCGGGGTGACGCCGACAGCGCCGATGGTGATTTGCGATTCGGCAATCTGGCCGCTGCCGTCGCCCTGCAGCCAGTGAGCAGTCGACGTGCCGGTGACGCGTGGAATCGACTGATTGCCGGTGACGTCAAGAATCTGCGCACCAGCGCGCAAGGCTTTGCTGCTCGGGCGCAGTACGTCGTATGCAGCGGGCGTCTCGGTGGCGACAAGGTGCGCGCCCGAACTGATATCCAGATCGCGGCGCATCAATTCAAACGGCAGATAAATCTGCCCAGCGGTGTAAGGCTTGCCGGCGCGCAGCGCGGCCTCGGTCAGCATCTCGCCTTCGAGACTGCCGGTCAGGCGATCTTCGGAAATAGCTTGCAGTGCGCGGGAAAACTTGAACTCCCGGCGTTCTCTATCGGTGAAAAAATTGGTGGCCATGCTGTTGCTCCGTGGTGGGTGAGGTTTCAGCGTATTGGGGCCGGCACTAAATTGCCGACGCGTTTTGTTTAGTGAAGGCCGTGTGATAAGCCTGGGCAGTTTCCGGCAGATCCTCGCCCAGGCGGCGGGCATGCCACAGGTGAACGTCGACCGGACGTGCGTCTGGTGGTGGCCCATCCAGGCTCTGCCATCGCGGCCAGCGCCTTGTGCTGAATGCCCTGGCGGCCTCGGCAAGCTGTTGGCAGCGCGCCCAATGCGACGGCCCGGGCAGCACAGCAGCGGCAGCGACGAGGTGTTGGCAGCGCAAGGCAATGCGCACAGCACGTGGCCCGCCTAGGCCGAGCATGCGATGCAGCCCGAGCTGGCGGTCGTCTGCCGCCTGCTGCATCCATCGGCTGAGACCGTCTTGCAGCCACGCATCCGCAGCCGTTGCGGGCGGCCTGGCGAGGATTTCTGCGAGGTGGTCGGTCGGAGTCATTGCACGCGCTGGCGCTATCAGTCGCCGCGCGGCGGGTCGAGCGCGGCGTCGTTTTGCCCCGCCCCCCCCTCTGTTTCGTGAATAGCGCGCGGTGTCTTGGTCGATTCGATGTAGGCGTCCATCGCTGCGTCGACGTCAACGTCGCTCGCGTCGCCACAGCTCGTGGCGGCGGCGCTCTCAATATCCGAGACCAGCGCGGCGAATTCCTCGCTTGTCGCGGTGGCACGTAGGTCGCTCTCGCGTTCGACGACCAACTCCAGCACGCGGTCGAGCATGCAGTCGAGGTCGTCGGAGAATGATTCCAGGTAGGCGATCCGCGCCTGGGCAGCGTTCAGCCTGGCCTCGACGGCGGCGACGCGCTGGTCAGCCTGGCCGGCTGCCTCACGCAGCGTCTGTACATCGGTGATGGCCTGGCGCAGCCAGCGCGCGCGCAGGCGGCCCGGATCGCAGCGGCGTAAGAGTTGGGCGATAGCGACAACAGGGTCGAGCCGGCCATCGGCGGCCAGCGTCACCCAGCCGTCGCGGATCCAGCGGGATACGGATTGCTTCGAGACGCCGAGCGCGCGGGCGAATTGCGCCGGGAGAATGCGGACCCGCAGCAGCTCGGGAGTGTCCAGCAGGCCGGAAAGTGACTGCTGCTCTGGCGGATTCGCTTCGGGTGAGGAATTGCCGCGTTGGGTCACGTGGTCAACTCCAATGTTTCCTATGTCCATGAATTTCACCCTAGAAAAATTTCGCGGTGCGGATTACCCGCAGGGGAAAAGGCCAGGGAGGACCCGCGACCAGGTCCGGGCATGCGGGTGATGCGGGTAATGCAGGCGATGTTTTGGCCCGTATATATTTTTTGTCTCTGACACTTTTCACACCTTGTAGTAAACATGACCTGCATTACCCGCATCACCCGCAATTCGAAACAGTCCAGCGCGCCACCTTGGCGTGTCCGTCGCTGCTTCCCTGCTTAACCTGCATACCGTCGACGATGCGGTTCTGGTGGCGGCGCAGCCAGTAGCCCAGGCGGCGGGCGTTGGGCTTCTCGTTGCACACCAGTTGCAGCGCGTCTTTTAGGCTTGCGCGTTGTTCTTTGGTTACCGTGTCGAAACCGCCTTCACTCATGCCGACAGCCACGATCTCGGCGGCAGTCTTGGGTTTGTTGTCCGGGAATGCGTCGCGCCATGCACCCAGCAGCAGACGCATGCCTTCGAGGTCGGGATCTTGCTCGCGCAGGCTTTCGGATGCCTTGAGCGGATCAGGCAGGCCCAGCCAGGCCAGCGGCCTGCGCACCATGCGATCCCATTGCTCGAAGCCGCCGAGCGGGTGCATGCCTTCAATTGCTGGCGCACCTGCGGCCAGGTAGGCCAGCGGCAGGGTGAGCGCGGCGCGGATCAGTTCACCGCGACGAGCGAATACATCTTCGAGGTGGTCGCGCGAGAAGGTGCGCTGCTCGGGGCGTTCCTGTCCGCTGTCCATGCGGATCAGCGCGACGCGGCGCTTGAGGTCGCCGACTATCGACAGGTTGTTGCCGGTGGCTACCATCAGGGCATGCGTCGGGATCGACAGCATGCCGCTGGCGCCGAGCGGCCGCAGCCGGACAAACTGTTGCGTCGCCACCTGGCAGAGCAGGTCGCCTTTCAGCGGCCGCTCGATATTGTCCAAGGCGATCACGGCGTCGCCGGCCAGCAGCACGCCGGCTAGGCGTTTCTCGGCTTCGGCGTCATCGTGCCCGAGCGATAGCACGCTGGCGCGGCGGCCGGTGGCAATGATGGCGAAGGTCTCGGCGATCAATGTCTTGCCGGTGCCGGGCGTCGGCGCTGTTACTGCCAGCAGAGGGGCTGCGGGGAGCACTCTCCGTAGCAGGCCGGTGATGATGCCGGCAACAACAGCAGCGCGATCTTCATCGGCGACAAACGGGAAGTCTTGCACCAGCATCAGCAGCACGTCGAGCGCGGCCTGAGCATTGGCTCGGGTTGGCTTCGCAGGTGGTGCAGACCAGCCAGGAATCGCTGCGCAGGCCTGAAACAATCCGGTTTCGCTATCGTGTCCGGGCTCGTGTATCAGCCGGCCGTCGAGGGTAATCGTCGGTGCTTCGATAAAGCCCGCCAGCGGTCTTAGCTCCGGCCAGTTGCCGCGCGCTAGGTAGGCGTCGGCGCAGCGGCGCGGGTAGTCGCACGGCTTGTAGCTTTCGGATCGTGCGTCGTAGCGTTCATGCACGGCCGCCGCGGTCGCCAGCTCGGTCAGGTGCGAGCCGTCGACCGGATGCAGCACCAGAGCACCACGCGGGCGATGCACGCCGCCAGAGGTCGATTCCGGGGCGGCATAGACGCGCACCAGCCGGCCGGTGTAGCTGAATAGGTTGTCGCAGGATTCGGACAGCGCCAGACCTGTCTGGTCGAGGATTTCGGGCAGGTGGCCGGGGTCATGGCGGATCACGCGCTTGCCTGCCGGGTTGAATGTTTCGCCGCCAGACTTGACCAGCCGCAGGCCTTTCTTGCGACCTGATTTTTTTTCGGATGCCAGCTTGTCGAGGGCAGCCGCGCCGCGTTGTTCTAAGTCACTCATTCAAAAGCCCCCGCTGCGGCATGCAGACGCGACGCCGCCAGCTTTAATCGTTCCAGGTCATCACCGAGTAGGGGATCGCCCTTTGCCAGTTGCGCGGCCGCCAGCGAGACGATTAGCGTCTCGAAGCTCACGGCGCGCAGTACGTCAGCAGCCGGAAACGGCCGGCGCTCTGGCTTGCCGTCGACGATGGTTTTCTCGGGAAACAGCACGGTCATGTCGAGCCCGACTGCGCCGACGACTTCATTGATCGAGCAGCCGGCGAAGCAATGCGCCAGGACGCGACCGTCGCCCAGCTCGCGCACGGCAAGCGATGCGCGGCGATCCTCATGCGCAGGACAGCGCGCGATCCAGCGGCCATCGCCGGTGCGCTTGACGTTCTCCAGGTGCGCCAGCAGTGCGTCGGCGCTCATCTTGCCAAGAATCCAGCGATCCACTCTCCCTTGACCAGTCGGAAGCATTCAAACTGGTTCGCCCAGCGTTCTTGCGGATCCCAGCAAGCGCCAAAGACTTTGCCGATTCCGTCGCGCCACATTTCGACTTGATATCGAAAGTTGCCATGCCCTGTTTTGACGCCAGAAAACGGAGTGATCATCATCACTTTCAGGTCGCCGATTTTTGCGGCTGCAACTTGATGCCCGCTGACTTGTTCTGGCTTTCCAGATGCGGCGAGCAGCAGCTTGGCTTTTGCGACGATTTCTTGTGCCAAGGCTAGTTTGTCGGCACGGCAGAGGCGAGGCGCTGTCATGCGGCCGCCTTCTGGCCGATTTCGACAGCCGCTTGCTTGAATCGCTGCGGGTGGTATCGCATGCGGCCGGTGATGATGATCACCGCGCCGGAGGCGGCCAGCGCATCACGATGTCGGCGCACGAACCAGCGCACGCTATCCTCGGTGGGGAATGCCTGCTTTACGTTGTCGAGCAGGCCTTGCAGGTCGACGTATTCGTCGAGTGATGGCAGTTCGGTGTCCAGCATGTAACTCTCCTTTAGTTGCAAGCACTTGCCGAGCCATATGCCGTGGCGGGGTGTGCCTGTTGGAGAGTCTGCTAGTTAGCGGGTGTTTTTTTAAGAAGGATTTTTAGAAATTTCAGCCAGTGCCGTGGGCGCTCAATCGCTGGATCGCAGCACTTGGCCGATGCGTTCTTCGGTCACGGTTTCGCCGTAGAGGGCTTGCACCAGGGCGGCCCAGTCGCGATGCCGGAGGAAACCGTCACGCTCGCCGACGCCGTTCAGATTGGAATGGGCGACGCGCAGCCAGTCCGGCCAGCCGGATTTATTCGAGCGCATAGAGGGCTCATCGAGTTGGTCGACGTGTTCGCTTTTCATGTCAGGCAAGTGCCGCATAACGTAGACCAGCCGCGCAAGCTCGCCCTGAGCCCCGTCAATTTCAAGCAGTTTCTGTGCGGCCCCGATTACTTTGGCGCGCACGGTGTCGGACGCGCGCCGCCGTTGCACAAAACCCCGCTTCTCGTCGACGGCATATTCGATGCCGTTGCGGCGGTAGACGTCACCCAGATCAGGCGCGGCCGGTTCGATGCCGTAGGCTTTCACCAGGCACTCGATCACGGGGTCGATTCTCTGCATGGTGGTCCCCATTCCAGCCGTGCAATCGAATGGGGTTATCAGTTGCCACTCGCGCAACAGCCTCGCCACCTTGCGCGCCAGGACCCGCACGGGGTCGCGCAGGCGGGTTTCCTGCTGCGGCTTTCCATTGGCGGGAAGCCGTACCTGTTCACCCTGCTTTGCGGCGTCAGAAGCGAAAATCAGCGCGCACATAAAGCCCTCGGCTTCCATGTCGGTGTCGGTCACATGACTTTCGGCAGCATCTGTGCCGGGGATGAAATGGCAGACGGTTGGATCATCCGGAATGTAACGCGCGGCACGCTCCCACATACGGCGCATGTCCGGATTCGTCTCATCGGCACATAGCAGCCGATAAAAAGCCGCCCGCCGATGCGGCAATTCATCGGGGGCGTCGAAGCGATCCCGATGCCGCTCAAAATACCGCAGCGCCCAAGGGGGAAGATATTTGCTTGGCTCGGTGTTCATCGCGCCGCGCTCACACCCGCCCTTCGAAAACCCGCGTCATCAATCGACGCCGGCTGTCGGTGTTGAGGTGCGCATAGCGTTGCACCATGCGCAGTTGGCGATGGCCCAGGGTGTCAGCGATTTCCAGCAGGGACGCGCCGCTTTGCGCCATGTAAGACGCGGTGCAATGCCGGCAATCATGGAAGCGAAAATTCTTGATGCCGGCAGCGGTCACGGCTTCGTTGAAAACCTTGGCGGTCGAATAGGGCTGCGACGGCCGCAGACGGCTGCGAAAAACCAGCGCCTGGCTGGTGGCGGCATCCTTCGGGGCGAAGCGTTCCAGCTCGGCGATAACCTGCGGCAGCAGCACCAGCACACGGCGGTCGCCGTTTTTGGTGTCGTGCAATTCCGCCTCGGCGCGTTCCAGGTTGACGTCGCACCAGCGCAGCCCGAGCAACTCGCCGCGCCGCGCGCCGGTGGTGAGAGCCATCAGCACGAATACATACAGACGCGGCCAGGGTGACTCGATACAGGCGGCCAGCAGACGGTCGCGTTCGTCGTCGGTGAGGTAGCGCACGCGGCCGCGTGTTTCCTCGTTCTTTTCGACGTGGCGGGTCGGTGAGTCGAAGCCGCGCGGCACCAGGCGCTGGCGCTTGGCCCAGGTGAACAGCGCGGCAAGCGCCACCTGATAGCGATTCAGCGTTGCGCCGCTGCGCTGGCCGGATTTCTTCTTGAAGATTGGATTGTCGTCGGCGTCGCGGCCGCTGTAGACGCGCGCTGGCTCGGTGGCGAGCACGCGCATGGCGTCGTCGATATCGTCTGGAGTGATTTCGGCCAGAGCCTTGTCGCCGAGCAGCCGGGACCAGGCTTTGATGCGGTGATAGCGCGAGCTGTCCCGGCCTTTGTAGGCATCGAGATAGGCCTCGGCGATTTCCGCGAGGGATTTTTTTTCGCCGGCTGCGGCAACAGCTTGGGCGTTTAAAGCTTCATTCATGTCGGTCTCCTGTTCTTCGGAAAACCCGGCTATCTGATTTAGATCGCCGGTCTTACGCAGAGGCCCGACAAGGGCTTGAAACTAAAGGAATTTGGCTCCCCGACCTGGGCTCGAACCAGGGACCTGCGGATTAACAGTCCGTCGCTCTACCGACTGAGCTATCGGGGAATGGGAAGCGCGCATTCTAGAGAGGGCGGCGGTTGCGGTCAAGTCTTAGTCTTGCGCGCGGTTTCGCCGGTGGCCGGCGCCTGGCCGGCGACGTTCATGCGCTCCAGGCGCTGGCACAGGGTGTCGATAATGCGGCGCGAGAGTGGCGCGGAGTGGCGCATGAGCTCTTCGAGGATGGTGGGGGGGAGGGCGAGGACGGTGATCTCGGTTTCGGCGACGACGGAGGCGGTGCGCTTTTCACCCAGCAGGTAGGCCATTTCACCGAACAACTGGCCTTCGTCGAGGACGCTCAGGCGACGGGGGCCGCTTGCGGTTTGCTTGTGGACGGCAGCGTGGCCGGCGTAGAGGAAATAGGCGGTTTTTGAGTCATCGCCCTCCGCGATGAGGGTGTGGCCGGCGGGGTGGATCTCGCCGTATTTTTCGAGCAGGCGCGCGCTGTCGGCGAAGACGTAGCCTTCGAGTTTGCCGACGCCGGCGCCGCTGCCGCGCAGGAAAAGCTTTTCCAGGGCGGTGATGTCGGCCTTGCCGTAGGCGTAGAGGGCCTGCGCCCAGACGTAGAGGAGGAGGAAGACGAAGAAGGCGCCGATGAGGACGAACACGACGCCGCCCAGGGCGCCGTACAGGCTGTGGTAGTTCTCCAGCTTGAAAAACGAACGGAACAGGGTGAGGAGAAGGCCGAGCGTCAGTGTGGCGCCCAGGGCGAAGCGCGCGGCGTGGCGCGCGCGTGGCGGGCGGCGCGGCATGCGCCAGTAGGCGGTGAACAGCAGCGCCCATGTCATGGCAAAGCCGCTGAGGGTGTTGAGCCCTTGCAGCAGGCGGGCGTCGCCAATGCCGATGAAATCGTACTGCGCGAGGAAGCTCAGTGTGGGCTGTGCGAGGGCGGCCAGGCCCATGAGCAGGAACAGGATGGGCAGGATGATGAGCGGCAGCACCCAGGAGACGACGATGTTGCGCTTTTGCTGGTCGGGGAAGATGACGCGGAAGGCGCCGCCGACGGCGTTCACCAGCCCGCGCGAGGACAGAAGCAGGGTGAGGAGGCTGACGCCCCCGGCGGCGAGCTGGGCCTGGCGCGGGATGAAACCGAGTTCGGTGAGGGTGTCGAGGTGAAGCTGGTTGTACAGCGCGGCCATCAGGATGCTGGCGGGCACGGAGTTTTCCGCGACGTGGCCGAGCAGGCGCAGTGCGTAGCTCAACAGCAGCAGCAGGGGGGTGGCGGACAGCAGGAAATAGAACGCGGTGGCCGCGGCGTGATTCTGCAGGCTGTTCTGCTTGGTGAGACGGATGGTGGTGTAGACGAGCTGGAGCAGCCACGCAAGGGTGCCGCGGGTGGGAGGCAGGTCGGGGGCGCGCATGGCGTTAGTGTACTGTTTCTCCGCGGATGGCGGCGGGCGGTACACTGGCGCAGGCAGACGGAATCGGAAGGATAGCCGGGAGATGACGGACGAGGATTACATGCGCGAGGCGCTGGTGTTGGCGCGACAGGGCAGGGACGCGGGCGAGGTGCCGGTGGGTGCGCTGGTGGTGTGTGGCGGCGAGGTGGTGGGGCGTGGGTTCAACCAACCGATTTCGAGCCACGATCCGACGGCGCATGCGGAGGTGATGGCGCTGCGCGACGCGGCGGGGCGGCTGGGAAATTACCGTCTGGTGGGCTGTACGCTGTACGTGACCATGGAGCCGTGCGTGATGTGCGCGGGCGCGATCCTGCATGCGCGCGTGGCGCGGGTGGTGTACGGGGCGAAGGAATACAAGACCGGTGCGCACGGCAGCATCGTCGACGTGTTCGCCGAGCCGCGCCTGAATTTTCATTGCGAGGTGACGGGCGGGGTGCTGGCGGATGAATGCGCGGCGACGATTTCGGATTTTTTCGCCGTGCGCCGGCAGGAAAAGCGGGGGGAGCCGGCTTGAGCGCCTATTTCATCGACGTGGACCTGCGCTTGCAGCAGTTGTACCTGTGGGAGCCCTTCCCGGACGGCGATCTGCTGATCCGGCAGTACCCGGTGTCGACGGCGGCCAAGGGCGCGGGGGAGCGAAACGGCAGTTATTGCACGCCGCGCGGGCGGCACCGCATTGCGCAGAAGATCGGCGCGGGCGCACCGCTGTATGCGGCGTTCCGCGGGCGCGAGCCGACCGGGGAAATCTGGACACCTGCGCTGGAGGCGGAGAACCCCGGCCGCGACTGGATCCTGACGCGCATTCTGTGGCTGGAAGGGCTGGAGCCGGGAAGGAATCGGGGCGGCAGCGTCGACACGCAGGCGCGTTACATCTATATCCACGGCACCAATGAGGAGCACCGGATCGGCACCCCGGCTTCGCACGGCTGCATCCGCATGCGCAATGCGGACGTGGCGGCGCTGTTC
>JACDJA010002838.1_pt1 | contig 11827 bp, 10 predicted proteins | sample 7449241 | NCBI WGS metagenome assembly JACDJA01 (sample SAMN14253289, study PRJNA609438) | sludge metagenome | isolation source: initial anaerobic sludge | collected 2018-12-20 | reverse complement strand
ATTCGGACGAGGATTTGCCAGTGAATAAAGTAGAGTTGATCAATGCCATATTCGAACGAATGGATGTGGTTTGGGGCGAGGAAGGATTCGATGGCGAAGCTCAGGAATATGATTGGCTGCTGGCCAATTACGGCATCACCGACGAAGAGGACGTGATGTGGATGTTGATTCTGCAGCACGGTATGGACGATCTCGAGTCCGAAGATCGTGATGACGAAGAGCTGATGACATTTCTTGAGAATGAGCAGGCAGTTGTCGAATTTTTGGAGGCTTTTCTGCAGAAATATCAGAGTGCCGACACGGTTTATCCTCGGTAATTCCGGATATAGTTGAAACAGGATGTATCGCGAAGCCTGGTCGGCAGAGTTACAGCATGATGCATGGCTTGAGTATTGCTGGTGGGGAATGCATGGACTGGCGGCCGTAGCGGCAGGGCTGTGCGGTGTCGCTGCGCATTTGCCGCTGCTTGTATCGCTTGGTCTGGCTTTGGTGTCAGGGCTTTTGTTGTACCGTTTGGCCAGGTGGAAGCCTTTTGCCTTTTTCGGGAGGGGGCATTTGGCGTTGAGCGGGCAGAGCGCTCGTTGGCTTGATGGAACGGGCCGACTGCTGGAGGGTGATGTCACCTGGTTGTGGACGGGGCCTCAACTTGTTGGTCTGGTACTTAAACACCACGAAGGATATTTCCCGATGTGGATAACCCGTCGCCGCGTAGGGGATACGGCTTGGTGGCAGTTGCAACGCTGGTTGCGTTTTGAGCAGGTTCGTTCGGGATCGGGTTGAGTCTATTCAGAAGGCGCCCGTTCCGCTGCCAGCGCAAGGAGCTTGTGATGACACCGGTCGACTTGACGAGCCAAGGCCGTTAAGTCTCCTGTGTTTATGATCCATTCGTTCACGACGGCGTCACGTTCACGATCCGAGCTCTGTGCCGCGATCATCTGGTCGGCCAATGCCGGGTCGATGCCCGGACGTTCGAGCAAACGGGCTTTCTGAATCGATGGTGTGGCCCGCACACCCAAGACGTAGTCCAACCACTGATAGTGGGGTCGAACCTTGGGGTCGGCCAACAGGGGGACGACAACCAGAACATAAGGCGCTTGCGTGGCTGATTGCTCTGCACGCTCCTTGGCCAGTCGGCGGATTTGCGGATGCAAAATGGTTTCAAGAACAGCGCGAGCGGATGGATCAGAAAAGATTTTCTCCCGCATTGCCTTTCGATTGAGATGGCCGTCCTCGTTGAGGATTTGTGGGCCAAAGTGGCGGCATAGCTCATCGAGGCAGGGTTGACCGGGTTCAACCAACTCCCGGCTGATGAGGTCGGTATCAATGACCGGAATATTCCGGGCAGACAGAAACCGGGCCACGGTTGATTTGCCGCAGGCAATGCCGCCGGTTAATCCCACAAACAAGGCCATGAAACGCAGTACCTATTAATTCCCGTCTTGCAGCTTGTCGACTAGTACGTACCGGGCATGCCAAAAACCATTTGGAACAGTGTGTCGCCAAAATAGTAAGCAAGCAAACCGGCGCCTGCCAAGTACGGGCCAAAGGGAATGGGTATCCGCTTGTCGTGCTTGAGGAACAGAATCATGCCGATGCCGACAACGGCGCCCACGCCAGCAGAAAGCAGAAGGACCATCGGCAGTTGTTGCCAGCCTAACCATGCACCGAGCGCGGCGAGTAGCTTGAAATCACCATAGCCCATGCCTTCGCGTCCGGTGATGAGCTTGAATAGCCAGTAAATGCTCCAAAGCGCGAGGTAGCCGGCCATCGCACCGAGTACTGCGTTCTCCAGTGTCACTGTCGTGCCAAACCCGGTCAAGGCCAGCAGTATGCCCAGCCACATCAGAGGCAGGGTCAGGTTATCCGGTAGCAGGGTTGTTTTCAGGTCGATAATGGCAGCGGCAAGCAAAATCCAACTGAAAAACCAAACCGCAACCGCCGTCTCAGATACGCCGAAATACCACGCGGCCAAGAGGGTAAGCAGGCCACTTGTCAGTTCGATCAGCGGATATTGGATGCTGATTCCATGCTGGCAATGCGCGCACTTGCCGCGCAGCCACAGCCAACTGATGATCGGGATGTTCTGCCATGCCTTGATTGGCGCATGGCAGTGAGGACAAGCCGAGCGCGGCGTAATCAGGTTGTAGACTTCCGGGTTCGGAGACGGGGCAATTTCCAGCAATTCCTGGCAGTCGCGCCGCCAGCCTTGCTCCAACATGATGGGGAGGCGGTATATAACGACATTGAGGAAGCTGCCGACCAGCAGGCCCAGTATTAAAGCAACAGACAACCACAGGATCGGTGACTCATTAAATAAACCGACCCATGTGCTGATCATTATCGTGCCTTTCCAGAAGTGGTGTTGAGTGATTTAAACCACAGAACCCAGTTTGAAGATTGGCAGATACATGGCAATAACCAGACCACCGACAACCACGCCAAGGAATGCCATGATCATGGGTTCAAGCAGGCTGGACATGGCGTCGACCATATTGTCGACTTCTTCCTCATACATGTCGGCAACCTTGCCGAGCATGGTATCCAAAGCACCGGTTTCTTCGCCAATGGCGACCATCTGCACGACCATCACCGGGAACAGCTTGGATTGCTGCATCGCCACTTTGAGCGGCGAACCGGCCGCAATGATGTCGCGCATGTTCATGACCGCGTCCTTGAAGATGGCATTGCCGGTCGATCCCGCTGTCGGTTCCATGGCTTCAACCAATGGTACACCGGCAGAGAACATCGTGCCCAGAGTACGCGCAAAACGCGCGATGGCTGCCTTTTCGGTTAATGGGCCAAAAATCGGGACTTTTAAAATCAGCGTGTCAAGGAAATGGTTGAAGCGATCCGAGCGACGTTTGACGTAAACGAACAGGAAGATGGCTACAGCAATACTGCCGAAAATCCATATCCAGTGTTTCTGAAAAGCCTCTGAAAGACCAATGACGAATAGGGTGAAGGCCGGCAAACTGGCACCAAACCCATCGAATAGTTCCTTGAACTGTGGGATTACGAATATCAGCAGAATCGCCGTTACGATAAAGGCAACTACCACCACGGCAATGGGATAAAACAATGCTTTCTTGATTTTACCTTTCAGGCTTTCGCTTTTCTCTTTGTAGACCGCGATGCGGTCAAGAACGAGCTCCAGTGAGCCTGAATCTTCACCCGCGCGGACCAAGTTTACGAACAGTTCATCGAAATATTTGCGATGTTTGTCCATGGCATCGGCCAGTGTCAAACCGCTTTCCACGTCATTTTTAACGGTGGAAATCAATTCCTTCATGGCTACTTTTTCAGCACTTTGGGCCATGATGTCCAATGCCTGCACGATGGGCAGGCCGGCAGTCATCATCGTGGCGAGCTGACGTGCCAAAACCGCGATGTCTTTGGCATTGATTGATGCTGTGTTGCTGAAAAGAGGTTTGGGCTTTTTCTTGACTTTGACTATCGTTAGGCCAAGTCGCCTAACTTCAGCGCGCACAACCATCTCGTTGTAGGCGGTCATCTCACCCTTGACGATCTTGCCATCTTTGTTTTTTGCATCGTAAACAAAGGTGATTTTATCGTCTTTTGGTTTCTTTTTTGCTGTCGCTGCAATGGCCATGGTGCTCTCCCTTAATCCTTGGTCACCCGATTGAGTTCTTCGAGGCTGGTTACACCGGCTTTCACTTTACGTATGCCGGATTGCCGTAAGTCATTAATCCCTTCTTTCGCCGCCTGCTCTGCCAGTTCCATTGAATTGCCGCCTCGCATGATGATTCGTCCCATTTCTTCAGAGACAGGCATTACCTGGTAAATACCGACGCGACCCTTGTATCCGTTGGTGCACTGATCGCAACCGACTGCTTTGAAAATCTTGAGGCCCGCCTGAACATCAGCGGGGCTGAAACCTTCACGCACGAGTTCTTCATCCGGCACATGATCCACCTTTTTACAGTTGTTGCATAACCGTCGTGCGAGTCGCTGAGCAATGATCAGGTTTACCGATGAAGCGATGTTGTAACCGGGTACACCCATGTTCAACAAGCGGGTAAGCGTTTGGGGCGCGTCGTTTGTATGCAGCGTGGACAACACCAAGTGGCCTGTTTGTGCCGCTTTGATGGCGATTTCGGCTGTTTCCAGATCCCGGATCTCGCCGACCATGATGACATCGGGATCCTGACGCAGAAAGGCGCGCAGTGCACTGGCGAATGTGAGACCGACGCGGGCGTTGACGTTGACCTGATTGATTCCGGGTACCACGATCTCGGCAGGATCTTCCGCCGTTGAAATATTCCGATCCATGGTGTTGAGGATATTAAGACCTGTGTACAGCGACACGGTCTTACCCGAACCGGTAGGGCCGGTAACCAGAATCATGCCATAGGGGCGCTCCAGCGCTTTCATGTAGAGTTGTTTCTGGTCTTCTTCATAGCCGAGCGAATCGATACCGAGTTGCGCGCTGGTGGGGTCGAGAATACGCAGAACAATCTTTTCGCCGAACAGGGTCGGCAACGAGTTGACCCGGAAATCGATCGAGCGACCGGCGGAAAGCTTGAGCTTGATCCGACCATCCTGCGGCACGCGTCGTTCGGAAATATCCATGCGACTCATGACCTTGACGCGGGAAATGATACGATCGGCCAGCTGACGCGGGGGCGGGGGAATTTCAGTCAGTATGCCATCGATACGGACTCGAATTCGGAATACCTTTTCATAAGGTTCTATGTGGATGTCCGAAGCCTTGCGACGGATGGCATCGGTAAGCACCTTGGTTACAAACTTGACGACGATGTCGTCCTGAAGGGAGTCTTCACCCGTGTTGTCACCACCGGCAATATCGCCTTCATCGATCTGGATATTGGCCAGATCATCATCAAGATTGGCGAGGTTGGCCATGGCATTACTGCTGGCTTCTTCCAGAAGACGGGTGATTTTCTGGAATTCCGCTACAACTACGTCGATCGTCAGGTTGGTGGTGAATCGATAGTTCTCAAGAATGCCGAGATCCGATGGGTCGGCCATGGCGACCGTCAAACGACGTCCGCGCTTGCGCAGGGGAAGGGCATTGCCTTGTTCAAGCAGCTTTGCGGGAACGATGGATGTGGGCAAATCGGTGGTGTCGAACGCATCCAGATCGATCTGAGGTAGACCGAAGTTTTTTGATGCCGCTTGGGCAATCCTGGCAGAGGAAACACCGTTATTGATCAGCGTCTGAATAATGGGTTCCTTGCTCGCGCGCGATTTCTCCAGAATCTCGGCCGCTCGTTGCGGTTCGATAACTGAGGTCTTTACGAGGGCAGCCAGAAGGCCGGTGATAGCAGGAGGAGTCATAACGTGGTGTAACCGATAATTCCGTTTAAGGGCAAGCGAGCCATACTATATTCAAAATCAAGCCGTGGGCACACTATTTTGTGACCGTGTAGCGCTGATTTTCGCCAGTTGGGCCTTGAGCTCATTGTTTTCCTCTTGCAGCCGAACCAGCTCAGAGACGTCGTGTTGGATTCCTATGAAGTAAGTTAACTGATCTTTATCGTTGAATATCGGTGTAATGGAGAGTTCATTCCAAAACAACGTGCCATCTTTGCGGTAATTGCGCACCACGACACGGGTCGGGCGGCCTTCCTTGATGGCTGATTTTATTTCCGAAAGGGACGCCTGATCGCGATCATCCCCCTGCAGAAACCGGCAGTCCTGATACAGGATTTCGTCCCGAAGATAGCCCGTGAGATGTTCAAAGGCGGCATTGGCGTAAATAAGAATGTTATCGCCACCTTCCTGTTCCGCGATAACGATTCCATCGTTTGACGCCTCCACTGCTTTTTGAAGTAACTCTGAATCCAGCATGACCTGAGGCCACCTCTCGCGTGAACATTTGACTTAATCACCCTTGATGATAACAGGCACTAAGCAATCTGTTCCAGAAGATACCGCTGGCAGCGGGTAAGGCCACCTTGGCATACGCCATTGGGCGTGATGGATAATGCCTGTTCATCTGAGATGATCTGACACCAATGCAGCCGGGTTGAGCCTGAAAGCAGGTCGCCCGGGCAGTCCGGTTGGGGTTCGGAGGGTTCGAGTAGCCGAATCCAATGCTGCGCCTGCCATCGATTAACCAATCGGGCGCGCTGGGGTTCCGATAACGTGGCCGTGATCAGTTGCACGGTACATTTTCCGGCAAGCGCCATGATCAACTGGCATTCGTTTGAGTAAAGCGGTCGATGATCTGTTGTGGTGTCTATCAAAACCAGTGGATGCGAAACTGCAGGTTTCTTGGCCTGTTGCAGCAGCCACCACTCGAGGCGTTGACGGACATGGTGACCGAACCAGTGCAAGCCCAGATCACGATCCGGCCAGGATTCGCGTTGTTCGAGTTGTCGATAGGCTTCAATGAGGATCGAGCGCATCACCTGGTCAGGGGGCAGCCACATCATGGCCTGTTGCTCGATGCGCCTCAGAGCCAGCGGATCCATATGAATGATGGCTTGTTTCAGGCTTTCGATCAGTCCTTTTCCCTGTGCCGATGGCGCTGTCAGGAGCTCTGAATTGAGTTCGGGCGCAGCCAGTGGCAAGTGATCGGCTGGAACTTGATGGTTTGCGGTCGAGCGAGATTCTCGCGCCAGTATCTGGGCAATTTGTGTGAAACCGACACCTTGTGCGGATAATGCCAGGATGCGCTGAATCTCCTGAATATCGGCCGCGCTGTAAAGACGATGGCCCGTTGCTGTTCGGGTCGGGCGAATGAGGTTGTAGCGACGCTCCCATGCACGCAGGGTGATCGGGTTCACCCCCGTGATGTTGGACACGGCGCGAATAGGGAACAAGCCATCCTCGCAGGCCGGTTCGCATGTTTCCGGGCAGGATTCGCCGCGAACAGTGGTTGTTGTGCCACCGGCTGAATGCTCGAATGCCGGTTGTTGTGGATCGGGATTGCTCATGTCATACCTGTCATGGCTTTTATGTATAAGTTTTGCATCGAAAAATTGTAGCAGAATTTCCGTGTTCCGCTTTATTACAGATAAATCATGTGTTGGGTACTTTGAAAAACCGTTACGGGCTGACGCCAGCTCCGCGTTAGCGGCCCGAGTGCAAGGCGGCCGGAGCGCAGCGACCGAGACATATCAGATAGATAGGCGGGCTTGCGCCAGCTACGCGTTAGGGAGCGAGCACCGCCCAACGCCGCAATCGGGTCGCGGGCTGTCGCCAGCTCTGCGTTCAGTAGGTTTTTCGAAGTGCCCTGTTCTGAGTTCTGCAACGGGCGTTCGATGTGTCGAATTTGGTGGTCGATTCAGGACGAGCAGTTTATGACATATACAGTCTGCTTGACCTTATTGCCTCTGCGGGCTATTTTTGCCCCATGGTGATGAATTTTTCCTCTTCTGCAAGCGCCTCAATTTCTCGCGGTTTTCCGGCGGGAAGTTTTGGCGCGTCTGGCGCTCTGCTGTTCAAGCTAGCGGACCTGCGACTGCCGTTCGGCAGTAAATAACGCTCTTAGCCAGACGTGGCCAAACGTGCCCTAACCCATAAATTCAAGTCATCAGAACGTGCAGACGTTCACGATAGAGGCGCAGTAGAATCATGAATCAGCCGAAAGAAAATACCCCTGTGGCAAACAAACCGAATTCCTCCTTGATTATTTTCGATACGACCTTGCGTGATGGGGAACAAAGCCCCGGTGCCGCAATGACCCGTGAAGACAAACTCCGTATCGCGCGGCAACTGGAGCGTCTGGGTGTCGATGTGATCGAAGCCGGCTTTGCCGCCGCAAGTGAAGGTGATTTTGCGGCTATCCGCGCGATCGCAGAAACCATCGAAAACTCAACCGTATGTTCTCTTGCCCGTGCCAACGAGCGGGATGTGCGTCGCGCCGGTGAGGCCATTGCCCCTGCGGCCCGCAAGCGTATCCATACCTTCATTGCGACCAGCCCCATCCACATGGAGAAGAAGCTGCGCATGACGCCGGATGAAGTCGTCGAGCATGCGGTAAAAGCGGTCAAGCTGGCCCGCACGTACACCGACGATGTGGAATTTTCCGCTGAGGATGCGGTTCGTTCCGAGATCGATTTTCTGGTGCGTATCTTTGAAGCGGCTATCGAAGCCGGTGCCACCACCTTGAACGTACCGGATACCGTGGGTTACTCCACACCCGGCGAATGGGGCGCACGCATGGCTGAGTTGATTCGCCGTACGCGCGGGTCGGATCGCGTGATCTGGTCCACGCATTGTCATAATGATCTCGGCATGGCGGTTGCCAACTCGCTCTCCGCCGTATTGGCTGGCGCGCGTCAGGTTGAATGCACCATCAATGGCTTGGGCGAGCGGGCGGGTAATGCCGCACTTGAAGAAGTGGTGATGGCCGTCCGCACACGCCAGGATGTGTTCGGTCTCGACACTCGGATTGATGCCACCCAGATTGTGCCGATTTCCAAACTGGTCTCCACCATCACGGGTTATCCAGTGCAACCGAACAAGGCCATTGTGGGCGCGAACGCTTTTGCCCATGAATCCGGTATCCATCAGGACGGCGTACTCAAGCATCGTGAAACCTATGAAATCATGCGTGCAGAAGACGTGGGTTGGACGACCAACAAACTGTCCTTGGGCAAGTTGTCCGGTCGCAACGCCTTCCGCAGTCGCTTGACCGAGCTCGGTATCGATCTGGCCAGCGAAGAAGCATTGAACGATGCCTTCCGGCGATTCAAGGATCTGGCCGACAAGAAGCGTGAAATTTTCGACGAGGATATTCAGGCACTTGTTTCCGAAGTGCACGAAGATCAGGTCGAGCAACTCAAGCTTGTTTCGCTGAAAGTCTGTTCGGAAACCGGCGAAGTGCCAACGGCCACCTTGGTGATTTCCGTGGCGGGCGAAGAGAAATCGGCTACGGCACAGGGTGCCGGACCAGTCGATGCGGCATTCGTGTGCATCGAGAACATGATGCAATCGGGTGCTAATCTGCAACTGTATTCCGTCAACAATATCACCAGCGGTACCGATGCCCAGGGCGAGGTAAATGTGCGTCTTGAACGCGCAGGCCGTATCGTGACAGGGCAGGGCGCCGATACCGACATCGTCGTTGCATCTGCCAAGGCCTATCTCAATGCGCTTGACCGCCTGCAAAAGCCCGCAGAGCGCGCCCACCCTCAAATGGGCGACGTGTGAACGTTTTGTCCCGGCAGCGCGTGAATGGATAGCATCCCGGCACTTTACTGGTTGGGTATCGAGCAGTGGGTGTTGCGAGCGCCATGGCCGGGTCATTCGTCCGAGCCGGTTGCTCCATTGAAAACGGATATTTCGATATCCGATGCCCCAGCCGCGGAACAGCGCATTCCTCTGGCGGATTCACCGAAAGTTGCAGAAGTTTCCGGGGCCGAACCGGTGCCGGTTGCGGGTTTGTGCTTCATTGCCGCAAACGGTGCCGAATTCTCAAAACTGGTTTCGGCCATCTCGCGTTGTCTTCCCTCGGGGAAGACGGCGATACATCAATCTGCATCGGAAGAACAGCCACCCTCGGTTCATTGCAACGGGCTGACCTGGTCGCTTGCAGAGCTCAGGCGGAGCGGACAGGCAAAGCGTGCTCTGTGGCGTTTGCTGGTAGGTTCGAACGCATGAATGGGCAAATCGATCAGAGCCCTGTAGTTTCACCTGTGCCCCCTCCCATTGCACACATACTCTCCCTGGATGAAGAAGATTTGCCCGCCGTGCAACGGATTGAGCAGGCGGCGCATATCTTTCCGTGGTCCGAGCGCGTTTTCAAGGACTGCATTCGATCGGGTTATTACCTTGATGGCGCGTATGATGGGTCAACATTACTTGGTTTCAGTGTGGTGATGCCCATTCTCAATGAATGGCATCTGTTGAATCTGTGCGTCGACCCGAAAAGGCAGCGCCGAGGCATTGGTCGATTGCTGTTGGAATACATGATCGAACAAGCGAAAAAAGCCGAGGTGGATAGCCTCTGGCTTGAGGTTCGAGAGGGGAACGCAGCAGCGAGGCAGTTGTACTCCGCCCACGGATTCGAGCAGGTCGGTCTCAGAAAAGCCTATTACCCGGCCAAAGACGGGCGCGAAGATGCGCTTGTGCTGACGCGGACACTGGATTAGCCCCCATTTTTTCCCACGGATTTTCGGCGCTACATCTTTCATCAGCCGCTTCATGGTGATGTCATCTCATCGCCTCTGCGTGGACTCAGGGGTTACAACAGCAGGAGTCGTCATGCGAATCATTTTTGGAATATTGAGCCTGTATTTTTTATTGGCTGCGCCCGTGCAGGCGGCGGGGCAAGCCATGCTGCAGACCGAGCAAAATGGTCGAGTCGAGCAAACACCACTGGTCTGGCTGAATGACCGCGCCCTGCGCATGGATCTGACCCATCCACCCGCGGAAATTCTGCTGCATCAGGGGTCACTGTATGCGATCTCTCAGATAGGCGGCCTGTCGGTCGTCGCCTCGGTTGCGAGTGCTGACCAACTCGCCCAGGCCTTGGGGCAGGGGGCTGGCGTTCTTGACCAGATCAATCATGAAATGGCCAGTTCGGTCAGCCGTTTCGAGGCCACCGGGCATCAGGAAACCATCGCCGGTATTCGAGGCGAGCAATATCGGGTGGTATGGGTCGATCAGCAGGGCAAATCACATACTGATGTTGTTGTGCTATCCCATGCGCCGGTAGTGGTTGAGTTGACACGAGCTTTGCAAAATATGGCCGTGGCTGCGAACAAGGGGCGCGATGCCCGAATGATCGAATTTGTACGCAAAGGTTGGGGTGTGTTGCGCTACGGTCAGGCTTATCGGCTTGAATCCATCAGCGAGAAATCTCCGGAACCAAGCCTGCTTGCATTGCCCACGCAATCGATCGATGTTCAGGGTATTCTGCAGGGATTGAGTCGTTAAATTTCAATCCGTTGTTCTCCTCTGTTTGACCTGAAACGACAAGTAATGCCTGTTAATGGCGTGACCCGTGGTATTGGTGATTGACCTCCGTTGTCATATTCGTACACTGTCACCAGTTTTTAATGACGATGGTGTAACCGGTTGCCGTAGGGTTCGGGGCACGTTGGAGGAGCGATACTGTGCGGATTCACGCAATTCCCGTCCTGTCCGATAACTATGTCTGGCTGATCGAAGGTGATCAAGGGCATTGTGCCGTGGTCGATCCGGGTGAAGCCGCACCGGTTCTGGCAGAAATCGAGCAGCGCAATCTTAGCCTCTCGGCCATCATGCTGACACATCATCATGCCGATCATTGCCAGGGTGTCGCCGGGTTGAAAGCCCGCTATCCCGTGCCGGTATATGGCCCCTCTCTTGAAGCCAAAACCTGGGTGACAAACCCATTGGCCGATCTTGAAACCTTTGATTTGCCACACATTGGTCGATTTCAGGCTTGGCATACACCCGGTCATACCCTGGGGCATATCAGCCTGATCTCTGACGGGGCCGCCTTTGTGGGCGATACCCTTTTTTCAGCGGGCTGCGGGCGTTTGTTCGAGGGTTCTCCCGAACAGATGTTGGCGAGTCTGGATCGTCTTTCGAGCTTGCCGGACGCTACGATGATCTATTGTGGACACGAATATACCGCTGATAGCCTGCGATTTGCGCATTACGCCGAACCGAACAATGAATCGATCGTCCAACGAATTCGCGAAGTGAAAGAAGCGCGCGCGGCGGGCTTGCCGAGCGTGCCAACTTCGATGTCTATGGAGAAACAAATCAACCCGTTCCTGCGGATTCGTGAACCATCCTTACGTGCTGCGATTCTGAAACATGCCGGAAGCGAATCGCTCAGCGATGCAGATGCCTTTTGGACGCTACGTTGCTGGAAGGATGAGTTTGATGATTTGCCGCTTCT
>JACDJA010002834.1_pt1 | contig 11833 bp, 8 predicted proteins | sample 7449241 | NCBI WGS metagenome assembly JACDJA01 (sample SAMN14253289, study PRJNA609438) | sludge metagenome | isolation source: initial anaerobic sludge | collected 2018-12-20 | reverse complement strand
GTTGATGCCCAAGTACCGCAGCGGTTCGGGCTCCCAGGGCCGCCACGCGTGGTTCACCCAGCCGAGCGTGACCAACTCGGTGTCGCGCTTCAGGATCAGGTCGGCCAGGGTCCTGCCTGCCAAGTTCGTCATCGCCACGCCGTCGCCGGCGTACCCACCGGCCCAGCCCATACCGGTCTCGGGTGAGTAGGTGACCGACGGTCGCCAGTCTCGCGAGACGCCTATCGGCCCGCCCCACCTATGGGAAATGCGGTACTCACTCAACTTGGGAAAATGGTCTAACAGCACGGCCGCCAGGTCGAGGTGGACGGCGTCGTTGACGTCGAACGCGGCTCTTATTCCAGAGTTCCAATGGTAAGGCGCCCCTCGACCCCCGAAAGCCAACCGCCCGTCGTGGGTGCGCTGCCCGTAGATGAGAGACGGGCTGTAGTCGCCGAACACCGTCCGATCTCGCAACTTCAGCCCGTCCCACACGCTCTCAGGCAAGGGTTCAGTTGCGATCATGTGCGAGTAGAGGGGCACCAGGGTGCGCCGCAGGCCGTTCAGGTCCCGGGAATAGCCCTCGGTCGCCCTGATCACGCGTCGGGCGCGAACGGTACCGCGGTTCGTGATCACCTCACCCGCGTTCAGGCGCTCTGCCGCGGTCTGCTCAAAGATGCGGACCCCACGGCGCTCGCAAGCGCCCGCCAACCCGTGCGCCAGCGCGGCCGGCTGCACCGCGGCTGCGTGATGCGAGTAGGCGGCGCCCCTCAGTCCGGTGGCCCCGATGAACTCGGCCGCCTCCTCCTCGTCCAGCAAGCGGATGTCGTCCTCCGTGAAGCCCAAACGATGATAAGCCGCGACCTCCGAGCGCGCTCTGGCCAAGTGGAGCGCGTTGCGCGCGATGAGGATGCGCCCCCCTTGCTGGAAATGGCAGTCGATCCCCTCGGCCGCCACCACGCGTCCTACTTCCGGCACCACGCCGTTGAGCAGGCGCTTGAACCGCACGCCCTCGACTTTGCCGTAATCACGGACCAGCATGGAGATCCCGAGGGGATAGGCCGCGTGACACCAACCGCCGTTCCTGCTCGAGGCGCCGAAGCCGACCCGCCTCGACTCGACCACGACCACGTTCAGCGACGGCTCTATGGCCTTGAGATAATAAGCGGTCCAAAGGCCGGTAAAGCCGGCACCGACGACGGCTACGTCGGCGTCGACGGCACCCGGGAGTGGGTCTCGCGTCGGCTGCGTCGGGAGACCCTCCCACCAGAGCGGCGTCTCTTGGGCCTGCAGAACCTGCATATCTGCCATGGGCAACTGTACGCCGACCTTAACGGTGGTGCGGACGCCGACGTTTGCGTTGGTACGGAACCAGCGTCAAGGTCGCATTGAGCGCCGAACGGGCCCGGCGCATCCGGCGCGCAGCTCTCCCGTTAGCATGGGCGCGTGACGAACACTGGCCCACGAGTCGTGATCGTAGGCGGAGGCGCCGCCGGCTTCTTCGCGGCCATAACGTGCAAGGAGGCGAACCGGGCCGCGAGCGTCACCATCCTCGAGAGCAGCGCCGCACCCTTGGCGAAGGTGCGGATATCCGGCGGCGGCCGCTGCAACGTCACTCACGACCAGCCCGACCCAGCTCTGCTCGTCCGCAACTACCCGCGCGGCAACAGGGCGATGCTTGGTCCTTTCACGCGCTTCGGCCCACGCGAAACGGTCGCCTGGTTCGAGGAGCGCGGGGTGGCGCTCAAGACCGAGGCCGACGGCCGCATGTTCCCCGTCACCGACGATTCTGCAACCGTCATCGACTGCTTGGTGGGCGCGGCGCGCGCAGCCGGGGTAGAAGTTCGCACCCGTTCCGCCGTGATCGACGTCGAGGCGCAAGGGGAGATTGACGGTGTCGGTGTCGGGGCGTCCGATGCCAACCAGACCGGCGCCCGCCGGGCCAGCGCAAGTTTCGTGCTACGGCTGAAAAGTGGCGGCAAGGTGGCGGCCGACCGCGTCCTGCTCGCGACCGGCGGCGCACCCGCCGGCTACCGCTGGGCGGCCGCACTAGGGCACACAATAGAGCCACCGGTCCCCTCACTCTTCACCTTCAAGATCGACGACCCACGCTTGCGCGGCTTGGCGGGCGTTTCGGTTCAGGCCGGGCGGGTGCGCTTGGTCGGCGCGAAGGAGGCGCACGAGGGTCCCGTACTCATCACCCACTGGGGCCTCTCCGGTCCGGCGGTGCTGAAGGCATCGGCCTGGGGTGCGCGGCTCTTGCACGACCACGACTACCGGCTGGGCCTCACGGTGAACTGGTGGCCCGACGCGACCGAGCACGAGGTGCGGGAAGCGCTGCTCGCTGCGAGGCTGGCCGATGCCAGGCGCACCGTACTCGCCGCGGGGCCGCTGGACTTGCCCCAGCGGCTGTGGCGAAGGTTGGCGGCGGCCGCCGGAGCGGACGACCACATGCGCTGGGGCGACGCCTCGAACACTTTGGTGGCGGCCCTGGTGCGCGAGGTGCACGGCGGCCACTACGAGATAAGCGGCAAAGGGGTCTTCAAGGAGGAGTTCGTGACCTGCGGCGGCGTGCGGTTGAAGGAAGTCGACTTCGCCACCATGGAGAGCCGCGTGACGCCCGGCCTGCACTTTGCCGGGGAGATCCTCGACATCGACGGCATCACCGGCGGCTTCAACTTTCAGAGCGCCTGGACTACGGGGTGGCTGGCGGGGCGGGCGATGGCAGAACCGTCATGAGGCCAGGACCAGCAGGCCAACGACCTACTCGCGTATCACCCGGATGGGCGAGTCCGTGAGCAGGTCGTTGGTCTAGACCCCAGTGCCGGCGTGGAAGGCGGCGGGGCGGCGAGTGGACGGTGGCGTTATGGACGCGGGGGCAGCGGAGTGAAGCCTGCTGGCTCCAGGTCCGGCCAGGTTCCGTCGTGAACACGTGTGACGAGGGCGTCGAGGGCGGTGATCATGTCCGCAGGCCGGAAGTTGCAGTGACCGTAGGGAATGTCAGCGCGCGCTGCGATGGGGTCCAGGGTGCTGGGGTCAGCGCCCGCCATCAGCAGAAGATCGTCTGGCATGTACCCCTGGACCAGGTACTGCCGAAGCATGGCGCCTGCGCCCTTCGACGTCACGAGGGCCCGGTAAAGCACTTCGTGCACTGTCGGCACATCGGGGTCGACGAACCCGTGCAGCGAGAGAGTGGGCACCCGGAGGTTGCCGCTGGGCTGGTAGAAGAGCGTGTAGTAGAGGATTGCCGCAGGATCGGCCGCGAACACGTCGCTCGGATCGACGTAGGGGCCGGCGGCAAGTGGACCGTACGTCACGCCGGCGTTCGAGAAGGGCGAGCCACCGCCACGGGCGATGGCGTCGCCGCCGCCCTCTACCGAGTAGCGAAGGGCGTGCAGCACCGCGTTGACGGCGAGGCCGGCGTCTACGGAGGGTCCCAAGCTGGTTCCGTAGTTGGCCGGTGTCTGCACGGCAGGCAGCGCGAGCCCGGGCGAACCGCCGAAGGTCAGTGATGTGTTCACCAGAGCGGCGAAGGAGGAGGCCCACAAGGGATCCCCGACCGCAGCCATCACCAGACTTATCCAGTCCGGGTCGGGCGGCACCCAGGAGTCGACCGAACCATTCAGAATGCCAGGGAAAGCGGTGTCGAAGAGCAACCGCAAGTTCCCGATGTAGCTGAACTCCGCCAGGCTCCCGCCCACGGGTCCGCACATCGGCATGGCGCCCTTGTAGCGCCGCGGGAAGAGTTCGGCGAGCGCCACCGTGATCAGCCCGCCCATGGAGTGGCCGAAAACGTAGGTCTCGCTGGGACGCCGCCAGAAGATGATCGGGAACACCGCGTTCAACAGGTGCGTCTCAGCAATACCCTGCTGCACGGCGTATCCCTGCCCGGCATAGCTGGATAGGCCGATCGCGTTGCCCTCACAGAGTGCGAGGTCTCGGGTCTCGAGGAGGCCGGCATCACCGGTAACGAGGCTCATGAAGTCCGCTGCGGTGAAGTCGGCGGTGCGAGAGACGTAGCCGTGGGCGTAGAGCAACAGCTTGCCGTTCCAGTTCTTCGGCATCCAGAAGACATCGATGTAAGGTCTGATGCCGTCCACGTCCAAGCCGAGCATGGGCACCACGACCTGCCTGTAAGACACGTTGCTGTCAGCGGGACAATAAGTCGTACGCACTAAGCTCTGCGGCGATAAAGCGTCCGGGTCGACCTTCGACAACTCGACCTCGGCCTTGAAGCCGTCGAGTTCCACGATGGGATTGTTGCTGGGCGTGACCTGCGGGCTCTGCGGGCTCGAGCAAGCGGCCAGCACCAGCGCCACTGCGGTCAGAGCCACCAGCGCTCCCGTTAACCCGGGCAAGCGAGTGGTTCGCATCGGTTCCTCCTGTGTTCACGAGCAAAGACCATGTTGCCGCGGTGGACCGCGGCTCGCCTCTCCACCAACCCTGAACAGATTGTTTGCAGGAACAGTCGATGGGCCCACGCCACGCTAGCGCAAGGGACGCGCCCCCCTTCTCATCAGCCCTGCCGGCCTAGTGAGACGAGTGGAACCAACCCGCCCGTGCACCGGCCATGCGATCATCACTACTCTCTACCGGACGGCGGATAGCTACCTTCCGGATAGATTCGCGGTGGGTCTCTTAGATTAGATGCTTGTGCTCCGGACACTCGACGGGCCGTGACCACGGTCACATTTCGCCTATTCGCTGCCTACTCTCTGCCGTCTGCCCGCCCGTACTCCTACTCCGAGCGGGTCGCGGTGCGTCAGCGGCTTCGCTTGTTCTCGTACATGCGTTCGTCCGCGACCCGGAGAAGGGTTACCGCGTCGCGACCATCTACCGGTGCCTCGGCCCAACCAACGTCGATCCGTAGTTTCCTGTCGCGGAACTCCACGGCCGGCACGGCCGCGCGCAGGCGCTCGGCCGTGTTCTCCGTGAGGCGGTCTGCCTCGTCGACGAGGATGGCGGCGAACTCGTCGCCGCCCCAGCGGAACAGGTAATCGCCGTCGCGCACACTGGCGCGCAGGGTGGCTGCCACGGCCACCAGCGCCTCGTCGCCCGCCTCGTGGCCGAAAACGTCATTTATCTCCTTGAAGTTAGCCATGTCCATCAGGAGGACGCTGAGGGCGGCCCCGCTACGCTCGGTGCGGGCGAGTTCGCGTTGGAGTATCTCATCGAACGCTCGGCGGTTGGACAGGCCGGTCAGGCTGTCGGTTACGGCGGCATGCATCAGGAGGTCATGCGTGCGTTGGCGTTGCAACAGGCCGGCGAGGGGCGAGCCGAACATCTCGGCTATCTCGCGCGAGTCGCGGCCGAACGCGTCGGGCTCAGTCTGATTCTCGAGGCACAGCAGCGCCAGTACGCTGGCGTCGAAAACCACGGGAAGGGACAGCCCGGCCTGGGCACGCCGGGTGAGGGACTCACCTTCCAACCCGGGCTCAGGTTCGGGGCTTCCTGCGGAGTCGGCTTCATCCAAGTCCGCCAGGCTGGCGACTTCCGCGTCACCGTGGCGCATTATCCTCGCGTGGCCGTTCTGCCAACCGTTGGCGTCGGAGCCGTACCAGGTGAACGCCCGCTCACTGGTGACGGAACGCCCGAGCACGTCGGCGGCCACGTTCCCATGAACCGCGTTGAACACGAACGGCTCTTGCGCGTCGTGGCGCACCAGTAGAAAGCCGCTGTCCGCGCCAGGCACCAGCCGCGCCGCCGTTTCGAGCGCTTCGGCGTACATGCTCTCGGTCGAGGCGCCGAGTGATGCCTGGCCCAGTTGCAGCAACTCGCCCAACACCAACGCGCGCCACCTGGCGCTTAGGTGCGGCTCGAGTACCCGGGCCGCCTGCATGAGGGTAGGGAACCCGGTCGCTTGGCGTGGGTCTGGAAGTATCACCTTGAGCAGCAGTACGTACCGGGCGGGCATGATGCTCCCCACCGGAGCCGCGACGATGCTTCCAGCGTGAACGCGGGGGCCGTAGGTATGGGCGCACGCCTCTGCGATCTCGAAGCGTTCACGCCTGCTGGCGTCATCGTCGCTCCAGGTGCCCATCTCCGCCAGGGACCTGAACCCCGACTCGCCCCTGATCAACAGCATGCCGGCCTCGGCCCCCAGGCGCTCGACGATGGTGAACACCGATACACGCGCGGCCTCGTCGAGGCTCTCACAGGTTGGCAGGGTGGTGCTCAGTGCGGTCACCAAACGGGTCTCGATCCGCTTGGACGCCTCCGTCAACCAGTGGCTGACGTCCCTCGCGAGGAAGCCCACGAGCCGGAGCTCCTCGTCAGAGAGCGGCTCGGGGCGCACTATCGATAGGTAGGCCACGGCAACGCCGCGTTTGCGCAGTTCGAAGCTTGTTGCCGGGCTCGTGGATTCGGGCGTGGCCTCGGGCGTGCCATCGGCCCGTTCCTGACCGGCGCCATCCGCACCCGCGGTTCTCACCAAGACCTGATCCGGGTCCAGCCATGTGACGTCAACTCCGGCGCCGAGCTCGAGCGCCAGATCCCGCCGCACCGCGTCGACCAATTCGACCGGCCGCATTAGATCTTCGTGACGAACCGGAATCGTCAGGATCCTCTCGGCCAACGACGCCCGCGAAGGCGGCGCGGCCTTGGTGGCATGAGCGACTTGGCCAACCTTGGTAGGCATTGTTCGCACCCCTCCTGACAGAGCAGCGGTCACGTCGTCCGGTCTGGCCATCTACTCACGTAAGAGCGGCAAGTTGAGAATCAGCCGAGAGAACGCCCATTCGGCTTTCAGGCGCTCTTCACACATCGTACTTCGGGCATGGCCCGAGCGACGGCCCGAGCGGCGGCCCGGACGATGGCCCGAGCAACCGTTCCAGTGGATATCCCCTACCGTTGCGGCGGGACTCAGATGGCTTACGATCCGAAGAACCCAGGGAGGAACGAATGACGAGAGTTGGAAGTTCCCGAATTGCAGGGCTCGTGGAAACGCTGCGCCGCAACGTGAACGTTACCCAGAAGAACCTCGCAGGAGTAACGCAGGAAGCCAGCCTTCTTTCCGTGGCTCAAGGTGGCAGCACGCTCAACTGGGTGATCGGCCACATCGTGGCGACGCGCGACAACATGTTGCAGGCCTTGGACACCGAGACCACCTGGGATTCGGAGCGTGGTCGTAAGTATCGGAGCGGGTCCACCGTACCGTCGGGCCACGAGGTCGATGAAACCAGCGAGTTATTGCTGGAACTCGGCCGCTCTCAGGTACTTCTGGAGGCCGCCCTAGGCGGGGCCACCGAGGCGTTGTTGGCCGAACCCTCCGGGCAAGACGAGCTCTCCAGGCTCGAGTGGCTCGAGTTTCTCGCGTGGCACGATACTTATCACGTTGGGCAGACGGCCGTGTACCGGCGCCTGGCCGGCTTGACCGGAACGCTGGGTTAGGGACGTCGGGGCGACGTCGATCGGACGACACTGCGTCGGCCGCTTCCTAGTCACCACGGGTGCTACGGCGGCCGCCGTTGTGAATTATCAGCCCACCTCCCACGTACCTCAACCAATAACGTGCAAGGAGGCACAATTAGAGGAGGTCATCATGAAGCGTCGAAGAACCGGCGTCGTGGTTCTGATGGTCGCGCTAGCGCTGCTGCTCGCGGCGTGCGGCACCCCACCCCCTCCCGCAGGGTCCGCTGCCACTTGGGACAACGCCAAGTGGGACCTGGCGAATTGGCAATGAGCCACCTCATAGGAGCAGTCATGAAGAAGACCCTCGTCTACGCCCTCATCACGTTCGCCATCGCCTTCGGCGCGCTCTTCGCATACGCGGTCGACCTCGAGACGTTCACCGCGGGCGAGGTGATTCGCGCGGCCGACGTCAACGCCAACTTCGAGGCCCTACGAGCAGCCGTGGACGGAACGAGGAGCGTATCGTTCCCCGCCAACGCCCTGAACTTCGACCCCACTTCGACCGTCATCACTGCCGATGCGCAAGGCCTCAATTGGCAGCACTCCTGGGCCGGTTCCGCCTACCTGGCGATCCAGCGACCGCTCGACTGGGACGACACCGCCTCCGTACAGCTCGACTTGTACTTCTCGCCCAAGACGGCAGCCGGCGGCAACATCGCGTTCTTCATCCGCCCTCGCTCCTACGGCCCCGGTGACGTCTATTTAGACGCCACCAGTATGGACGCGCCCGCAGCGGCGGCGGCGGGAGATCGCGTAATCGCCAAGCAGACGTTCGTGATTCCCGCAAGCGTATTCGACGGCGAACTCTGGATCGTCTCACTGCAGCGGGAAGGCGGCGGCGCAGATACTTACTCGGGCGACGTCATCCTTCACGCCGTCGCTCTCACCTACCAGGTCGTCAGGTAGTCGCCGTGGCCCGGGCCCACGCGCACCATCGAGCGCCCGCTGTCCTGTGACGCTCGTGGAGCTTAGCGGGCGCCAGTGTGCAGGAGTCTGGCGCCGGCCCGACACTGCCTTGCTCCTCGCTCCATAGTACGAACGGCTCCAACAATCCGCCTGAACGGGGTTCGCCAGACCCGTTCAGGCGATGAGTTGGTCCCGAGAGCTCAAAAAGGAACGGTAGGCCGCCTATCACTCACCGTAACCGTCGGGCTCGAGCTGCGTTTCCCACCCCGAGGAGTCCGTTTCCGTCCAAGTCCAGTTGTACTCGTCGAAGGTGAGCGGGTTGCCTTCCGGCGAGTAGTAGCTGGTGTTCGGATCGGGAAGGTTAGGCAAGTAGTAGCTGCTCCCGTACTCATCGGTGTAGGAGCGTTCGCCGGCCAAGGCGTCTATGAGCGCGGACGTGTAATCGTAGCCTCCGGTGGAGCCGGCTTCAGAACTGCCCGTGTAGCCCCCTCCGTTAGCGCCACTGCCGGTGGTCCCGGTGCCGTACATGCCGGTGCTGTACGTGCCGGCGCCGTAGTAGCCGGGGTAGCCGCTGCCCGCACCGGAATAGCCGGCCTGCGGGAACGGTGCGGCGGGGCCGGCCGCGACGGGTATGGGCGAGGACGCTCGCTGCCAAGAGGAGGTGGCGGCTTGTCCCGTGGCCGGGTCTTGCACCACCGCCACGAACATCGTCGGCCCTAAGAAGACCAAGCGTCCCGATACCTGGGTAGCGGGGTTGAGCGGCACGCAGCCCCGCGGAGTGCAGTATTGCGGAGACCAGTTCGTGATCACCTGCGTGAGCCCCCAGTCCGCCAGTATCGTCAGGTACCCTTCCGCGAAACCCGCGACCTGATTGCCGAAATAGTAGGTCTGCCGGAACCTCCCGGTTGCGTCGATCTCGTTCATGGTGGTGGCGGTCAACGCCGGATTACCTCCTGGGGCTGGCGTCACGACCTGCCAGTAGCCGGCGAGCGGGCTTGGTTGCATGGCCGGCTGCGCCTGTGGGGCAAACGGTAGCTGCGCGCCCGCTTGCGAAAGTACTAGGAGCGTGAGAGAACTACTGAGGAACCGAGCGACCCCGTTTTGCCTGATCATGACAAGCCTCCCTCGAGTTGCACGCATGCTAGTCGGGCAGGCTTAAATCCGGCTTAAAGGGGTCGCAGGGGCGATTAAGTGGAAATTAGCCTGCCGCCTGGCACCATCGAGCCAGGAGGCAGACCATGCAAGCGCGCGGACACTTACTCACACTCCTCTTGACACTGCTACTCGTGACGGGCGTGGCCGGAGCCCAGGGACAGGTCGACCTCAGCGGCAGTTACCTGGAGCCACAGAACGGCTTCGTCATAACGCTGCAGCAGAACCTCGGCCAATTGAGCGGAGACATCCAGGGCATGCCGCTGAACTTCACCAACCAAGACGGTGCCACTGCTACCGCCTCGTTCTGGCTGCAGGGAGAACTTGCCGGCATCACCCTGCAACTCCAGTCGGACAACAACGCCCTGTACGTGTGGTTGTACGGCCTTGACGGCGCCGGTCAACCGGTGGCCGGATCGGTCGAGGCGTACGCGGCGTACCGGAACCAGACCCCGGCCCAAGGCCCCGCCGCGGCAATGGGCCCGCAGCAAGCACCTGGCGGCCAGGGTGAACCATGGGCCTCGCCACAGGAAGCGGCGGGCAGACTGCACGGCAACTGGTTGGCGGTGACTCAACTGTGGCCCGGTCAGCTGGCCTGGCGCGCCATCACGTATGCACCGGATAACTCCTTCAGGTCAGCTTGGTACGTCGACGGGCAGGTGGCGACCTGGAGCGCCGGCACGTACACCGCGTCCAATGGGGTCGTGGTCACCCACGTCCTCGAGCGTTCGCCGCAGCTCTGCCTGTTCGGTAGCTGCATCGCCAACGTCGCGGCGGAACCCGACGGGTTCAACAGGATCGTTTTCATCGATGAAAACAACCTACTGTTTGCCGAACAGGACCCGATCGTTGGGGTCGTACAGGTCCATTGGGTACGCCAAGAATCCGGTCTCCAGCCCCAGGTGACGGTCCTGCCGGTTCCGGCGGGGAGTGGCCAGCCGGTGGCCGGGGGCGGCAACCCTGGCGCCTACCTGGGCGGCAACCCTGGCGCCTATCTTGGCGGCCCCACCGGCGCGGGCAGTGTGGGCGGCACCGGCGGCATCGACAGTTCGGGCTTCATCCAGGGGGTCATCCGAGGCGAGGGAAGCTACGTCGACCCCAACACCGGCGGTTCCTACGACCTGCCGCTGGTCGGCGATCCGAACTCCCAGCTCTACGGGCCTGGCGGCGAGGAACTCGTCTACAACCCCATAAGTGGGGGTTGGACGGCGATAGACGCGGCCGGCTTCGAAACGGAACTCGAAGAAGGTTGGTGAGGGCGGGCCGGAGTCAGGCGGTACCGGGCTCTCGCAGCAACTCCCTAGTCTCCGGCAACGGTTCGAGGCCCATCTCCTCCTCCAGCAGCCGAGCGAACGAACGGTACCGCTTATGCGCGTCGCGCCGCCTTCCCCGCTGCAGCAGGTGCCCAAGCAAGCCCTGCAGGGCGCGCTCGTGTAACGGTTCGAGCTCCAGGATGCGCGCCAGGTAAGCCTCCGCTCGTTCTCCGTCGGCTTCGGCGGCTGCTCCCTCCAGCAGACCGACGACCTCCTCGCGCAACTGCTCGCGCACGAGGAGCACCGCGTCCAGCCCCATGCCCGGCGCCAGCGGCTCCAGGTACAGTTCGAGCACCGCCACCGCGTCCCGCGCCGCGATGGCGTTCTTGAGTCGGGTGACGTCGGCGGTCACCCTCTTGAGGCCGTTCTCGAAAACGTACGTCCTGACGCCCCACGGCTCGACCTGCTTGCGCAGCAGGCTCATCTGCACCCCCAGGTTGTTGCGCTGCTTGGTGGAGCTGCTCTCAGGCCACATGGCCTCCGCCACCTCCTCCCGGTTCAGCCCCAGCGCGAACAGCGTGAGTATCTGCTGTTGCCGCTCGGGTAGGCGCACTTCCTCCCCGAGGAGGCGCACCGTCAGTCGGCCCAGGAGCAGCAGCTCCAGGTCGGGTAGCTCACCGGCCCGGAGTTCGCGGGCCTCTTTCCAGTCGGAGGCCATCACGACCTCGAGCGGGTAGCCGAGCGACAGCTCGGGCCGGTCGCGCGGGAGTTCGGCCAGCGACACGAGCCCCGGCAGCAACCGCGGCCCGGCAGTGGTGTGATCGAGAAGGGCCGACAAGTGCTCGGGATCGCGCGTGAGGCGATAGCGCGCCGCCTTCAGGTAGAGTCGGCGCGCCCTGTCGGAGTATTCCTCCAGGTTCTCAGACACGAGCCGGAGGGCGGTGGCGGTCTCGCCGTGCGCCGCCAGCAGCTCGGCGTAAGCGGCGGCGGCCAGGCCGCCCTGCGCGGCACTGCGCGCGTAGAAGTTCTCTGCCGCCACCCGGTCGTGAGACAGCGTCTTCACGCCGTGCATGGTGATTATCTCGTGCGTGTAGGGGTCGCCCCCCTCCTCGGCCTTGCTCAGCAGCTGATGG
>JACDJA010002833.1_pt1 | contig 11835 bp, 7 predicted proteins | sample 7449241 | NCBI WGS metagenome assembly JACDJA01 (sample SAMN14253289, study PRJNA609438) | sludge metagenome | isolation source: initial anaerobic sludge | collected 2018-12-20 | reverse complement strand
GTGATCATCTTTGCCTCGCAATTGTCCGAACTGTTCGGCCTTGCGATCACGGACGAGCCCGGCGACCTGATTCCCAAGCTCACCGCGTTGTGGGATGTGCGCGGCACGGTGACCCCGGCGGCCATGGGGCTGGCGGCGGTTTCGGTGGCGCTGATCCTCGGGCTCAAGCGCTATGCGCCGCGCATGCCGGGGATGCTGGTTGCCGTGGCGCTGGCTGCGCTGGCCGTCGCGCTGTTCGATCTGCCGGTGGCCACGATCGGCACGCGCTATGGCGGGATCCCGTCGCTCCTGCCCGCGCCGCATATGCCCGACCTGTCGCCCTCGCGCATCGTCGCCGTCTTGCCCGCGGCGCTGTCCTTCACCCTGCTGGGCGCGATCGAGTCGCTTCTGTCGGCGGTCGTCGCCGACGGGATGACCGGGCGGCGGCATCGCTCGAACTGCGAACTGGTCGCGCAGGGGGCGGCGAATGTGGGGGCCGCGCTGTTCGGCGGCTTCTGCGTCACCGGCACCATCGCCCGCACCGCGACCAATGTGCGCTCCGGCGGGCACAGCCCGCTCGCGGGGATGCTTCATGCGCTGTTCCTGCTGCTCTTCATGCTGGTCGCCGCCCCGCTGGCGGCCTGGATTCCCCTTGCCGCGCTGGCGGCCGTGCTGGCGGTCGTCGCCTGGAACATGGTGGAAAAGCCTGCGGTCGCCGTGCTCATGCGCGCGGGGGTGGGCGAGGTGGTCGTGCTGACCGCGACCTTCATGCTCACCGTCTTTCGCAGCCTCACCGAGGGGATCGTCACCGGTGTGGCGCTGGGGATGCTGCTGTTCATCAACCGCATGTCGCAGGCGACGGCCGTGCGCGAGGACCGGCTGCCCATCGGGGCCGACCTGCCCGACTCGGTCGACCCGCGCCCCCCCTATGGCGATGAGGCCTCGGATCCCGAGATCGTGGTCTATCGCATCACCGGCCCGCTGTTCTTCGGCGCATCGGCCACCATCGGCACGGTCCTCGACCGCATCAGCGACCGGCACAAGGCGCTGGTCGTCGATCTTTCGGCGGTCCCCTTCCTGGACGCGACCGGCGCCAACATGATCGACGGGCTGGCCCGCAAGGCCGAGAAACGCGGGGTGGCCCTGTGGCTGACCGGGGCCAGGGGCGACGTGCTGCGGGCGCTGCTCGCCCATGGGCTGCGCCGCCCCGGCATTCATTTCGCGGCCAGTATCGACCTGGCGCTGGAGCGGATCAGGCAGCGGCACTGAGCGGGTTCTCGACATGGCCGCCGCAGCGGGTCTAGAACCTGATCGCCGCCCGGCGCCGGACGGTGCAGGACCGGAGGCGGATATGGACAGGGCACGGATCGGGCTCGTGGGGCTGGGGACGATGGGGGCGGCGCTGGCATCCAACATCGCCGACAAGGGTTTCACCGTTGCCGTCTGGAACCGCACCACCAGCGTGACGCGCGACTTTGCCGCGAATGCGGGTGCACTCGGTCCCCGCATCATTCCGGCCGAGAGCCTGGAATCCCTGGTCGCCGCCATCCGCCCGCCGCGCGCCATCATCCTGATGGTGCCCGCAGGCGAGCCGGTCGACCAGCAGCTTGCCGCGCTGCGCCCGCTGCTGGACCCCGATGACATGATCATCGATGCGGGCAATGCCAATTTCCACGATACCGAAAGGCGGATGAAGGCGGGGCCCGGCATCCGGTATCTCGGCATCGGCGTCTCGGGCGGCGAGGAAGGCGCGCGTCACGGTCCCTCGATCATGGGCGGCGGCCCGCGCGCCGACTGGGACAGCGTGGCCGAGGTGATGGAGGCCATTGCCGCCCGCGCCGACGACGGCACCCCCTGTGCCGCCTGGATGGGCGAGGGCGGCGCCGGGCATTTCGTGAAGACAGTCCACAACGGCATCGAATATGCCGACATGCAGATGATCGCCGAGGCCTACGGCCTCATGCGCGACGGCATGGCCATGGATGCGGGCGGGATCGGCGACATGTTCGCGCGCTGGAACCAGGGCACGCTGCGCAGCTTCCTGATCGAGATCGCCGCCACCGTCTCCCATACTGCCGACCCCGAGACCGGCGTGCCGATCCTTGATGTCATCGTCGATGCGGCAGGGCAGAAGGGCACCGGGCGCTGGACCGCGATCGAGGCGCAGCATCTGGCCGCGCCCGTCCCGGTGATCGAGGCCGCGGTGATGGCGCGCAACGTCTCGGCCCTCCGCGATGAACGCGCAGCGGGCGAGGCGCGGTTCGGTCGCGCGCCGCAGCCGGTCACGATGCCTCTGGATGATCTGGAACAGGCGCTGATCGCAGGCAAGATCCTGTGCTATGCGCAGGGCTTTGCGATGATCCGCGCCGCGGGGAATTCATTCGGCTGGACGATGGCGCTGCCCGAGATTGCGCGCGTCTGGCGCGCAGGCTGCATCATCCGCTCGGACATGCTCAATGACATGGCGGCCGCGCTGGAAGAGGATGCCACCCGCAACCTGATCTTCGCGCCCTTCTTTGCCGGCCACATCGAATCCGCGCTGCCCGCCCTGCGGCGGGTGGTCGCCGGCGGTATCGGTGCGGGCCATGCGCTGCCCGCGCTGGCCTCGGGGCTGGCGTGGTTCGAGATGATGCGTACCGCACGCGGCACCGCGAACATGATCCAGGGCCTGCGCGATTTCTTTGGCTGGCACGGGTTCGATCGGCTGGACGGCCGCGACATCCATCACGGGCCCTGGGCCGCGGTGGAATAGTCAGTTGCCGATGGCGCGGCCCGCAAGGGCAATGGCCTGCTGATAGACCGTGGCTGCGTTCCATTCACCGATGACGGCGAAATTCGGCTCGCCCTCCTGAAAGCCCAGCCCTGGCTGCCAGCCCTTCTGGCGCAGGAAATTCGCCGTCGAGGCGAGCGCGTCATGCATGTTGTAGAAATCCACCCGCCCGTCGCCGTCACCGTCCCGCCCGTAGATCAGGGCATTGCCGGGCAGGAACTGGGTATGGCCCAGCTCTCCGTGAAAGGCGCCCAGCTGTGCCGGGCTGAGCGCGCCATGGTCCACCATCAGCAGCGCCGCCAGCGCATGCGGCTGGAAGAATTCGGTGCGGCGGCAGTCATAGGCCATGGTGGTGATGGAATTGATGACATTCTCCGACCCCATGTTGTTGCCGAATCCCGTCTCCATCCCGTGGATCGCCAGCAGGACACCGGCGGGCACCCCATAGGCGGCGCTCAACTGGTCAAAGAAGTTGCGGTTGCGTTCCAGATGCCGCCTCGCCTGCGCGGCGAAGCCATCTATCGACCCCAGTCGGATGCGGATGAAATCGTCCAGCGCATAGCGCACGCCGGTCTGGTTGCGGTCGGCATTGATCGTGCGGGTCGCATATTGCGCATTGGCCAGCGCGTTCAGCCCGGCCTGTCCGACGCCATTGGCCTGTGCGAGGGCTGCGAATTCGGCCTTCCAGTTGGCAAAGCCCGAAGCGTCGTTGCCGCAGCTCAGCGCTGTGGCCGAAGTGGCAAAGCCGGTGACTAGCGCGACGACAGGCACGATCTGACGCAGGAACCTGGGGTGCAACGGAATCTCCCTGAAGGCTGAAGGCCCGGCTTTTCGACAGCCTAGCACCCGCCCTCGCCCCCGGCGAGCGGAATTGTCCCGCCCGCGCATCACCTTGCAGTCAGCGCGCGGCCGCCTTCGGCCGGGCCGCAGTCGCGGCGCCCTGGTGGGCGTCGATAAAATCGAGCACGAGCGGGCGGATATTCTGGCGCCAGCTCTTGCCGGCAAAGATGCCGTAATGACCGGCGTTCGGCTCCAGATGCCGGGCCTTGTCCGCATCCTTCACCCCGGTGAGCAGGTCGAGCGCGGCACTGCATTGACCGGGGGCCGAAATATCGTCGCGCTCACCCTCGACCGTCATGACGGCCACATCCCGCACCTTCGCGAAATCGACCCGCTCGCCCTGCAGGGTAAATACATTGCGGGCGATCTCGCGCTCCTTGAAGATGCGCATCACGGTCGAGAGATAGAATTCGGCGGTCATGTCCATGACGGCAAGATATTCGTCGTAGAAAATATTGTGCTTGTCGTAATCGCCGGCCTCGCCCTGGGCCATGCGAAAGATCTGGTCCCGGAACGCCAGCGCATGGGTGCCCGCATTCATCGAGATGAAGGAGGCCAGCTGCAACAGGCCGGGATAGACCATGCGGCCGACGCCCGCGTATTTGAAGCCGACCTGCTGGATGATGAACTGTTCCATCTGCCCCATGGTGACGCGACGGCCGAAATCGGTGACCTCGGTCGGATTCGCATCCGGGTCCACCGGCCCGCCGATCAGCGTCAGCGTGCGCGGCTGTGTCTCGGGCGCATGTTCGGCCAGCCAGGCGATCGCCGCCAGGGCCAGCGGAACCGGCTGGCAGATCGCCACCACATGCAGGTCGGGGCCCAGCGCCTGCATGAAGTCGATCAGGTAGCGGGTGTAATCCTCGATATCGAACTTGCCCTCGCTCACCGGAATGTCGCGGGCGTTCTTCCAGTCGGTGACATGGACCTCGCAATCGGGCAGGAGCGAGACCACCGTCTTGCGCAGGAGCGTCGAGTAATGTCCCGACATTGGCGCCACCAGCAGCACGCGCCGCTGTCGCGGCTTGCGGTCGGGGATACGGAAATGGATGAGGTCGCCGAAGGGCTTCTCGACCAGGGTCTCGATCTTCACGATCCGGTCGCGTCCGTCGGCGCCGGTAAAGATGGGGATTCCCCAGTCGGGCTTGGCCGCCATGCGCGAGAAGCTGCGCGACGTGACCGAGCCCCAGGCCCGCATCAGATCGACCGCCGGATTGCCCAGTGCCGCCATTGCCGGATAGGCCGCCATCGCCCGCGCCGAGGCGCCAAGCCACTGATTGGTGTTGCGCAGGCTTTCCATGAGGTCGTAGGTGTACATATACTTCAAGTCGCGGCCCTCGCCTTGGTTCCGTCCGCGCCCGGGCCCGGAGCGGGCGAGGGTGCTGCGAGTGCAAAGTAAGGTGCAGGTGCGGCGATGACAACAGAAGATCGACATGACACGGATAGTTCATCCGACGAAGCAGCGCGCTCGGCCGCGCTCGAGGAAAACCTCCGACGTATCGACGAATTGTCGCGCCGCCTGGTCGGGGCGCTCTCGGCGCGCCGCCAGACGCCGGCCGGTCTTCAGGGCCCTTCGCCCGAGCTTTATGCCAACGCGGCCCAAGCGTGGATGCGGGAATGGATGACCAATCCCTCGCGCCTCATTGCGCAGCAGGTCGAGTATTGGGCCGACACGGTCAAGCATTACGCCGAGGCCCAGCAGGCCTTCCTTCACGGCGGCATGACGGCGCCCGAAGACCCCGGCCCGCGGGATCGCCGCTTCACCAACCCGCTTTGGGACACGCATCCCTGGTTCAATTTTCTCAAGCAGCAATACCAGAGAAACGCCACCGCCGTCGCCGAGGCGGTGCAGAATGTGGAGGGGCTGGACGCACGCGAACGCAAGCGGCTCGAATATTTTGCCGATCAGATCATCAACATGATGAGCCCGGCGAACTTTCTGGGCTCGAACCCCGATGCGCTGGAAAAGGCGGTGGCGACCGGCGGGCAAAGCCTTGTCGACGGACTCGAGAATTTCGTCCGCGACCTCGAGGAGAACGAGGGCGAGCTGATCGTCACCCTCGCCGACCGCGATGCCTTTGCCGTCGGGCAGAACCTGGCCACCACTCCCGGTTCGGTCGTGTGGCGCAACCGGCTGTTCGAGTTGATCCAGTACGCCCCCGCGACCGAAACCGTCCACGAGATCCCGCTCATCATCTTTCCGCCCTGGATCAACAAGTTCTACATCCTTGACCTGAAGCCGCAGAATTCGCTGATCCGCTGGCTGGTCGAGCAGGGGCACACGGTCTTTGTCGTCAGCTGGCGCAATCCCGGGCCGGATCTGGCGGATGTCGCGCTGTCCGACTATGTCGAGGAAGGCTTTCTGCTTGCGATGGATCGGGTCCGCGCCATCTGTGGCGTGAAGAAGGTGAATGCGGTCGGCTATTGTGTCGCCGGAACGACCCTGGCGCTCACCCTGGGGCTCCTGAAGAAGCGACGCCGGTCCATGGTCAATTCGGCGACCTTCTTCACCGCGCTGACCGATTTTGCCGATCCGGGCGAACTGGGTGTATTCATCGACGATGATTTCGTCGATGCGATCGAGGCCGAGGTGCGCGAGAAGGGCATACTCGACCGGTTCTACATGACGCGAACCTTTTCCTACCTGCGCTCGAACGATCTGGTCTATCGCCCCGCCATCCGCTCCTACATGCTGGGCGAGCCGCCGCCAGCCTTCGACCTGCTCTACTGGAACGGCGACGGCACGAATCTGCCCGCGCGCATGGCGGTGGAATATCTGCGCGCGCTCTACCAGCAGAACATGCTGGCGACCAAGGGCTTTCCGGTCGCGGAAAAGGTGGTGAAGCTGTCGGACGTCACCGTGCCGCTGTTCGCCGTTGCCTGCGAGACCGACCATATCGCAGGCTGGCAATCGGCCTTTCGCGGCGTGCAGCAGATGGGATCGGAAGATCGCACCTTCGTCCTGTCGCAAAGCGGCCATATCGCCGGGATCGTGAACCCGCCCGGACGCGACAAATACGACCATTACACCAATCCCGACCTGACGCCCGCGCCCGATGACTGGCTTGCGGCTGCCGAGCGGCACCGGGGCTCGTGGTGGCCGCGCTGGGACGGGTGGCTGGTCCCGCGCGCAGGCCGCCAGGTGCCCGCCCGACCGCCGGGCGATTCGGCGCATCCGCCACTCGCCCCCGCGCCCGGCACCTATGTGACCGAGCGGCCGCCCGGTTAACCCTGCGTCATGGCAGGTCTTTTGCGCATGCAGAAAATAAATGCCGCATTGCAGAGAAAATGCTTGAAATGCTGCGCTGCAGCGTCCATATGTCTGTCATCGAATGAACGAGGCAGCCGATGCCTCCCCAGCTTGAAAGGGCGCCCAGATGACCAAGACCCAGGACATGACCACGATGATGAAAGACGCGATGTCGGCCTTCCCCGTCGACAACAGGGCCTTCGAGAAGTTCTTCAAGTCGCAGACCGACTTTGCCGAGAAGTTCTCGGCCGTTGCCATCGACGCGGCGAAGAAGTCCACCGATCTTTCGGCCAAGTGGATGCAGGAAACGCTCGGCAAGTTCGCCACCGTGACCGAAGCCAAGGAAGAAGCCACCGATTACGCAAAGTCGATGGGCGAGTTCTTCCAGGAATCGGCTGCCGCCACGACCGAACATATGGCCGCCTTCGCTGAAATCGCCAAGACCGTGCAGAGCAACACCGTCGAGCTGATGCTCGCCGCCGGCAAGGACGTGAGCGACGAGGCGACCACCGCCACCCGCAAGGCCGCCACCGAGGCGACCGCTGCGGTGCGCAAGGCCGCTGCCGCCTGATACGGCGCAGGAATTGCCCGGCCAACCTCCTCCCCGGCCGGGCCAGCCCGAACCTCCCTCGGGCCAGGCATGCTGCAATCGCAGCATGCCTTTCTTTTGCGGTTTCCTTTCCGGCATGTGGGGCCTAGGCTCGGGGTGCAGACCCGTGAGGAGGGAATATCATGGCTGACACGGCAAAACCCTTGCTCATCAAGCGCTATGCAAGCCGCCGCCTCTACAACACCGAGACCAGCGACTATGTCACGCTCGACGATATCGCGGGCTACATCCGCGCTGGCCGGGACGTGCAGATCGTCGATCTGAAGTCTGGCGACGACCTGACGCGGCAATATCTCCTGCAGATCATCGCCGAACACGAAAGCCGTGGCGAAAGCGTGCTGCCGGTCGATGTGCTGACCGAAGTGGTCCGCAGCTACACCAGCCAGGCGACCAATGTGGTGCCGCAGTTTCTGGCGGCGAGCTTCGAGATGCTGCGCAAGGGCCAGAGCACGATGATGGAGAACCTGCACAAGTCCGCGCCGCTGGGCGGGGTGCCAGGCTTCGACGCGATGCGTGCGCAGCAAGAGGCGTTCCTGAGCGCGCTGGGCGACTTCATGCCCCAGGCCGGCGCCATGCCGCCCGACCACGGCGACGAGATCGCGACCATCCGGGCGGAACTGAAGGAACTGCAGGAAAAGCTGTCGAAACTGGACAAGTGATGGACCATGGGGAAGGGTCCGACGGCCGGTCCATGGCACTTCGTGCAATCGCCGGTGCAGCCCCGGGCATGGACCGGGAGCCGACGCAGTTCTCTGCCGGTCACGGATCTGTCTGAACCGGGCTACCAGGGGCCAGCGGCCGGGCCCGGGACATGACTTGCCACGCCCCGGCCCTGCCTCGCAATGGTTCTCAGACCGTCAGGCGACCTCGGCAAACACCTTGTCGAGCGCCGTCTCGAGCTTCTCGAACATCTCGTCCATCTGCGCCTCGGTCATGATGAACGGCGGCGCGAGCACGATCGACTGCCCCAGCGGGCGGCAGATCAGCCCCTGGTCGGTGCAGGCATTGGCGATGCGCTCGGACACCGACACTTCGGGGCCGAACGGCGTCTTGGTCGCCTTGTCGGCCACGGCTTCGAGCGCGCCCATCAGCCCCTTGCCGCGCCATTCGCCGATATTGGCCTTCTGCGCCAGCTTCGCGAGCCCGCCCTCGAACTTTGGCGTCAGATTGCGCACGTTGTCAGCGAGCCCCTCGTTCATCACCACATCAATCGCCTTCAGCGCAATCGCGCAGCCCACCGGATGGCCCGAGGCGGTGAATCCATGCGGGAATTCCTCGATCTTCTCGGCCGCAACCTGCATCCGTTCGGCCAGATCCGGCCCCAGGATGACAGCGCCCATCGGAAAGAAGCCGGCGGTGAGGTTCTTGGACGAAATGATCGCGTCGGGGACGAAATCATAGGTCTCGCAACCCCAGGTGTTGCCGGTGCGGCCAAAGCCGGTGATGACCTCGTCCGAGATCACCGGGATGCCGTATTTGCGCAGGATCGGCACCACCGCCTGGAAATACCCGTCCGAAGGCGGAATGACGCCGCCGGCGCCCATCACCGGTTCGGCAAAGAAGCCGGCGATGGTCTCGGGGCCTTCCTTGATGATCGTGGCCTCGAGCTCGGCGGCCATGCGCGCGGTGAATTGCGCCTCGCTCTCGCCCTCGTGCCCCTCGCGCCAGTAATGCGGGCAGGTCAGGTGGATGAACCCGGGCAGCGGCAGGCCAAAGACGGAATTGTAGGGCTTGCCGGTCATCGACGCCGAAACCGCCGTCACCCCGTGATAGGCATTCACACGGGTGAGGATCTTGCGCCGCTGCGGCTGTCCCTCGGAGGCCCAGAGGAACCACAGCATCTTCACCATCGTGTCGTTCGCTTCCGAACCCGAGTTGGTGTAGAACACCTTCCCGCTCTCGAAGGGGGACGTCTCGACCAGCTTTTCCGACAGCATCACGGTCTGGTCGGACATGCGCCCAAAGAAGGAATGATAGCCGGGAAAGCGCGCGTATTGCTCTTGCGCCGCCGCGATCAGCCCGGGGTGATCGAAACCTGCGACCATGTTCCACAGGCCCGAATTGGCGTCGAGATAGCTGCGTCCATGGACGTCGTGCACATAGGGGCCGGTGCCATGGGTGATGACGACCGTTCCGCGTTCGTGGACGGTGGGCAGGTCGGTGAAGCCGTAGAAGGAATGGGCATCGGCCCGGCCTTCCCAGCTGTTGGGGCTGAAATCGCGCATCGGGTCATCCTCGTCTCGTTTGTCGTGAAAGTATCTGCCGCGTCGCGCCCGCGCAATCGGCGGAATGTCGTCGCGCAGGGCGTTTCGCCGCAGGCACGCGCCGGGCCGGGGCTAAATGCCGGTCAGCCGGGCACTTGCAGGGAATAGGTCTGGCCGCGCTTGGCATAGTTCAGGAAACCGTCGCCGATTGCCACGACCTGCCCGCCATCGAGACTGTCGCCCACCCCCACCCGCACCATGCGACCATTGGCCAGCCGCACCAGCGCGCGCCGCGACGACTGGGGGCCAAAGACCCCGATCAGGTTCACCTCGCGCAGGTTGATCGCGCGGGAAACGGTGGCCGCGCTGGCCACGCCGCCCGGTGTCGGCCCGGCGGCGGGGGCAGCGACGCTGCTGACCTCGGACGAGGCTTCGGCGGCTTCCTCGCGCGTCAGCCCCCCGGCTGCGGCGGCAGGTGCGGCGGCGGCCGTTTCCTGCACGGGTGCGGGTTCGGGCGCAGGTTCGGGTGCGGCGGGCCGTTCGGTGACGGCGGTCGATGCCCTTGCAAGGATCTCGGTCTGCGTCTCTACCACCCGGGTGAAATTGTTCGGCCTTGCACCCGGACGCAATGCGCGCGGCACCGCCCGCGCCGTCACGCCCGCAAGCGGGTCGGGTGCCGAGGCAATGGCCTCGAGCGTGGCGGCCACCGGGTCAGCCGGTTCCTCGGGCGCAGCCTCGTCAGGCGCGATGAGCGAGGCAAAGGCCGCCGGGCGGTTGGGTGGTGACTTCCCCTCCCAGGCTGGCAGCGGAGCAATCGATTCGGGCCGTGCCAGCGGGCGCAGGTCGGGCGCGACCAGGGCCAGCGCGACCCCGCCGGGCGTGGCTTCGGCGGCGGCGCTGTCCTCGGGGGCGGGGGACTCGGGTCCTGCGTCCTCTTCAGCGACCTCTTCGGTCGCCGTGTCGGCCTCGTCGCCGGCCCCGTCTCCGGCCTCGTCTCCGGCCTGCGGCGCCTCGATGGCGCCCGCCTCGACCGCAGCCTCCGTCACCGTATCCGGGCGCAGATGCGGGCGCAGGCCGGATTCGGCGATCACGTCCTCCACATCTACGGGCGGCGGCTCGGTGCCGGGGCGGGTTGGCGGGCTGCGCGGCGGGGTTCCGGCAAAAACGGTGATCCCGGTCGGCAGCAGCACCCCCTCGGGCGTGGCCGAGATCAACCCGCGCGAGTCGCGCGTTATCGTCGTGCCTGCGGGCGGCGGCACCGGCTGCGGCAGGATGCTCGCGTCGGGCGCGAGGCCGGGCGTCTCGTCCAGCGCCACCGGCACGGCCCGGTTCCGGGCCGGATCCGCCGCGCTCAGCGCCAGATCGTCCAGCCCAACCGCACGCGGCAGCAGCGGCAGGCGCGGCGCGCGCAACCAGACGCCGGTGGCCTGATAGATGCGGTCGGCTTCGTCCGGCGTGACCAGCGTGCCCGGCACGGCCGTCGCGGCCAGGGCATCGTTCCCGCCGGTCGCGGGCGTATCTGGCGTGGCGTTGCGGTTGGCAGGGGTTGCCGTATCGGGTTCCGTCGCGCCTTGGGGAAGCGCGCTGGCGGCCGAGGTCTCGTCTTCGGGCGTGTCCAGGCCGGGCGCGGCCGTGCCCTGTGCGGTGGCATCGGTTCCGGGCAGCGCCGCCAGGTCGGCGTCGGGCTCGGGGCCCTCGGCGAATTCGGGCGCGAGGCTGACCGCCTCGGGGCCCGCGGCAAGGCCCGATGTGGTCACCGGCTCGGCCTCTCCCGCCGCCGTGATCGGTACCGCCGGGGTGGTATCGGTCGGCGGGGCGGCGGCCACCCTTGGTGAGCCGCGCTCGAACAGCCGGGCGAGGCCGCCGTCAAGCGTGGTCGACCACAGCGCCACCGCCGCCAGGATGGCGATGAGCAGCAGGGTCAGCATCAGCCCCATGCCCATACCCCGCTTGCGCGGGCGTGGAGGGGTCGCGCCGTCCGGCACCACGCCGCGCGCGGCATGCTGGCCAGGCATCGACGGCGGCGCTTCTTCGGGTGCCTTGCCCGGCCCCGGACGCGCCTTGGGCTGCGGCAGAGGCACCGGGCGCGACGGCGCGGCCAACGGCACGACCCGCCCGGCGGCGTCCGGGGCGGGCGGTGGCGCGACGGGGATCACCGGTGGTGTCGAAGTTGCGTCAGCCC
>JACDJA010002829.1_pt1 | contig 11840 bp, 9 predicted proteins | sample 7449241 | NCBI WGS metagenome assembly JACDJA01 (sample SAMN14253289, study PRJNA609438) | sludge metagenome | isolation source: initial anaerobic sludge | collected 2018-12-20 | reverse complement strand
CCGGCAGCTGGACGTGGGCGGCGGGGCGCTCAACACGGTTGACTACTCTCCCGCTCCGGGGCGCGCGCTCGCCACCCTCTTCCTCACCGGCGGTAACAACCGCATCCTCAGCGTCTTCAACGCCGAATCACTGCAACTGTTTGCCGACTTTGTGCCCTCCAGCCCCGAAAGCGGTTTCGTCTTCGCCGGCCGCTTCAGCCCCGATGGTGCGCTCATCGCCAGCGGCCACGCCGACGGCGTGACGCGCATCTGGAACGTGAGCACGGGCACGGAGAGCGGCAACGTCTCGTCCGGCGGGGCGGGCGCGTCGCGCCTGGCGCAGATTCCTTCCGGCGGTGCCGTGCGCGACGTGGCCTTCAGCCCCGACGGCCGCTATCTGGCCCAGGCATCGGAAGCGCCGGAAGCCGGCTTCCAGATAGTCGATCGCTCGTGGAGCAATGTCGTCTGCGCCGCGCGCACCGGCCCGGCCCTGGCGGTGGCCTACTCTCCCCGTGGCGACCGGCTGGCCGTCGGCACACAGGACGGCCGTCTGCTGCTCGTCTCCCAGACGGACAATGGTTGCCAACTCATCGACGAGAAAAGCGCCCATCAGGGCAGCGTCACCGACGCCGCCTATAGCCCCACCGGCGAATGGCTGGTGACGGCCGGACACGACGGCAAGATAAGGCTATGGTCGCCGGATGGCGTCATGCTGGCTGAACTGGACGCGGGCGCACCCGTGGAGGCCATAGCCGTGGCCCCCGACGCAATGGCCATCGCCACGGCCGACGCCGGCGGGCGGGTTATTTTGTGGGGAATACCGTGAGACGATGGCGAGGGTGGTTTCTCATCGACGACGGACCCGCAAGCCGCGAGGCGTCGCCACAGCTACTGTGCCAATCAATTGTTCCAGGTCTACCTGCGCCAGGACAAGCGCCAACAGATCGAGCAGTGGGCGGATGCCGTCCGAGTCCGGTCGAAGCAGCAAGATTCCACCGTGTTCGCCGGGCACGTAGTGACGCACATCACCAAATCCCTTATCGGCCGTGATCAGAAAACGGCCTTCATTTTGGATCGCAGTCCAAAGCTCGGGGTCCTTCCACCCGCCCATATCCTGCTGCCGAACGGTGTGGGCCACGTACCCTGCGCTGACGAGATAATCGGCAGCATATCTGGGCAAATCTTCATCAACCTTGATGAACATGGCTCAAACCGCGAAAGGCAGAAACATATCCTGCCGCAAGAGTTCGGAAGCGTAGGCCAGAGAAGCCTGTATATCCTCCGGGGTCAATTGGGGGTAAGCATCTATTATCTCGTCGGCGCTCATTCCATCTGCCAGACTGCCAACGACGACGGCCACCGGAATGCGCGTACCGCGAATACAGGGGTCGCCGTGATGTAAATCGGGAGTCATCTCAACATACTCTCTCCAATCAACACGATTCATCGACATTCTCCTGTGGTTGAATTGAGGTATTGTAGCACAGTCGTCATAAAGCGATCATCACCACCGCCCCCAGCGCCAGTCCCACGCCGACGCTCTGCCGCGGCGACAGCCGCTCCCCCAGCACCAGCCGCGCCAGCAGAACCGTCACCGCCGGGTAGAGCGCGCCGAGCACGGCGGCCACGTCCAGCCGCCCCAGCTGCGATGAGAGCACAAAGAACACATTCCCCGCCGTGTCGCCCAGCCCGGCCAGAGCCGCCAATGCCCAGGGAAACGACCGGCGGTCGCCAACTGTCGTCTGTGGTCCGTCGTCCGTCGTCCGTTCCCTGCCCCCGCGCATCCACCCGACAACCAGCACCACCGCCATGAGCGCCATCGACGATAGCCGCGCCGCCACCAGCGGCCGGATGAAAGCTGCGTCCTGCCCCACCAGGCCCATGAGCGCCAGAAACAAGCCAAAACCCACGCCCGCCAGCAGCGGCAGCACAATGTCGGCCGGGCGCAACCGGCCGCCCCCGTCGCCGGAACGCGAAATGACCCAAATGGCAACGAGCGCCAGCAGAAAGCCGACAATCTGCAACACTCCGGGTAGCCCTTGCGTCGCCATGCCCACCAACAGCGGAATCCCGCCCGCGGCCACGGCCGTCAGCGGCGCGGCCACGCCCATCTTCCCCCGCGCCAGGCTCACATAGAGCAATAACAGCCCAATGCCGCCCGCCATCCCGGCCACGGCGGCCACGGCCACGTCGCCCGGCGCGGCCGGCGGCTCGCCCAGCGCCATGCCCAGCGCCACCAGCGCCAGCGTGCCGATCAACTGCGACGCCAGCACCATCCGCACCGCCGAAACCCGGCGGCTGGCCAGCCCGCCCGCAAAGTCCCCTGCGCCCCAGGACGCGGCCGACGCCAATCCACTCAAAATTGCCCAAAACGCCATACGGTCTGCCTCTTCTTGTAGTCGGGCAATTATTCATCATTCACCCCGGGTTGCGAAATTGGCGTAGATAGAGTCGATTCACTACGCGAAATATATGCGGTGGCAGGCAGAGCAGTTCTTTCAGTTTGAGTGTCCTGCCGCATCGACAACACTTGTGTCCGGATTCCGTGCTATACTCTTCCCCAGAATATCAACGGAAACCGGGCGCATGACGATCTGCTCACACTGTGGCGCAAACAACCGGGACGGGGCCGCCTTCTGCCGCAACTGCGGCCGGTTGTTGCTGGCGGCCTGCCCTCGCTGCCACGCCGCCGCCGCGCCCGACGCCAACTTCTGCGATGCCTGCGGCGGCCCCCTCGGCCCCCGGGCCTGGACGGGCACGGCGGGAATTACGAATTACGAATTACGAATTACGAATGAAGACAGCCCGGCGACAGCCGCGCGCCCTCTCTCCCCTGCCCCCCAGCTCCCCCTCTCCCCCGCTCCCACCGCGCCCGAACCGACCCTGGCCCTCGACCGCTTCATCCCGCGCGAACTGCTGGCCAAGCTGAGCGCCGCCCGCGGTTCGGTCGGGGAGCGGCGTGTCGTCACGCTGCTCTTCTGCGACCTGAAAGGCTCCACCGCCTTCGCCGAGCAACTCGACCCGGAGGAGTGGACGGAGATCGTCAACGGCGCGTTCGAAGTGATGGTGCGGCCGATCTACAAATATGAGGGCACGGTCGCCCGACTCATGGGCGACGGCCTGCTGGCCTTCTTCGGCGCGCCCATCGCCCACGAGGACGACCCCCGCCGGGCCGTGCTGGCCGGGCTGGCCATCGTCGACGGCATCCGCGCCTGGCGCGCCGGGTTGCCCCCCGCCGCCGCCGACCTCGACGTGCGCGTGGGCATCAACACCGGCCTCGTCGTTGTCGGCGCCGTCGGCAGCGACCTGCGGCTGGAATACAGCGCCATCGGCGACGCCATCAATCTGGCGGCGCGCATGGAGCAGACGGCCGTCCCCGGCACGGTGCAAATCGCCGAGGAAACCTATCGCCTGGTGGCCGATGAGTTCGAGGTCGAGTCGCTGGGCAGCATTGCCGTCAAGGGCAAGACCCGGCCCGTTAACGCTTACCGTGTATTGCGTCGCGCCGTTAAATCTCGACGGGCGGCAAACGGCCTGCGCGCCCCGCTTGTCGACCGGCGGATGGCCTGGGAAGCTCTCCAGGCCGCTTTTGCCGACCTCGGCAACGGCCGCGGCAGCGTCGTCTTTCTGACGGGCGATGCCGGGCTGGGCAAGACGCGCCTCTTCGACGAGGCCGCCGAACGGCTGCTGCCCGAACTCAACCCGCCCGGCCGCATCTACGACGCCTCGGCCGTCTCCTACGAGACCAATCAGCCCTACGGCCTGCTCGTCCGGCTGCTGCGCCGGCCATTGGGCCTCATGTCCGGCGATTCCCCGGATCGCATTCGTCAGGCTATCGCCGCCGCCGCCCCGGCCGACGAAGACCGCCTCCTGATGGAAACCCTGTTCGGCGTGGCCGTCTCCGACAATGGGCAGGAAACCGGGGGCGAAGCTTTCGCCGCCCAACTCGATGCCTGCATGGAACGCTCGTGGCGCGCGCAGGCCGCCGCCGGGCCGCTGGTGCTGGCCCTCGACGACCTGCAATGGCTCGACGCCTCCTCGGCCGACCGGCTGACCCGTCTGATTCGCCTGACCGAAGACACGCCCATCCTGTTCATCGGGGCCATGCGCCGCGACCGCCGTTCACCGGCCTGGGCGCTCAAGGAGACCGTGGCCCGCGAACTTCCCCACCGTCAGACAGAAGTCAATCTGAACCCGCTCAACGACGGCGAAAGCCGCGCCATGCTGGCCGGGCTGCTGGAAGTGGCCGAACCGCCCGCCGCGCTGTCGTCACTCATCCTCGACAAGGCCGAAGGCAACCCTCTCTTCCTTGAAGAAGTCGTGCGCCACCTCGTCGAGCGCGGCGATCTGCGGCGACCCTCCGAAGCGTCCGGAGAATGGGAAGTGACCCCCACGACGATCACCCTGCCCGACTCGTTGCAATCGCTGCTGACGGCGCGCATCGACCGGCTCGACGAGAACGCCCGGCGCGTGCTGCAAGTCGCCGCGGTCATCGGCCGCCACTTCTACCGCTCGCCGCTGGCCGCGCTGGTCGATGACCCTGCCCGTCTCGATACCTGCCTGCTGGAGCTGCAACGACTGGAACTCATTCGCGAGATCGGCCGCGTGCCCGAACCGAGCTACCTGTTCAACCATAGCCTGGCCCAGGAGGCGGTTTATAACACCATCCTGCTGAAGCAGCGTCGGGCGCTGCATCTGCGCGTGGCCGAGGTCATCGAAACACTGCGGGCCGCCAACCTGACGGCCGCGGCCGCCACGCTGGCCCACCACTTCATCGAGGGGGAATCGCCCCGGCGCGCGTTGCCCTACTTGCTGATGGCCGGGGGGGCCGCCCTGCGGCTCCATGCCGTCGGCGAGGCCATCACCGCCTACGACCGCGCGCTGCCCATCGCCCGAGCGTTGCCCGATGTGTCGGCCGACCTGATCACCATCTACACCAATCGCGGCCGCGCGCTGGAGCTGCTCTCCCAATTCGCCGAGGCCAAGGCAACCTATGAGGAGATGGAGGTGCTGGCCATCGAGCGGGCCGACCCGGCGCTGGAGCTGGAAGCCCTCATCGCCCAGGGCAAGCTCCATGCCAACGTCACCCCCTTCTACGATCCCGTGCGCGGCCGCGCGCTGATGGAGCGAGCCAGAGATCTGGCCGAGGCCACCGGCAACCGCCCCGCCGAGGTGCGCATCCTGTGGAACCTGGTCAACATCGATCGCTTCGACCTCAATACGCTGACCAATGCGCTGGTCAACGGCGATCGCGGCATCGCCCTGGCCCGCGAACTCGGTCTGAAAGAGGAACTGGCCTATCTGCTCAACGACATGGGCGACATTTACGGCACGGCCGGGCAGGTCGAACTGGCACGCGCTATTCTGGTCGAGGCCCGCGAGCTATGGCGAACGCTGGGCAACGAAGGGATGCTGGCCGACAGCCTCTCCAACTCGGCCATTTGGGAATCGCTCCACGGCGATCTGGGCGCCTCGCTGGCTTTCTCCGAAGAAGCCAACGCTATCGCCACCCGGCTGGGCAACCCCTGGGGCGAGGCCTATAGCACGGGTGTGCGCGGCCTCACGCTGGGGTTGATGGGGCTGTTCGGCCGAGCCGTCACCGACCTGCGGACGGGAGTCGAGAAAGCGAAAACCGCCAACTTCGTTGGGGGACAGGTCATCATCGGCGCGTTCTTGTCGCGCATCCTGCTGGAGATTGGCGATATTGCCGGCGCGGTCACCGTCGCCCAACCGGCGGTCGTCATCGGCGAAGAACGGCTTCCCCAATTCGCCGGGATCGCTCTCGGCCGTCTGGCGGCGGCCCAAATCGCCCAGGGCGACCTGGACGCCGCCGCCGAAACGCTGGCCAACCCGCTCGCCCTCGTAGAGAACCAGCAATACTTCGTCATCTACGATATCTGCGCGGCCCATATCAATCTGGCGCTGGCTCGTCGACAGTTCGACAACGCCATGACGCTGGCCGACGAAGCCATCGGGCGGTTATCTCTCATCGGCGCCGACGTGTGGCTGCCCGACCTTCGCCATCTGCGGGCCGGGGCGTTGATGGGGCTGGGACGGTTCGACGAAGCGGCCGTCGATCTGGATATGGCCATCGACGAGACGCGACGCATGGGGATTCGCGGCGGGCTTTGGCAAGTTCTCGTTACCCGCATCGAGCTGGCCCAGGTCCGCGGCGAGCCGGACGACGAATGGCGCGCCGCGGCCGTGGCCGAGATCGACTTTCTGGCCGCCAACACCTGGCCCGACGAACTTCGCGCCGTCTTTCTGGCGCGGCCGGATGTGGGGCGGATCCTGCAGGGGGCTGACGTGGAACATTAACCGGCTTGTTCAATAAGGTCATACTACCCAATCTTTCACCTTAGGAGAATCACAATGCGAGAATTGATAATCGACTTCATTACTTCCCTGGACGGCTACGCGTCGGCCGATGGCTGGCCCGGCTGGTGGGGCCTCGAAGGACCGGAGTATTTCGCCTGGCTCGGCGAACAACCGCCGGTGACCTACCTGATGGGCGCGAACACCTACCGGCTGATGCACGGCTTCTTCGCCAGCCTCACCGGTGGAGAGATGCCGGCCGGAACGGCCGAAATGGGAGCCGAGGAGGAGGCCAGCGTCGACGAACTCACGCGAGCGCCGAAGGTGGTGTTCTCGGCCTCGCTCGAGGAGCCTCTGGCCTGGGCCAACACAACCCTCGTGCGCAGCAACGCCGTGGAGGCGGTGCAGGCGATGAAAGCGGAAGGCTCCGGTATCCTCAGCACGCTCGGCAGCATCAGCCTGGCTCGCTCGTTGCTGCGCGCCGGGATCGTCGATCGCTTTCGAGTCGTGATGTTCCCGGTGATCACCGGCGCTACCGGCGCGGAGCGCATCTACGACGGCTATCCCGACGTGATGCTCGACATGATCGACCACCGCACCTTTGACGGCCGCACCCAACTTGTCGAGTATCGGCCGCGCGTGCTGGAGGGGCCGCCTCTGGCGCAATAGGTACGGGATTAAGAAGCCATATAACTTTCCTGTTTGGTGGCCGAATGTAACCCCGCTTATAATGACGTTCGAGGTGCTAAATAGCATTGGGAGACTTCACCCCGGACGAAGCGAATGAAGCGCTTCGGCCGATTGCTTCACTCATCAGCAAATCCGAGAAGGCTCAGGAAAAGCTGATGCCAGGGACATGGCAGCACACGATGTTGCAAAGCAATATTCGGGCGCTTAACCTTGCGTATTTGCTGATAAGCGGTGAGGCAAACGCTGCCCTAAACATTACAAAAGACGAATATCAGGAATCGCTCCAATCGCTGGCGTCGATGATTGCGAAATCCGAAGCATCACAAGTCAAGTTCTCCCCGGGAACGTCCCAGCACTCGTTGCTGCGGAACCGAATCAAGGCGCTTTATATTGCGGAAGCATTTATCAGTGCGGCATGAAGCACAGAAGTGGGCTAATCCCCGTGTGAAGGGAATTACAGGATTGTAATCGACCGTTGTTCGCCTGGAATATACTGACCAGATCGTCCATGATCGCAATGTGGCCGCTGTGCGCTCAACTCGACGAGGCAACCTTCGCCGCAGCCTGGGCCGATGAGCTGACCATGGCCATCGACGACACCCGGCGCATGGGGGTTCGCGGCGGCCTCCTGCAACTGCTCGTCACCCGCATCGAGCTGGCTCATACCCGCGGTGAGCCGGACGATTCATGGCGCGCCGAAGCGGCGGCCGAGATCGACTTCCTGTCCGGGCAGATCTATCCAGACAGGCTGCGGGACATCTTCCTGAAGAAGGCCGGAATGGGCATCAGGGAAAGCGGAGATCAATGACTACACGATTTTCCTGCCTCTTCAATCTCCTACCATCCCATCGTATACCATGACCCGCCCGGCCCGGTGTAGCTGACCCCTTCGCCCCAGATGATGTGATTCCAGCCGTCGCGGCCGACGGCCAATTCCAGATAGTCGCCATAGGGGAAGCGGTAGCCGTCGGCGTGGCGATAGGGGGCGGCCGTGGTCATGTCGGACAGGCGGACGGGTGCGCTCCACGTGGCGCCGCCGTTGGTCGTGCGGCGATACCACGTGTTCCAGGCGTCGGTGCGGCCGTCAAAATTCCCCTGCCATACCACGCGGAAGTCGCCCGACCCCGGCCCGACGGCCACGGCCGGGAAGTTGTTGTGCTCCAGTTCGCCGGCCGAGAGCGCCGTCCGCGCGCCCCATGTCACGCCGTCGGTCGAGACGCGGGCCACCATGCGCTGCGGCTCGTCCGGCCCGTTGCCCAGATGATAGGCCGCCACAACCCGGCCCGCGTCGTCGGCAGCCAGCCCGATCGACGACCCCAGGAAGCCAAAGTAGCAGCCCGCCGCCCAACCGCAATCGGGCATCTCGGCCGACACGTCGAGCAGCGTGTAACTCCAGCTCGCTCCACCGTCGGTTGAGCGCAGCACGCCGATGTTGGCCGGGCCGGTATAGTCCTGGCTGAAGTCAACCGTGCCGAAGTAGACCACGCCGGCTGGGTCTACGGTTCCGGCCGAGTGGAACCAGTAGCGGCCGTCGTCGTTGGTCTTCACCGGCGGCGACCAGGTGGCCCCATAGTCGTGGGAGGCGACGATGTAGCTGTCGCTGGAATTGAAGGCGATGTAGACGTGACGGCCGTCGTCGGAGATCGCCAGCACGGGCCGGTCGTTCCAGCGCGGGCGGCGGAACAGTTCGGTGAAGACAACGGGGTCGCTCCACGTCCGGCCCCGGTCGGTCGAGCGGCTGAACATGACGCCCGGCCGGTACTGCTCCAGCCAGGCCACGTAGATCGCGCCGTCGGTGGCCACCTCGATCATGGGGTCGTTCTGCGTGCGGCGGCTGGGAGAGAGGAAGCGGTCGGCCTCCCACGTCATCCCGCCGTCGGCCGAGCGGCGAAAGACCATGGCCGGGAGGGCGCACTTGCGACAGGCTGCCGGGCCGGAGTAGCGGGTGGTCATCTGGTAGATGTAGTCCGACGACGGATCGGCGGCGACGGCCGGCTCCCAATCATCTTCGCCGCTCCACGCCCGCGACGAGGCGAACATGGGGTTGATCGGTGAAGGACGGGCGCGGCGGACGATCTCGACCTGCCCCACCAGCGAGCGGCCGCTGCCGGTCGTCTTCTCCGCCTCGCCGATGGTCGCGCCGGGTTCGGGCCGGTTGACCAGCAGGGCGACGCCGACGGCGAGCCAGAGCAGAGCAAAGAGCGCCCGACGCAGCATCGGGCCGCGGTCGGAAGGGTAAGATGAGACGCCTGATTCCATGGGAACCTCCTCAATCGGGTCGATGAGAGACATTATAGCATGGCGCGGGGTTCAAACCCGCGACTGCAAGCCCGGGGCTGCGCCTGCCCCACAGAAATAGCTGCGCTACCCACTCCCACCATGCTATACTCCCCCAATCACCAACACCACAGGAGAGCCACATGTCCGAACATTTCGACGTAATCATCATCGGCGGCGGCATCAACGGATGCTCCACCGCGCTGCAACTGGCCCGCCGCGGCGTGAAAGTCGCCGTGGTCGAGAAAGACAACATCGGCGACGGCCCCACCGGCCGCTCGTCGGCCGTCATACGCCAGCACTACTCCAACGAACTCACCGCCCGCATGGCCCACTACAGCCTCGGCATCTTTCAGGACTTCGAGGAGCAGGTCGGCGGCGAGTGCGGCTATCGCAAGACCGGCTTTGTGGCTCTGGTGGAGGGCAAGGACCGCGCCGGGCTGGAGGCCAACGTGGCGATGCAGCGCGGCGTGGGCATCAACACCGAGCTGCTGTCGCCTGAATCGCTACGCGAAATCATGCCCGGCATGGAGACGGCCGACCTCGTGGCCGCCGCCTGGGAAGAGGACGGCGGCTACGCCGACCCCTATCTGACCGTCAACGCCTACGCCGCCGCCGCCCGCCGCGCCGGGGTGCGCGTGCTCACCAACACGGCCGTCACCGGCATTCATCAGACCGGCGGCCGCGTCACCGGCGTCGCCACCACGGCCGGCAACCTGGGCGCGCCGATTGTCGTCAACTGCGCCGGGCCGTGGGGCGCGCGCGTGGCCCGCATGGCCGGGCTGGAGATTCCGCTCCACGCCTGCCGCGTCCAGGTCTCCTTCTTCCGTCGCCCCAGCAACGAGGAGGCGATCCACCCCGTCGTCGTCGATTTCATCAACGCTACCTACTTTCGCAGCGAGACCGGCAACCTCACCCTCGTCGGCCTGATTGACCCCGAGGAGGCCAACGCTATCGTCGATCCCGACCGGTACAACGAAGGGGTCGATACTGACTTCATCCTCGACACGGGCGAGCGACTCATCCGTCGCTACCCGGCCATGGAGCGCAGCGACAGCGCCGGGGGCTATGCCGCCCTCTATGACATCACGCCCGACTGGCACGCCATCGTCGACGAACCCGATCCCGGCAGCGGCTTCTTCCTCTGCTGCGGCTCCAGCGGCCATGGATTCAAGCTTGGCCCGGCCATGGGGGTGCTGGCGGCCGAGCGCGTCCTGGGCCGGAGCGCGCCCCTGTTCGACAGCAGCCTGTTCCGGCTCGGCCGCTTTGCCGAGGGCCGGTCGGTGCGCGGGCAGTACGAGTACAGCATCGCGGGATGACGATCGCGACCGTCGCGTCCCATTGCGTATTGTCTACCCGGCGCCCCTCCTCGCCGCCTCCCGGTCGAGCAGGGCGATGAAGTCGTCGTAGAGCGCGCGGGCGCGGGCGGGGGTGCCGTGGATGCAGGTGACGCCCAGGCGGCCCAGTTCGCCGACGCCGCTGAACATGTGCAGCACGACGCCGATCTGACAGGTTTGATCAAACGCCAGGCGATGGACGCTGATCAGGTCCAGCAGGTCATCGGGCGTGAAAATGCGATAGGCCGGCGACTCCACATGGTCGCCGGCCACGTAATAGCGGCGCTCGCCCAACTCCGTGGTAAATTCGCCCGATTCGGGATCGTACATCCCGTCGGTCAGATATTGCAGCGTCAGGAACGGGTGGGTCGTGCCGCCCTTGCGCAGGTTCACTTCAATCGCATAAGGCTCCCACGCGCCGTCTTCGTCCTTCACCGTCAGAAAGTCGAGCGCGAAACGGCCGACAATCCCCTCGCGCACAAACCGCTCACCGATCCTGGCCGCCTCGCGCGTGATCAGGCGGCTGTAGGCCGGGTCGGCAGGGAAGATGGCCCCCAGATAGCTCTGGCCGCTGGGGCCGCCGAGCATCTGGTCGTGGGTGGACAGGATTTCGACCTTGCCCAGCGGGGAGATGCGCATCTGCACGCTGGGGCTGCGCATCTCCCGGCCTGCGATCATCTCTTCGACGATGGCCCCCTGCCTGGCCACGCCTTTCAGGTAGTCGTCATACGTTAATTCCGGTATCTCGAACGCCATCGCCCGCAGGCGTCCGGCAATCGCCCCGGCCTCGTCGTTCTCGCCCGGCTGCGGCAGCCCGCGCAGGTCCACCACCGCATTGCCCATACCCGACACGCCCTGGTTCAGCTTGGTGATGACACGGCCGATCCCCGGCTTTTGCCGCCGCATGGCCTCAATCGCGTCCACGAACTCGGCCTCGCTGTGGATGTCCTCCACGCCCAGCGGGTGTTGCAGCCCTTCCTCGGCAAAGACGCGCCGCGCGCCGCTTTTGCCACCCAGAGCGAAATGGCGCGGGTCGGCGGCGTACATGGGGATGTCGAGTTGCAGGGCCAGCTCGCGCTCCAGGTCGGTGGTCAGGAACGGGGACAGGTGGGCGCGCTCCGGATCGGGGATGTGCTCGCGGATGTGGCGGATGAACCACGGCCGCTCCAGCACCTTCTCCACCAGCGAGCGGCTGGAGCCGTCCTGCGGCGACAGCAGATGGAGCCGCTTGCGGGCGTTGCT
>JACDJA010002827.1_pt1 | contig 11847 bp, 15 predicted proteins | sample 7449241 | NCBI WGS metagenome assembly JACDJA01 (sample SAMN14253289, study PRJNA609438) | sludge metagenome | isolation source: initial anaerobic sludge | collected 2018-12-20 | reverse complement strand
GTAAGTAACAGAGTGATTTCTTTCAGGAGTTCCCTAAACTCCTTTGGACCGGTTTGATCATCTCTCATTATTCCTAGCTTGTGCTGAATGAGCGGATGGTTAACTATCGTGAGCTGATCAAACACCTGCATCACTCCTGTGAACCAGATCCGGGTAGAGCGGGAATTTCTCAGCCAAAGCCTTGACCTCTTCACTTATCTCTCTCACCTTTGTCTGAGATATCTCTCCCTTATCTCCTTCTATGCTCTTAAGGACTCTGATTATCAAGTCCGCAATAATTGGCATTTCCTTCTCAGTCATTCCCCTTGTAGTAACCGCAGGGGTTCCAATTCTTATGCCACTGGTTACGAAAGGAGATCTTGTCTCCCTAGGTATTGTGTTCTTATTAACCGTAATGTCAGCCTTTTCAAGTGCTTTCTCAGCAGACTTACCGGTGACATTTATTGGAGTCAAATCTACCAGGAAGAGATGTGTATCCGTCCCTCCCGAGACTATCCTTAGACCTTTCTCTTCAAGAGACTTCGCCAAATAACGAGTATTCTCGACAATACTCTGCTGATAGACTTTGAATTCATCTCTGAGAGCCTCTCCAAATGATACTGCTTTCGAGGCGATTACATGCATCAGCGGACCGCCCTGAGTTCCCGGGAACACCATCTTGTCAACCGCTTTGGCGATTTCTTCACTATTGGTAAGTATCATTCCACCGCGAGGTCCTCTCAATGTCTTGTGAGTAGTAGTGGTTACTATATGGGCGAAATCAAGCGGGTTGGGATGAATTCCTGCCGCCACCAAGCCGGCAAAATGCGCCATGTCAACCATCAGTACTGCACCGACTTCATCGGCGATCTCCCTGAACTTCTTGAAATCGATTATTCTAGAATAAGCACTCCCGCCAGCCACAATTACTGAAGGCTTCGACTCGAGGGCAATCCTTCTGACTTCTTTGTAATCGATTACCTCACTCTCCTCATCAACTCCATAAGCGACAACGTTGAAAAGCTTTCCAGAAAAGTTTACCGGTGATCCGTGGGTGAGGTGGCCCCCGTGACTAAGAGACATTCCCATTATAGTATCGCCCGGTTTGGCAATAGCCAGATAGGCAGCCATGTTTGCCTGGGAGCCCGAGTGAGGCTGAACGTTTGAAAACCCCGCATCGAAAAGCTTTTTGGCTCTCTCTCGTGCAAGCTCCTCGACCTCGTCGACAAAAACACAGCCTCCGTAGTATCTTTTGGACGGGTAACCTTCCGCATATTTGTTTGTCATCACTGATCCCATCGCCTCCATGACGGCTTTAGAGACGAAATTCTCAGAAGCGATCAGTTCGAGCCCATTTCTTTGTCTATCAAGCTCTTTGACCATAATATCGAATACTTGTCTATCGGTTCTCTCCAAAGATTCCCACATGCAAAAAACCTCCTAAAGGATTCTATTCGAACATCTTCTTCAACGAAACATCGTATGGTGCACGAGCAATTCCCTTTTCAGTAATTATCCCGGTTATAAGGCTTGATGGAGTAATATCAAATGCAGGGTTGAAACACTTGACACCCTCGGGGGCTATCTGATAATCCCCAATTTGCGTTATCTCAAGATGGCTTCTCTCCTCTATCGGAATCCCATCACCACTTTTGGTCAGAAGATCCACTGTGCTCAGCGGTGCAACAATGTAGAAGGGAATCCCGTGTTTTTGAGCAAGAATGGCAACCGAATAGGTTCCGATCTTGTTTGCCGTATCACCGTTAGCGGCGATCCTATCTGCCCCGACCAACACTAGATCGACTAACCCCTTCTTCATAACCCATCCTGCCATATTGTCGCAGATAAGAGTAACATCGATTCCTGATTTCATAAGCTCCCAAGCCGTCAGCCTAGCCCCTTGGAGATACGGTCGAGTCTCATCGGCATAAACCGATATCTTTTTGCCTTGCTCCACGGCCGCCCTCATCACACCTAGTGCCGTTCCATAATCCACAGTCGCGAGTGCTCCTGCGTTGCAATGAGTAAGTATTCCGTCACCGTCTCTCACAACAGTTGCACCGTTTTTCCCAATCGTCATATTGATCTCAATATCTTCCTCTGCAATTGCAAGCGCTTCGCTCTCAAGACTCTCTACTAACCTTTTTCTATCTAATTCACGAAGGGTGTTGAGTGTCTTTTCCATTCTGTTGAGAGCCCAGAAAAGATTTACGGCCGTAGGTCTGCTTTCTGAGAGCCTTCTCTTCACCAAATCCATATGGTCGAAGAACACTTCCTTAGAGCTTGCCAGAACCTCTTTAGCACCAAGGAGATAACCAAATGCCGCGCTTGCTCCTATCGCAGGGGCTCCTCGGATCACCATATCCCTTATCGCATGATACACGTCTTCGTGGGTCTGGCATTCAACATACTTTTCAACTGAAGGTAGTTTTCTTTGGTCTATTAGTATCAGTCGATCTTCTTTCCATTCAAGCGTGATACTCTTGAACTTTCCCACTAGATATTCACCCTCTTAACGATCTCTTTCACCGTTGAGCGGTATGCGACTTCAAGTTCAGACCCTCTCATGTGAGTAACGATGCTTTTGCCGTTGTCCGAAAAACCTACTAGCGTAGGATCGAAGGGGAGCGACCCTAAAAGGGGGATGCTGAAGAGGGTCTCGAGATTCTTCCCTCCACCTTCTCCAAATAACTTCGTGATTTCTCCACAGTGCGGGCATCTCATATATGACATGTTTTCCACAATTCCCAGTGGGTTCCTGTGCATTGTCTCTACCAGATTGATCGCTCTCTTCACATCCTGAACTGCAACGGCTTGAGGTGTAGTAACTATAAGCGCCATTATATCAGGAAGAGTCTGAAGAACTGTCAAAGGCTCGTCGCCGGTACCTGGAGGAGAGTCAATTACGAGGAAGTCGAGCTCTCCCCACGCAACATCACCAAGAAACTGATAGATCGCCGTTGTCTTCATTGGACCACGCCAAATAACCGGAGCATCTTCTTCAACGAAGCTTGAAATGCTTATTACCTTAAGATTTGGTAGAACTTCGGGAGGAAAAATCTGTCCTTCTACGACTTCGGGCTGCTTTTTCAGACCTACCATCCTGGCAACGTTTGGTCCATGAAGATCAATATCCATCAGACCCGTCTTGAAGCCTTCATCCGCAAGAGCCAGCGCCAGATTAACCGCGACCGTCGACTTGCCGACTCCACCTTTACCTGACATCACTAGTATTTTGTTCTTTATTGACTTAACGTTTTCTCTTATGCTTTCCATCCTCTCAGCCATCTCTTGTGGATTCACTTCTCTTCACCTTCATAGTCAATTTTCATTGAGATTTTCGCTGTCTTATTTAGCATTGCCGAGACGGAGCAATATCTTTCCTGAGAAAGGACAACTGCCTTTTCAATCTTATCCTTCGGCAGATCTTTGCCCGAGAAGTGATATACGAGTTCGATACTCGTGAAAACCTTCGGATGTTCCTTCGCATACTCATAGTTTGCAGAAATCCAGTACTCGTAATCTGTAACCTTCATCTTGGAAAGAATCGAAACAACATCCATTGAAGTGCAACCCATCAAGGCAGCCATTACCGTCTCCATTGGAGTCGGTGCCGATCCATCGCCTCCGGAACTTTCCTTTGCATCCATATGTATATCATGGCCAGAAGGAGTCTTCGCATAGATGGCCATCTTCCCTATTCTCTTAGCAGAGTATTCCATTGTCTCATCCCCTCTCAAAAAAAAAGGGCCTAAGCCCCTTTTAATTTCCGTTCAGTGCCGATTTGGCAATCTCGCAATACTCTTTGAATGTGCCGAAATCATTGACCGCAAGATCAGCCAGCATCTTTCTGTTGATGTTCACACCGGCCAATTTCAAACCGTGAATGAGATCGTTGTACTTCGTACCGGCAATTCTAGCACCAGCATTTATCCTGGTTATCCATAGCTTTCGGAAATCTCTCTTTCTGATCTTCCTTCCAGCATATGCGTAGACTCCCGATCTTATGTAATACTGCTTTGCAAGTCTGTATCTTCTGCTCAACGCACCTCTATAGCCTTTCGCGGCCTTCAAGTATTTCAGCTTTTTCTTTTTGGAGTTCACTCCACCTTTTACTCGCATCTAAATCTCACCTCTCAGAAGGGTCAAATGCCCAGGCTTTTCTTTACTTTCTTCTCGTATCCGCCTTCGACCAATTTCCATTTTCGGGCCTCTCGGCGGCTGCTTTCGCTCTTCTTACCGGTATTATGACCAGTTCCAGACTGGTTTCTCATTATCTTTCCACTACCGGTTACCTTGTATCTTTTGGCACTTGCCTTATGAGGCTTCATCTTTACTTTGTTGCCCATTATCTTTACCTCCTTGAGGAGCTGCCTTTGGCTTAAGAATCATCCACATATCTCTTCCCTCCAACTTTGGAGGACGGTCGATATCGGAAATTAGTTGAAGCTGATCTGCAACTCTTTCGAGAATCTCTCTCCCTTTATCTGAAAAGACGATCTCCCTTCCTCTGAACATTATGACCACCCTAACTTTGCTTCCCTTTTCAAGAAACTCTTTGATCCTGTTCGTCTTCGTCTGGAAATCGTGCTCATCGATCCTGATCCTGAATTTCATTTCTTTGAGTTGAGACTGTTTCGTCTTCTTCTTTGCTTCCTTCTTGCGCTTGTCCTTTTCGTATTTATACTTACCGTAGTCCATAATTCTTGCTACAGGAGGATTTGCTGATGGAGCAACAAGAACCAGATCGAGTCCTTTTTCTCTTGCGATTCTCAATGCCTCCGTTGTCTGTACTACTCCAAGCTGTTCTCCGTCAATGTCAACGAGTCTAACAGTCTTCGTCATTATTTCGTTGTTTTTCGGTGTTGAATCACCTCTTACGATACTACATCACCTCTCATAAAAAAATTGGCGGAACAACCCGCCATGTCAATAACCAGTTTTCAAGCTATTGACCCCTCAACCTTTGGGCGGGGGTGGGAGAAGATCTCCACTTAATACTACTTTCTGGTGAGCCGTGCAGGGATCGAACCTGCAACCTATTGATTAAGAATCAATCGCTCTGCCTGCTGAGCTAACGGCCCACTGACGGTATTTATTGTATCCCATGCGAATGAACCTGTCAACCGGGTTTCAACGATAAAGGTCATCCCTGAAGTTAGAAAAATACCCGTGTGAATCGCGGGTTTCACTGTACCGGTACTTCTTCACAAGCTTGGTATCAATATCGGTAGAAGCGAAGCCTTCTGCACCACCGCAATCTACAAGAATTTCGCCTGAGGGAGACACAATTCTGCTCTCTCCGACGAAGTTAATCGATCTACCGACTCCACATTGGCTTGCAGCAACGACAAAACATGCGTTTTCTATTGCACGAGCTCTCGTTGCAACATCGAAAATCGTTCTTCTCTCTCTCCCAAAAGCGAAGGGAATCAATAGAATCTCTGCTCCATTCAGACAGAGTTTTCTTGAGATTTCGGGGAATCCTACTTCGTAGCACATTAGCACTCCGAAACTGACTCCAGAATACTCGAATGACCTGAATTCGCTTCCAGGAGTGAAGGCCTTTTTCTCGTCTCGAAAGAGATGAGTCTTGTTGTAGTAGACTGGTTCGAGGTACGGCAACATTATCACAGTGGAATTGAAAACGGCCCCATCCTTTCTGTTAACCATCCCACCTACTATGGCGATATCGTTATAATCCGCAAGTGCAGACAGAACTTCCACGGTTTCTTCTTGCATCTCAATCGCGTTGTTCACTGTGGTCTCGTCCGTTCCGTATCCACTATTGAACATCTCGGGAAGGAGCACTAGATCCACTTCTTCTTCTACTAGATTCTCTATGTAGTTAGTCGCTCTCTCAAGGTTTTCTCCAGGTTCATCGTTATACGCTCTAAACTGCACGATTCCGATTCTTACTTTACCTGCACTACTCATTACTGTCTTCACCACCCTGCATAAAAGGGTTCTTAGCCAAAGGTTTGAAAATCCTTCTGACATCCTGCGCAGCAACTAGCAGCATTAGTACTACCGTAAGAACGATTCCACTATTTCCCAGCCGAAAATAAGCTATTCTTCCCATAGCAACTCCTACCAGAATCCAGTATCCCAGCGAGAAGACCACTGCCAGCCGTCTTTTCTGGTGAAGTAAGCCGTAAAAGCCAGACACACCTTGAGCCGCAACCAGAATCATGACCTCGGTTCTGTAGATTGTGCCGGTTGTATCATGAAAGTAGCCGAATATGAGAACCACATAGAAAAGAATCAACGTGAGATTCTGTATTCTAGCCACTCGATCCGTCTTGTTTCCGAGAATCATTCCCGGAAGGATTACTAACACGGCTATCACCGAGTCTAAGAATTGGTAATTGAGAAATGGCATCAGGAAAAGCGGAACAAGCGAGAAAAGTATCCTATAAAGCATCAGTAACCGTTATCTTCAAGCCACTTCTGGGCCTTTTCCTTCGACTCCTGTCCTTGAGCAACAAAAGCCGGTTGCAGATCCAACTCAACAACCCTTTTGTAGTACTGCGCCGCCAGATCTTTCTTTTTCCATACTTCATACAGAACGGCCAGCTCGTAGTAGCTGTTGATGTATTCAGGATCATTTTCAATGGCCTTCAGGAATCGTTCTTCCGACTTTCCGTAATTTCGGTATGGCCAGGGAGTATCCCTATCTCTCATGCCTTTAGCAATAAACGGAAACGGGCTGTCGGGCATCAGTTCCATAGCTTTGTCAATACTCTTGTCGAAGTCAGTTATCAGGAACATCGACTGGATTATGCCCGCCATTTGTGCCAGCTGACCGATTGCCGCCCCTTTCACGTAATACGCCATTCCGTAAGAGGCATCCATCTCTATAGCCTTCTCGGCAAGCTCTCTTGCCTTCTTATAATGAGTCTCTCTCGATTTCTTGTCTTCGATCCAGTTCGCGTATTCTCTGTGCGAATCAGCTAACAAAGTAAGAATCTCTATGTTTCCCATGTCCTCCAACTCAAGCTTTCCTATGAACGCTGACATCATCTCTACATTCTCTAAAGCTCTTATTCCAACGAATTCAGAATACAGAGTCTCATAATCAGAAGCGAGGATCATGACTGAACACACGATCAAAAATACAACTGTAAGCAGTTTCTTCATGTAAAGGTACACCTCCCAAAGAAGATTGTATGATAGGAATATTATATAACTACATGATCAAAAGATGCCGGAGGAAGTCTGATGGATAAATTTCTAGTGGTTAGATATGGAGAAATCGCCCTTAAGCAAGGAAACAGGAAGTTGTTTGAGAAAACCCTGGTGAACAACATTAAGAGACAGCTTGGAAGCTCCACAGTAGAAAGAATCAGAGGCCGAATCATTGTTTCGGTACCCTCCGAGAGACTCAAAGCTGCTACAGAAGTTGCGTCAAGAACATTCGGAATTCAGAACTTCAGTGTCGGCACATGGACTTCATATGATCTGGAGGACATCTATCGAACTTCCGTTGACCTCGCTCATGAAGAGATTATGAGAGGAAGAAGAACCTTCAAGGTTGAAACAAGGAGACTGGACAAGAGATTCCCGCTTAAGAGCATTGAACTGAACCCTTTAGTAGGTGAGCGGATTCTTGAGAAAATCCCTGAGACATCTGTTGATCTTCACAACCCCGATTTCAAAATCGAGATCGAGATAAGAGATGAGGGAGTTCTCGTTTCTTGCGGAAAGACAACCGCGAGCGGAGGTCTCCCGGTTGGAGTAAGTGGCAGAGCAATGCTTATGCTTTCTGGAGGTATAGACAGTCCTGTGGCAGGGTGGCTCGCTCAGAAAAGGGGGTTGGATCTAGATGCCATTCACTTCTCCAGTCCACCTTACACGGGAGAGAAAGCTTTTGACAAAGTTCTCTCTCTTGCAAGAACGCTTTCTCTGTACAACGGGGGCAGGGAGTTCAGAATGTATTCCGTTCACTTCACCGAAGCTCAAATTGCTATCCATAAGCACGTTGAAGAGAGATACAGCCTTCTATGCCAGAGAAGGCTCATGATGAGAATCGCCAGCAAGATTGCCGAGAATAATGGGATAGTTGCTATCGTAACAGGAGAGAACCTTGGGCAGGTTGCCAGCCAGACCCTGGAAAACCTTAGGGTTATAGAAGAACAGACAGGGCTGATCGTACTCAGACCGCTCGTTACTTACGATAAAATCGAGACGATAGAACTGGCGAAGAGAATTGGCACATTCGATATATCGATACTGCCGTATGAAGATTGTTGTACTGTGTTTGTTCCTTCAAATCCAGCTACCAAAGCGAGATTATTCGATATCAACCGGGTTGAGGCCGGTCTTGACTTCGAAGACTTAGGTGCAAGAGCACTTGACAAGTCGAGAATGTACAGGTTGAAGAATGGAGAGGTATTGGAGGTAGGAGTCATTGGGGTTCCTCAAGAAGATTCTTAGTCTGCTCGTTACGATCTGGATAGCCGTAATCGGGGTTCTTTATATCTACGTTTACGGGGGAATCGTTATTCTCATCGGAAATCTCATAGGTAAGCTCAAGGGGAAGAAAGAGCGGAAGACATTCATATCCCGCGAAGTGTCGAGGTTTGGCCGTGCGGCCTTTATTCTTTCAGGCTCAAGAGTTAAGGTAGTAGGCAAAGAAAACGTGCCGCAGACAGGCTCTATGGTGATAGTCGCAAATCATCAGAGCGCATTCGACATTCCTCTGATTCCCGGCTATGTGTACGCAGAAATCTCTTTTATTGCGAAGAAGGAATTATCGAAGATTCCGGGAATCAATTGGTTTGTTAGCGCTCTCGACGGAGTGTACATCGAAAGGGGAAACAAATCGCAGACCGCAGGAGCAATGAGAAAGATATTCCGGATACTGAAAGAAGACGGAACGATTCTGCTCTTTCCAGAAGGAACGCGGAGCACCGGCGGCGAGATTGGGGAATTCAAAGAGGGAAGTCTTTCAATACCCTTTAAGCTTGGAATAAGGGTTCTGCCTGTTGCCCTGGACGGAACACGAAATCTCCTTAAGAAGAATAGCTTCCTAATAACTCCGTCAAGGATATCTCTTTCGATATGTAAACCGGTCTTGCCCGAAGATTTCGAATCCGAGGAAGAGTTCAGTGAAGCAGTCTATAATATAATTAAGGGGTCACTGGAATCACTTAGAAATTGAGGTGGGTTTTATGTTACAGGTAAGACTCAGGGGTCTGGCTCTTGATCAGAGCAATTCTCCGGTAGTCATACTAGAAGTCGAAAAGACAAACAAAGGCTTTGGAATATGGATAGGTCCGTTTGAAGCAGAGGCCCTTGCCCTTGCAGTGAGTGGAAAGGACTTTCCCAGACCGTTGACGTATGATCTGTTCTTGAATACAGTCTTACAGCTTGGCGGGACTTTCAAAAAGGCGGTTATCGGCCAGGTGAAAGACAACATATACTACGCTTCCTTGCACTTACAGGACAGAAACGGTCAGCTGCATGTTATTGATGCGCGTCCTTCAGACTGTTTGGTGCTTGCAGTGAAGAAAGGCTTTCCGATATTCGTGGAAGATGCCGTTTTCATGGAAAGCTCTATTGATTTGAGCAGTCTTCAGGCCGATGCTCTTCACCAGGGTCAAGAAGAAGACAATGATAGCTTCAAGAAATTCGTTGAGAACCTTGACATCGAAGAACTGAAAAAACACTTCAGAAGAGACCAGGATAATGAGACTAGCTGAGTTCATACCATTCTTCAATCGAAGACTTGAACAGTTTCTAGATGGGTTGCCGGTCGCCGGACCCTTGAAAGAGGTCGTTTCTTACACTCCTCTATCAGGGGGAAAGAGACTTAGAGCATATCTTATCTGGGAGCTCTCAAAGGTTACGGCTTTTGGAGATGAAAACTCCATGACAGCTGGCATGGCTGTCGAACTCTTCCACAGCGGAAGCCTCATCCACGACGACTTACCTGAAATAGACAACGACAGTATTAGGCGTGGTCAGCCTTCTAGTCATGTGAAGTTCGGCGAGTGCAAAGCCATACTTGCCGGGGACTATCTTATGTTGTTACCTCAAAGACTCCTCTCTTCTCTGAACCTCGACTGTGATTTCAAACAGACTTTGATCAAACTATGGCATGAGACTTCGCTGAAAGTTGTTGAAGGCGAATTTGAAGATGTGTTTCCCCAAGAAAGATCCAGAGAACAGATGGAGAGAATTCATGCCGCAAAGACCGGCGCCCTTTTCGGCTTCTGCTTCGCGGCTCCATTTGTGGTAGAGAGCGAACAGAGGCTCAATGAGATGCATCGATTAGGCTTAAAATTCGGTAAGCTATTTCAGTTTTTGGACGACATAAAAGACGTAACCTCCACAGAGCGAGAACTCGGAAAGACTCCGGGAAAAGACGGAATCCAAGACAAACTGACCATTCTTTCATTTGAATCGATTGAAAGTGCTCAGTCAAGAGTTGAAGGGATGTTTCATAAGCTTCTAGAAGAAATATCCGTCTTCACAGATCTAAAGAGCGAGATGGTGGAAATCTACGACCTCATCACGAGAAGATAAGCTAAAACCCAAGAAACCTTGATTTCAAGGCTCTTCTGAAATCGTTTGCGTCTGAGTATCTCTTCTCTGCAACCAGAGACATCGATTTGTCTAGAATGCGCCTCGCTTTTCTTGTGAACTCATCAAATACAAGCGGAATTCCTTTCATTCTATCTGTCGAAGGAACTGGATCTCTTCCACAAAGAAGGAAGTATAGAATCCCTCCTACAGAATAGACATCCCATGAAGAACTGGGACGCGAGGACGAAAAGAACTTCTCAGGACAGGCATAACTCAGGGAGACCACTTTCGAGAGAGAGTTGATAAGGTAGACATCCTTCAGACAGGCCGCACCAAAATCCATCACCTTGATCTTACCGTAGTCCGTCATCATCACGTTTGTTGGTTTTAGATCACTGTGAATATAGCCTCTATTGTGAATAGATGCGACTCCCTTCAGAATCTCATCGATTACTTCATAAGCCCTCGAATCCTCCATTGCCCCATCTGCTCTCACTGCATCTCTCAAGGTCTTTCCGCTTACGAACTCCATAACGTAGTAGGCGGTGTTGTTTTCTGTGAAAAGATCAAGAACCTTCACAACCCTGTCATCTTCGATTTTGGACAGAATAGTGAACTCCTCTGAGAAAGAAGAAAGTTTCTCATAATATACATCCTTCAGATCACTGTCTACTGGCTTTACATTGTTGTTTTCTCTTTCAACACCTCTTGGAAAGAACTCCTTCACGGCCACTTTAGTTCCCATGTGAAAATCCGAGCACAAATAGGTCAGCCCGAACCCGCCCCTCCCCAATGGCTCGATCACTCTGTAGCGCTTCTTCAAAATCGTCCCTTCGCCGAGGTAGTATTCTATTATGATCACCTCTAGTAGAATAATATCATCATTGCAAGAAAAGGCGGTAGACAAATGGTAGTTGATTTTCACTGTCATTCCGATCATTCGGACGGAACTGACCCGGTTACGATAGTAGTTGAGAAGGCTCATGAAAAAGCTATATCTGTTCTTTCTATCACAGATCACGACACGCTTTCAGGTCAGAAAGCTGCTGCAGAGCTTTCTTCGAAGATGGGTATTGCTTACGTAAAAGGAGTGGAGATTGGTTGTGATTTTCACGAGACTCTGGATATATTGGGTTACGGAATGGTTTCCACAGAAGACTCAATCGAAAAACATCTTGAACAGATACGACTAAAGAGGAACCTAAGAAATACAAGGATTCTCTATAAGTTGCGTTCACTTGGAATCGATATAACTGATGAAGAGCTGGAAAGCTCGTTTCCTGGCGAGAGTCTTGGAAGGCCTCACATTGCAAGCCTGATTGTCAAGAAGGGTTACGC
>JACDJA010002826.1_pt1 | contig 11852 bp, 3 predicted proteins | sample 7449241 | NCBI WGS metagenome assembly JACDJA01 (sample SAMN14253289, study PRJNA609438) | sludge metagenome | isolation source: initial anaerobic sludge | collected 2018-12-20 | reverse complement strand
TTATATACAAAACCTTTAGCACCATCAGGGAGATTTAAGTTAAACTCCCGGGTAGCTGTGTCCTTCATTCCATCCGTTAAAACACTGGAAAGATCATACATGATTTTTGAGGGATCATCAGGTAACTCTTCGGGAGTGTTGGGGAAAGAAATCTGCCTGGCGAATTGATTTGAAGAAACATGTAAGGTAAAGATTAAAGGATTTCCATCATTAGTTTCCAGCTCCCTTATTGAGCTAGCAAAATCTCGTGGATCACCATCATTCGCTTCTCCGTCAGTTAGATTAAATATTGTGGGAGGATATGAGTCTTTATGATCTGCTACCCATTTTTCGAGGATTAGCTTTGTCTTACGAAAGGCTTCGCACATTGGTGTCCTGCCATCAGCAGTTGGCTCAATCCAAACAGGGAATTTTGTGGGAACATCTACAATTCCACCAGCCCCGTCAGGTTCTTTTCTTGTACGGTCCTCAACTCTTAATGGATTAGCATAAAGGTCATCAATCCATATCAACTCCTGATCTCCAAATTGCACATCAAAGAGTGATTTGACTTGGTTCCCATAACCAATCCCGCCAACTTGAAAATATCGTCGAACACCTTCTTCTTTTGATGAACTAACAATCAATGTCTGAATAATCTTGTTCAATGCATCAGCAACAAGATCTGCTTTTCTGGGATTTCCTGGAACCCCCATGATTGGGTCAATCATTGATGTGGATTGATCGACCAAGAAAATGAAGCATGTTGGATTTGTCCGGCTGATCTCTGCATTGTATGACATATTTTCCTCCTGAAAGTATTATATTTATTCCGTTGATTTTTTTGCCACTTTGCCCATCATCACTCCAGCCTGAAGTCGATGCACGACGCAGGCGAACTGAGTAATACTTCACTTACTTTTGCTAGGTATGCGCTCACCTCCATTAAAACCATTGTATTTTTTCTCTTTCTTTCCGATAAACTTATTTTACTTTGCAAACAGAAACCTCTATAAGTGAGGTCCTGCATAGATCACACAATTGGGTTAATAAAAAAGGGTTACATGATCCCGAGTTTATGCTTTTAGTTTCATTTTTTCAAACTCACTTCTAATCACGTTCTGCCTTACCAGGAACAACCTGGACCTCAAATCGCGCCACATAACAACAGACTTGTGTTCTTCAAATTTCATTTTTTCAGTAAGCTTCCGGGTTAATTCGGTGATTTTTCCACTGGATAGACCAAAAAATTCGCTTGTTTCAATATCTGACCATTCAACGGGAAGAATTGTTAACGAGAGTGAATCATCCTCAATAATAGCTATAAACCTCTCCAGTGGAGGTAATTTACCAAGTTCATTGATTCTCTTTTTCCGAAGTTCATTTTGTTCATTTTCTTTGGACAATTTTTCTTCCTGTCGAATTCTCTCCATTTCTCGGGTTTTCTGCCGCTGGATTTCTGATTCCTTTTTTCCTTTCTCGATATTAATAATGACTTGCTCATATTTATCCGGAAACTGTCTTCTCCAGTTTTCAAAATCAACTTCTTGATTATCATGTTCCTTGTTCAGTTGAAATTTTTTTAGTTTAGTAAAGAATTGAGTAACAACCCTAATTTCCGGATCCTTGGAGCCTGAAAGGAGGTTTTGGATATTCATTTTCGACTCAGTAAAGGGACTGAATAATAGCTTTAATGCCCATTTTTCACCCTCTGGTGAAATGGACTGTAATCTTGGAACAACTTGTTCAACAAGGAAATTATCGAAATCCGGGCATGTTCCCCACTTATCTACCCAACTTTCAAAAATCACTGTCTCTACTAACTGAACCGGGATATTTCTAAGCGCTAGAATCAAGCATTCATCCCAATCTTTCTTTTGGACCAATTCTTCCGGGACAATTTCGCATAACGCTGAAACGCGGCTGATGCCCTTCCTCGCGAGAAAATGTTCCAGGTTCTCAGCAATGTGAGACCGCCCTCCACAAGTGGTGCAGAAGAATTTTTCACAATTACAATGATCACGGAAAAACGTCATGACCTCCGCGCTGATGACTTTCCGTGTTCGTTTTAAATCATGGGCGATAAAATCCTGCAAGATTTTCTCCTGGTCTTTGTCAAACACCATCTTATCCCTTCATCTCTCCTGGCATCTTCCCCATCATCAGGTCCAGCCTGGAGTCGATGCGACGACGCAGGCGGTCGGTATCGATTCTGATCCGCATGTCCACCGTTTGCGATTGCCTGTATTGCTTTTCTCTTACACGATGGCCCAGGGTTACGGTAACCGGAAACTCAATGTAACCCTTCTGACGGTCCGATTCGGTGATGTCAATGGATTTTTTCTTCCATTCCACCCGGATTTCCTTCTCCACCCCGGTCATGATCTCCTTGCGATCCATAAGATTCTGTTCGGAAAAACTAAGGGTGAATGTCACCGGTTCCGTGACGATCTGCCTGGCTCGCACCTTGATTGTGATCAACAAGGGATCATCTTCAGCCATTGTACCGGATTGGATAATTTCATCAAGGAAGAGAATACCGGAATCAGCTGTACGAGGTCCCATCACCACCATCGGTACCATGCATTCTGCCAGACTGACCCCCCCATGGCTGTACCTATCAGGCCCAGACCCATACCTCTCGCGCATAAAAAAGTAACCGGGGCGGGGGAATATTACAAACTGAACAGGATCGCCTCCCTGGTTGGGGATGGGAATTCTCAACTGCCGGATATCAAAAGAAACAACCTTCTTCATCTCTTCTTCCGGTGGTTTGTGTGAAGCCCGCACCGAACTGTACTTGATCAACTGATAATCTGTTACCACGCGGTCATCAATAAACATCATCGATTTTTGATCTTTTGGCGGCATTGGTTTAAACCCATGATCACTCGTAATAAATACCAATGCATTCGACGGCAGGTCCCGTAGAACCGCTCGCACATCCTGCCTGATAATCTCTCGAACAGTATTGTTGTATATGAACGCCAAATCCTGTTGATTGTGGTGTAAATTATCATCTGTGAAGTTGAATACAACATAATCCAACTGATCGGAGTTATAGCGCACAGTCATCCCAGAAGCGGCAGTATCATCATCACACACAACAGAGAAATAAGGTTCAATGCCCATGTTTTCTTTGAGCCAAGTTTTTAGTAGAACAAGCTCCTGCCGGCTTTTTCCCGGAAAGTCCAGAGGTAACCTTCCGGCACTAATAGCTTTTCGTGAAAGTTCTGTTTCTGTGGGAATAAGCGCGCTACCAGGCTGGCTGGTCACCACATCATATTTTTCCTCTAGAACCGGGCGTAAAAATTCATCCCAGGCATCCGTTCGCAATCCATCAAATACCAGTATCACCGCTTTCTGTCCTGAACGCGGATCCCAATAAGCCTTCAACATGCGTGCCAGGAATTGATGAGTAAAAACAGCCGGAGAATCCGGTTGCAGGATCCATTTTGTGTAATTCTTTTGATACAAGTCCTGGAAATTCCGGTTAATCCAATGAAAGACCTTTTCTGCGGCAGCAGAGGTTTCTTTAAACTTCTTCCTTGCCTCATCCCAGCGGGATAAGAATTGCGGCCAGAGTCGATCGGAGGCAAGCGGTAATATTTCCCCAACCCGCAGTATACGATCCAGATCAGACAGATAATAGTCCAACCGGTTCAACTTATCCACGTTCCATAGCTGATGGAAATGCTCAAATGTCAGTTCTTCCGCATCAGAAACGTTGGCTGATGTGGCTTCCATCTTTAATTTTTCTGTGAGTTGATAAATCGAAATTGCCCTTCTGTAAGCAACCATTAATTGCTGCCATTGGTCAGTTGGTCGTCGTAGAACCGGAAAGTCCGCTTCCTGCTCCTGAGCTTCAAGCATTTTAAGGATCTGAGCGTGATACTTCCACCTGATCGTCAGTACCAGGTCAAAGAGTAACGAAGCAAGCGCAAGACTGCGAATCAAGCCGGAAAGTCTCTCATTAACCAGCACTTTCTCAGCCGCCTTAATATCATCGACCCTCAATTGCTCAGAAAGAAGGAAGGTAAGGCGGGTATTATCTTCCTGCAGATAATCCTCAACCAGTTTAACGTCCGCCAGAACCTGGTCCGGATCAACAGACACCTGATCACGCATCGAGTCCTCTAACACGGTGCGGGAAATATTGCGATACTGGTACAAAGCCGGGTCAATGTTACTTAGCAAAAGTGAATAATCAAGTTCATGCTGGTGAAGAATTGCTGCAAGTGTAAAGGCGCGTAAAATACTTTCAGGATCACGATCAAGGAGCCAGCAGAAAGGTTCAGGAGCACTCATAATCAAACGCTGAATATATTGTTGATGTTCTTCGGTAAGCAGGTTGTTTAATTCCTCGAGGTCCTCATGTTTGCTGAGGCAGATGCGCCTGATATCCGATGGTGTTAGTTTTCTAAAAGGATTAATTTCCAGAACCGAGCCAATCACAATTTTATAAAGATCACTATCAGTGAACCTGGTTTCATTTATCTGGCGGAGATACTGATAGGTATTAAGCGTGCATTCAATTCGCGGAATTAACAGGCGTGTCAGATTCCGGTCATCCAACAGGTGCGGCCAGCTGTGGTCTCCTGTTTGGTGCACAAGGAAATCCCGTAACGTCACTTTTAACCTGGCATTTTCTGAAGTTTTTACCTCAAGGTCAGGGTAGAAGAGCCTGCCATCTTCACGGGTTAGATCCACCAGCAGCAGGCGGGTACCCGCATTAGACCCGATGGATCTCAATCGTTCACGTAACGCAAGGTTTCCGGAACAGAAAAGGACGGTAAACCCATTTTCTTCTGCCCAGCCATCAACAGCGCGGGCACCTCGTTGGATCATGCGTTGCGGGTCACGTAAGAGAATGATTGGTTCATCCTTGAGAGGTTCAAGTTTGGAAAGTATGTAGGATTCAAGCATGTTTACCTGCACTTTTAATATCTATGTTGATTGTTTAATTTACAGGAATTATTCCAAAAGCTTAAATATTCCTGGAAGGTAATGGGGTGATAGTGTGCCAATTCGTTCCTGATTCTCCAGGCTAGGTTTACACCCGAACCAAATTCCCGCTTGTCCCTATCCGAATTAGGTAAATTACTAAAAAATGTGAACAATTCTCCCATCTCTATTGGCGGATCTAATACCTCTCCATCCAATTCTGCCCAAAAACCGCCATGTCTCTCTGATAAAGAATCGCACACTTTTCGGCGGTATTCATCAACCATCGGTAAAAGTAAAGCGGCTTGAGCGCGCCAGATGCGATGGGTAATTTCAGCGTCGTGATTATTGAAGGCCAAAATGCTGGGGTGAATTTCCTCCCCAAATTCAACGGTGTACAGTGTCATTCCAGAACTTATCGCAAAGAAATTGCGATCTCCAGGTGCGGGAAGCAACGATACGCCGCGATTTATTGGTATCCATTCTTCTTCAAAGTATGTAGTAATCTCAGCCGTAATAGATTCAATGATGGAATGTCGCAATAAAGCTTCCTTGATTTTTTGAAATGGTTTTGTTGCTTCAGTCCAAATCACAGAGACAAGTTGCAGATCATTTCCTGCGATCGAAGAAAGAATATATTCACTCCATTGGCTTTCCGCATCAGTTTCGTTTAATCCCATGCGACATAACAATCTCATTTCTAATGAGGACGGAAAACCTGCCATAGTTTTATACTTCAATCGAATATCTGAAAAAGGTAAATGCTGAAAATCCACGGTACTTGACGACAGGCACAATATTAGGCTATGCCTGGAACCGGATACTGCAGAGGCATTCGCCCACCTGGTCATCGCTGACAACCAATCCTTAGCCCGTTCGGCTGTCAATAAACCTTCTCCGGAAATAATAATCACATCCGGAAGGTCGTCATCATCAACTGACTTCTCAAGGTATTGGTCGTTTTCAAGTCCGGTAAAATGAGCTTTCAGAACTTCGAAAGGGGTTTTCTCTTGCATCATTGATAAGTCGATCATTGCTACATATTGATTTCTTTCTCTCTCCAGGTAGTCACGCAATGCAAACAGGAACGAAGCAATAGAAATTGATGGGGGATAAATCAGAATGAGATTTACCCCTTGCCTGACTTCTATTCCAATCTCCTGGAGAAACTGCCGCACGGTTGGCAATGTCCAGAATTGGTTAGATAAATCAGGACCCATTCCAGGCTCTCGCAACCGCAGAATTCAGGACAAGAAGCGGTTCAGTCTTTACAATAGAGAGTTTCTTAAGATACTCTACTCCGGTTTTTATTTCTTCCGTATTAAGTCTTTCATTATCCAACTTAATGACTTCCAAATAATTAATCTCATCCTTTAGGAGATCCTGCAATTCATTTTTCTGCAAAGAGTTGAGCAATCTGATTGGTATTTCTTCATTTACACCTAATGATGTTAAAAACTGATTCCTAAGCGATGAATTTTTATCCGATAAGTCGCCCCTAATCATCTCTAAAGCGACTTCCGGATTGTTAGTCTCCAATTTAGTGATCAGTTCTTCGATCAGGTCTGTCCAACCACCCGTACAATCAAGGATCTCATTAACCAGGCTGTCGGTAGCTTGAATTTCATTGCTTGATGTAGATTCCATCTCCAGCCATTGACGGACGCCTATCCGATCCCACAAGGACAAAGACATCGTTATGTCAACTCTTTCTTCAAGTTCTTCTCTTGTTTGTTGCGGGATCTGGAACCACTGCCAGATTGATTCAGAATCCAATCCAAAGACAACCTTAAACGTAATTCTGCTTTTTACTTGTGAACAAAACTGGATCGCACCGGAAATTTCCTCAATCATTTTTTCTGCACTCGTTGAAAGGTACCGATATGCGACAATGAAGCTTGAATTCCCTTTTTCCTTATGTAGTGAATTAAGCTCATGCCTGATAGATTCAAACCCGTAAGAAGCGATCCGGATTTCACGAAACATCCCTGTTTCTTTTGGTACCAGCCTTGTCAAGGCTTGATCTAAAGATCTAATTCCAAGAGCATCCGAACCAAATATTAGGGTAACTCCAGATTTGGGGTTATTCAACGCCCTTTCCTGTCCGAATGTTATTGGACTGAATTCTCCCGAATTTTCGCGAAAATGAAAACTTGTCATCGCATTTTCATCAGGCGGTGACATCCTGGAAAGAGTGTCCATTCTCTCAAGAATTTGATCCTGTGTCCCCATCATAGAGACAAGATTTGGACTGCGCAGGCGGTAAGATTCATTATCAGCACTGGCAGAAAGGAGACCTAGCCCGCGCATTTCCTCAAGTACAGAACCAAAACGTTCCGGTGATAAGTTGCTCCCGAAAGCTTCCGGCCAGTTTTCTGCCGCAAGTTGTTTTATTTGTTTGGGGGTAAACACCCTGTTGAATCCATTTTTATCATCCAGTTGTTCCAAAATTATTGATAATGTAACCGCCTCATATAATGGATCTAGCGCAAGGGTCCAATTAAAGCGATCGCTGATTGCTTTACGCACCTCCTGTTTTCTATAAACTGCTTCAACATCATTCCTTGTGATCGAAAATGGAGGTTTGGTGGATTGCTGATGTTTCAAAATCAGGTGGTCGTACAAATAACTACCAAACAACTGGATCAAACCGGGATGATAGTTAGTATAGGATAGTATGTGAAGTATTAAGGAATTGTCCTCGTGTTCCGGGTCGTGACCAAAATAAAAACCCATCGCATGGAGTGGATCAACCAGCAGATCCCTGGCGTTCTTTGGCTCCAGTGGACCAATTTCCAAAGGTGTCCCGAGGTGTGCAAGAGGTTGATTTGAGATTTTTTCAAAACGCTGTACATTGTGAAGACCGGCGATAACGATCTTAAAATTCCGGTTCGTCTTATCCATAAGATTCTTTAACTTATGGATAACCTGGAAATTCTTGTCTGCATCCGCACTCAGGAAGTGATCGGCTTCATCCAGCAGTAATAGCAGTTTTTTGCCATCTACAAGCACCTGCTGATGAAGAATATTTATAATGCGATCGAATTCCATGGATTTTTGCTGAGGCTCAATTAACCGTAAATTTAATAAAGCTTGAGATAACCGGTCGCGAAACTCCCCCTGGTAAGGTCTGCCTGAGGCAGGGTCTCCAATATTACGGATATCTTCATAGATCACATATTGCCCATTTTCAGGGTGATGATATTCCCTCTCGACCTGTCGTAATAAGGCTGATTTTCCTAATTGTCGACCACCATAGACAATGGTTGTACCAAAAGGCTCAATCAATCTCCGTTTAAAATCCTCCCTCCCCTTGTACACCTCTGGAGGTACCTTGCCGGCCGCTGCAGGAAAATACGGGTTTATCACTGAATACGGCAGGGTGCACCGTAACATCGGTTCAATCTGCGAATCCCGCTCCTTTGCCAGAAACAGCATTAACGCTTCATCTATAACCAGCATGGGTAACCCTGATTTTCTAACGCTATTGATTAGATAATCTCTCTTGGATTGTGTCAAATAATGGAAGTAAAACAGAATGGCAGGCTGGTTCCCGGTTTGCTGCATGACATTATTCACTTGAGAACCAATTATCTCGAATCCGGGTCGATCCCAGACCCCAATGATGTCATAATACTTATCTCGTAAAGATCCAAACTGGGCTATAGGTGAGGATCCAACGGTGTTTGCATGAATCCGCCAGGATTGGAAATTCTGCAGGTTATTGTTGACATTCCTCCTGCTGATCGCTCCCGGCTCGATCAGGTTAAAACCAACGTACTCCAATATTGTTTTAATGTCCGCAAGGTGGGCCACATCCAGCTCGGGGCCATCAGCTTTTAACCGTCTCCATGCATCCAGGGCTTTGGCGATCTGCCGTCTACGTTCAGAGGTAGGGCTCTGCCTGGAAAAACCTGGAATTGGTTCGTCTCTTCTTATTGCATCACGTATCTTTACCAAATTCCAGTTGGACCAGGGTTCGAGAAGATTGGTAATGACAGGTATTGCCTCACGGAATGAAGAAATAGTAACCGCATCTATTGAGTGGTGCTTTTCAAAAATCGCCTTATCCGGAGATTCACCTTTACTTCCAACATTATCCAAATGTGAAAGGTACTCGCCCGAGGCCCTAAGGTCACCTTCCGAGATGCTTGATTCGACGACTTCTTTAATTTGGTCGAAGAATTGCTGATCATTATTGACCAGGGTTAACAAAGTGGGAAGCAATTGATCCCAATGTCTCTTCAGGGTCTTTACCTGGTTTTTTCTTTCTTCACCCAACTTTTTCCGGATTTCCTGCAGCTGCCGGGTAAAAATAGTGAATGAAATGCTTTGCAGGTCTTTTGGTCCTTTGCTGTGGATCTCCTTTTTTATTGATTCAACTGCGCTTTTATAGGTAGTATGATCAGGTTCCCCGATGATACCATCCAAAAGCGCTTGCTCAATTGTAACCAGTGCCTCATCGAGCTCCTTGTTTGTAAAATTGGCCACGTCTGCACGCAAGGACTCTTTTACTCGTGTCTCCCAGAGATCACTATCCTGAAGTTTTTCCAACAACACATTTATAAACCGGTAATCATGAAGGCTGATTGATTTTTCTATTGCCTCCTCAATTGACCGGCCTGAAGAATCAGATAGTATCTCAATTAATGAAGATGCTTGCAGTTTATCCGGACTTCCGTCGTCAAATAAACCTAATTCCGGGTACATCATCAATAAGTTGTTTAACGAGGACTCAACGGAGAAATTGTCCCAATTGACTGAGTTGCTTGGTCCGCCGGACGGTATGGATTGGTCATCCGGATTGATGATCTGCTTAAGCCCCAGTAACATTTTTTCCGTAACCTGTTGCACCATACCTCTACCCGGAGAAGTATTGATATCACCATATTTGAGATCATCAAGTATTGGATCAATCAGGTTGTTTATTTCTACGCACAATTTTCCAGTTTCTTCTTTTTGCCAGTTTTGCCCGTCACTATTTTTTTGTTGGTGCCTTACAAGTGATGCCCATTGTTGAACAATTTCACAAATATCGGTCACCCAATTGATCAGGGTAACCCGTACATTCCCTACAATATCGTTTCCTCTTCTTTGCGTGATATCCTGATCGATTTCAATAATCCGCTTATCCACCCAATCCCGATGCTGCCAGTTTTGCAGTTCAGTTTCTACTTCGCCCAGGCGATCCCGTTGATCTCTGGCAACGATGTTGAGCAATTGATATAGATTATCCGAAGCTGGGTTGATAATTTCATTCCATACATGGTTGGCACGATAATATTTCGTCGATTTGTTCTTTGCAGTTGACAACCAGTCCTTTACTTGCTCAGCCAGGTTGGTGATGTAGTTGTCAACCTCGCCGGCATTAACGACAAAACGGACAATGTCCGGGTCCAGGATGATCCCCTTTGTTGGAACATAATCCTTCACAAGCTCGACGAGCAATCTCAAATTTGAGGATGCGGGAAAACCGGTCGAAAGCCAATTCAACCATGATCCGTTTCGATCCATAAGGCTGTAATAGATGCCTGAAAGCAGGCTAAGATGTGAAACGATTTCATTCTCATGAAATGGAGAGGTGTTCAAGGGATGCACAAATTCTGTGATGCCATCGACAACTTTATTTGACTTCTCAGGCCAGGCGTCCAGTGACCAGAAAATCCCTTGCACAGCTGCGACAAGTTTTGAGGGAATGATGCTTTTCTTCTCCTGTTGCTCCAATCCCCAGGCAAGCCAGTACGCAGTTGAAAATTCTCCACTCTTGATTTTCTTAAGGATAAGTTCATCCGTGGGTGAAATATCCTGGTTTTCAACTTCAATTTCACTGCCAGGTGAAACCATAGAGGATGCTTCACCTGTTTCCAAGATCGCAGGCTGGCGGGGTTTTTCATCGCTTTTTCCACTAGCACCCACGCTTGTGGATACCAGAGAGGGCTCCTCTTTTTCTGCGTGTTCGCCAACCGTAATAGTAGAACCTTCAGCTGAGTCTTCATCGGGCGCAGAAGATTCTGCATCTGCTTTCCCGGGTTCAAGTGCAATTTCCTCCCCGCCAGGAATTACTTGTGCAACCTCGTCAGACCCTGTTTGATCCGCAATCTGCGGAAGCTCCTCGGCGGAACTCTCTTCGCTATCCAGTTGACGCGTAGAATCCTCTTTTCCTTGCTGTGTAGACTCACCGGGTTGATTTTTGGAGTCCACAGAAACACAGTTTATTATGAATTGGTACTTGTCATATATTGATGTCTCTTCAGTAGCCCGCCTGGTGTCCCTATCTTTCTGTTCAGCCTTCGTTGTTGCACGGGGAAGGTTTAGTAAATTATCAAACGCCTTGAGTTGAGCCGCAAGGTCCTCAATCGTTGAGATCAGATCGTTATTAGCGAGGCTTTCATCCTTGAAGGTTGTCCAACTTTCCACATCACTAATCTCAAAATACGAAGCCCAATCGGAAATAATTGCCTGGTTGTTTTTCCAGATTTCATAAACCGATTTTTTCGATCGATCCTTTTCCAGTTCCTGAATTTTTGAATTAGAAATTAACTTAACCCGTTCAATAAATTGGCTTGTTGTCGCCCAACACTGTTCATTAAATGGGATAGACGATATCTCCCCGAGAATTTTTTCCCATTGATTGTTTAGCTGCTCTTCATTGACAATTTCCGGTTGATCCGGTAAATCTTCATTCTGCTCCGGTGATGTGCTTTCTTCTTCACCTTGCGCTGGAATGGTTTCTGCGGATTGATCTTCTTCTTTAACCTGTTTTGCTTTCGTCAAAACACCATAAGCAATTAATAATTGGATTTTTTCCGGGTCAGCAGCATCCGGATTCTCAGCAAGGAAATTTTCGGATAGTTGTTCAACCACCTTCGCGTTCCTGGATTGTGTCAATTCATCATCATCTATCGTAATTTTGAAATCATTTTCATAAT
>JACDJA010002825.1_pt1 | contig 11854 bp, 10 predicted proteins | sample 7449241 | NCBI WGS metagenome assembly JACDJA01 (sample SAMN14253289, study PRJNA609438) | sludge metagenome | isolation source: initial anaerobic sludge | collected 2018-12-20 | reverse complement strand
ATTTTCTATAAACTTTTTCATAGCTTCCACTAAAGCATTTGAATCAAATGGTGGAATTAAAAAACCATTTAATCCATCAACTACTGTTTCTCTACATCCTGGAACATCTGTTGTGATAACTGCTCTTCCAATAGCCATAGCCTCTTGAGTACTTCTAGGTACTCCCTCTCTATATGATGGTAAAACAAAAACAGAAGAATCTTTTATCCACTCATCTACATTTTTTACAAATCCTGGATATAAAACTATATTATCTTTTAGTAACTTTTCTAGCTCTTCTTTTTTTAATCCACCAGGATTTTGTTCATCTAATCCACCAAGAACTACAAACTCTACATCTGGAAAATCTTTTTTTACTATTTTTGCTGCTTTTATATACTCAAAAATATTAAAAGGCTTGATATTTTGAAGATAGTTTAAATCTGTGTGATCATCTGGAATATAGCATTTGTGTAGATACTCTTCCATAAACTGCTCTATAGTGATGAGTTTGATATTTCTTTCAAATTGTAAGTTTGTAAGGTATTTTATAACTTCATTTGGTACTGTATATCTTGTATTTAGTACAATGATTTTAACTTTTGTTTTATCTAGCAAACACTTAAGCTCTTCAAGCACTTCAAATGGGTCTCTCTGTGAGTATTTGATAATAAACTGATTTTTAAATTTTTTGTTTAACCTTGATTTTTCAAACTCTGTAAACTTGTATTTCCTACCTAAAACTATCATCTTCTCTTCCCCATAAAATAAAGCTTGATTTTAGCTAAGAGTTGCTAACAAATCAATCTAAAAAACCAATTAATCTAGCTATTTTTGGAAATTTAGTTCTTAATATTCCTCTAATTGCATAATGAGAAAAGTAATAACCAGCTTTTAATAAATTAAGTTTTTCAATATCTCTATATAATTTCCAAGTAAAATATGCTGCACTTTTTTTATTTGCGGATATAGAATCATCCCTTACTGTATAAAAGGCTAATGGCTCATTAATTCCATATGCAAAATCTACTTTTTTTAATATTTTCAACCACAATCCAAAATCTTGTCTTTTTCTAATTAAAGGCATATAAACTTTGTCTAATTTTTCTGTATCATAAATTACAGTCAAACAACCTATTACACAAGTTTTTAACAAATCACTATATGAAACCTGTAAAGGAATTCCCATCTTACCAAAAATTTTACCAAATTCATCTACTTTTTCATAAGCTGTATATGTAAAAGCATAATTATTTTTTTGCATAAACTCTATTTGTTTTTCTAACTTTTCTGGCTTCCACATATCATCTGCATCTAAAAATGCTATATATCTTCCTTTTGCTTCTTCAATAGCTCTATTTCTTGCAACTGCTGCACCACTATTTTGTTCCAGTTTTATAAGTTTGATTCTATTATCTTTTTTACAATACTCTTTTATAATCTTATTTGAATTATCAGGAGAAACATCATCAACTATAATCATTTCCCAATTTTGATAAGTTTGAGCAAATACAGACTCAATAGTTTGTGATATAAATCTTTCTGATTTATAGGATGGGGTTATTATAGAAACAGCATACATTACTTACAAACTCCATTAAAAATATATTTCACTTTTATATTATTACGCTTTATCAATTTAATTAATAATGCCATATTCTCTCTTCCTTTAATATAATCTTGTTTATTTTTGAAATAAAATTTCTGCTTATCTCTGTTGTCTAAAAAATCTTTATTAATCAATTTACTTGTTCCTATGTATCTAATATTGATAGAATATCTTTTTAAATGCAATACTATATCATTAATTAATTGTTCATTATTATTAGCACGATACATATATCCCCATAAAGCTTGAAAAACACCTTCATCCAATATTAAATCTACATCCGATGACTTATATCTACCCAAGCGTTCCAAAAGCACTAAGGTTAGTTTCATCCCACCTTTTAAATTTTCTTGCTGTATATTTAATAACATTCTTATAAATATTTGAAATGGAAAAAATTTTAATCCATAAAAAATATTTTTAACTTTACGAAAGCTAAAACCAACTTCTATAGCTGATTCAATTCCATTTAGTATATTATTTAAAACATAACTTTTTCCAACACCAGGTAAGCCGAAAAGTTCTTCTTTTATTGTTTGTTTGTTAGTGTTTTCCATATTTCATTTCTAATAAATTTATCCACTTCTTCAATCTCATTATTTGAATCAACATCAATTACTTTTGAATATTTTGGCCATTTAATTAAATCTATATTTTTTGCAGCTTCTATAGCTTGTTCTAATGTTAATTCATTAGGTTTTCTTTCAATTGACTTTTCTGGTAATATTTTAAATTTAAAAATTATATCTGGATAAAAAATCTCTGCATTATTTAAAACTTTTTTTTCTAACTTTTTAGTGTAATTCATCAAAACATTATTTGTATTATTTGACTGTAGTCTTGCTCCATCAAATGTGTTTTCAATAGTAGCTTGTGGCCATCTATCAACTAAAACCATACAAGAATTGCTTTTATATTGAAATATTTGACGAAGTCTCTTTAATTTGTCATTTAAAAACATTGCAACCCAAATAAGATAATAAAATGGATATTTTTTTTCTGTTTTTACTGCTTTGTGAGTTTTTAATTTTGGTTTACTTCCCATAATATTAAATATCAATTTTCTATACCAAGGTGCTCCACTTTTTCCTGAACCTAAAAAAATACTTTTCGTATTCATTTGTTTGGAAAAAAACTTTTCATTTCTTTCAATGGCAGATGTCTTACCTGAGCCATCCATTCCGACAAAAGCCACTACTAATCCACTTGTAGATAGTTCTCTTCTGCCAAAAGAATAATTATGTAACTTTCTTCTATTTATTTCTACAAAAACTCTATAAATGTATCTTATAATCTCTAATGTTTTAAATTTAAAATATCCAAATCTTCTATATTGATTAAAATCTCTTCTTGTCTCTTGAATATAATTAGAATTATTTTTCTCATAAAAAATTTCAGATGCTAGATTTAAAAACGATAGAGGATAGTCACCCTCAAAATTCTTTATGTCAAATGTGCCACCAATTCTTTTTTTAATATCTATAATCTCATCTATTACCTTTTTCTTTTGAAAAGGATTTTTAAATTTTACAGTCATCCGTGCAACAAACATTATTAATTCATCTTCGGGAGATACGGTCCATGTTTTAAAATTATCATTCCAAATTTTTCTTTCTAGTATACTCGTTTCAATAGGTAACCTATATGCTTTAACCCACCTGTCTCCCAAAACCAACTGATAATGTAAATGAAGATGGATAAACTTATCTAGCTCCACATCATAGGCTACATAATCTTGCACTCCTGGATATGTTCTTAATTCAGATGTTTTAATTCTTATAAAACTATTGTCCATTATTATCGTTTCAGCTAAATTTATTTGATTAGATTCAACTAAAATGTCTAAATCTGTGACACCTTCATATGCTTCTTTCAGATGATCTATACTTTTCCAATGACAATATGAAATACTATTATTGTGCCATTTATCAATCAAGCTTTCTATTATTTTACTTTTTATCATTAATTAATATCCTTTCATATATTTCTATCATTAAATCAAGATTTTTTTCCCAATCATAATATTTTTTTACTCTATCTATAGCATTCTTACTAAATTGTTTTCTTAGCTTTTCATCTTGTATAAGTGTTTTCATGGATTCTGCAAACAATTCAATATTTTCATTTTCTACTACTAATCCAGTAACATTATTTTCTACTACTTCAGGAAGACCACCAACATTAGAAACTATTACAGGTAATCCACATGCCTGTGCTTCAACAGCCGCAACTCCAAAACTTTCAAATCTGCTAGGAACAACAAAAATATCTAACTTTGTTAAAAATTCGGGAAGTTTATCATTTTGTATTAATCCATAAAAAATTACTTTATCATCTATTTTCAACCTCTTTGCTAATTGCTTCAATTCATTATCCATAGATCCAAAACCAACAATGTGTAATTTGACTTCTTTGTTTATATTCATATGACAAAGTAGATGAAATGCTTTTAATAAAATATCTATTCCATATATATATTCCAATTTTTTTACAATACCAATATTTATAATAGAACTTTCATTATTATGGTTAAGTTGTTTAAAAATGTTTAAATCAACTCCAAAAGGTGTGATTAGTGGTCTTTCTTTATTCTTATAAATTTCTATGTATTTATCTGCCATATTATTACTAGTAGATAATATTGCTGTTGCTTTAGACAAATTAAATTCTAAAATTTTCTTGTGAAGAAAACTTTTGTTTGGAAAATTATAAATGTCTGAACCATATATTGATACTATACGTCTATGAAAACAGGTTAGTTTCCCCATTAATCCATATCCTGTAGCGTAATGAATATGTAAAATATCAGGCTTAAGCTCATTTATAATTTTTTTTAATTTATATACATCTAAGATGTATCCTAAACTTCCCCTTGTTGATAACTGAACAAAGTTTATATTTTCATTGAGAGGTCGTATTAATTTATGAGATGTTACAAATATTATATCTAATCCCCTTGCAGCTAAGGAATTTGCCCATCTAGTTGCATGAAAAGATTTACCACTAGCTAAAATTAATATTTTCATTTTTATACTCCATATAATATATTTTAAGTAAACTTATTGATAATCCAATAAGAATATAAAAAGGTAAAACATAATGTACACCACTTGGTGCAATAGATGCAGGAATAGCAATAAATAATGACAATGATAATGATCTAGCTAAATATAAAAAATTCTTGTTATATATTGAATGTGAAAGTGAAATCTTTTTGAGTCGTAATGCAAGTTTAAAATAAAAATACATAATAAAAATAAACATTGGAATTCCAAAATCTACTAATAATTGTAAAAAGAAAAAATGAAATGCTTTCATTACAAAGTCAACTTCAATAAGTTTTGCTTGAATTCCACCAAATCCAACACCCATACCATATGAATCATATAAATTTTGTAATCCAAATATATATAGTGCTGCTCTTGTAGCTGTAGAATCACCCCCACTTGTATCTAATGAGATAAAGATATCCATAACTCTATCAAAATTTCTTACCAATTCTAATAACCTATTTAATCCAAATACATCAATATCAATATTTGAAAAGAAAAATATATAACTAACTATAGAAACTAAGAATATAGAGACAAATACTAATACAATTTTTTTTAGGTTTAATTGATAATATATTGGCACAAGAGTCAGCATAATAAAAAATGAAATAAAATGACTTTTTGATCCTATGTTTATTAACATTAATGTTATGATAATAAGCCCAAAAGATTTTATAGCAAGATTTTTATAAAATAGAATAAAAGGAGTACAAATGATCATAACAAACCCAAATGTATTTGGATTAAAATTGAATCCTGTTGGTTTGGACATTAATGTTTCTAATTTATCTTCCGAAAAATTATCGAGTTCCATTCCATCGACACCAAACAATGATGCATAAGGAGATAGACGACTCATTGGCAACCTGATTAGTTCAAAACTCTCTAATAGTCCTATAAATAAATTTAAACCTAAAAAAATAACAATAATTTTAAAAACCTTAAATAGTTGTTCTTGATTTGTACTTGTTTGATATATTGCAAGTATTGTAAAATATCCACACAATAAATAAAATTGATATTTTGCCCACATAAAAAAATCTGGATGCCATAATATACTTAGAATTGAATATACCCAAATTATGAATAAAGGATATAATAATTTTTTGTTTTGGATAACAATTTTATCATTTATATACAATGTACTTATCAATATCCAAAACAAAACAATAATATGAAACATATAAATCCCATTGTAACCCAATGTGTAGCCAAATATTGCTGTAATGATAATAGAAACTCTTAAGAAATTAAACATAAAAATTACTTTTTAAACATTTTTATAAAGAGAACAAAATTATTATTAGGCTTAAGCTTAAAACTTCTAAGCACTTTTAAATATATAAAAAAATATATTGGACTTCTTTTTACAGATACTAATATTTTTTTTAAAATAGCTAGTATATTCTCTTCTGTTATGAAATTAAATTTTTTACTATATATCAATATATCATTCAATACCTGATGAAATAATTTGTAGTCAATTTCTGTAGTTAATTTAGAAATACTATTAGTTAATTTCAATTCTTCTTCACCTAAATTTGCACTATAATGTGTTGAAATTAGTTTTGAAGATAAATTTAACTCTTTTTTATTTTTGGTTAATTGATTTTTATGAACTCTATACTTTAATAAAATTTGAGGAACATTACCCATTCTAAAACCTGCTAATGCTAATTCTGTCCACAATTGATAATCTTCTGCTTTAACATTTCTATATTTACTATCTGTATCAAGTATAGATTTTTTAAAAATAACCGTTGGATGTGCGAAACTAGACATAAATAAAAGTCTAAACTTGATATTTGCATCATCTTCTGGATACTTAGTAATTCCCAAATTAGAACTTCCTCTAAACTTACTTATCCAGCTACCACATACATCCAATTCATTTTCTTTCATAAAATGAATTTGTTTCTCAAATCTTTGAGGTAAACTGATATCATCAGCATCCATTCTAGCTATATATTTACCTTGAGCCAATTCAATACCTTCATTCAAACTTGCTACTAATCCTCTATTTTCTCTACTTATGAAAACTATTCTGGTATCTTGACTTTTATATTTTTCTATTATCTCTAAGCTTTTATCAGTTGAACCATCATTAATGATGATAAATTCAAAGTTTTTATATGTCTGATTTAAAATACTTTGTATAGCCTCATCAAGATGTTTTTCAGCATTATAAACTGACATTACTACTGATATCATAGGATTATAACTCATATCCTAACCCAACTCTCACAAACTATATCTTTACTTTGACTTTCTAATTTATCATCTGCAAACCATCTTTTAGGAGCTATTACTATCTTATTTTCATTTTTATTTAACCATGCACCCCACCAACTAAAACTACTATTTGCAATAATATTATTCTTGCATAAACTCATAAGATAGATATCTTCATGAGGTATTCTTTTTTCTTTACTATCTATATAAATAGCATTTTGTATAGCTAAATTTTCTTTTACCCACTCTATATCATCTGAAAAAATAAAATAGTTTATATTTTCAACTTTTTCTTCCAAGTATTGTATGGCTTTTTTATAATATTCAATATCACATGCACCATGAATATTTATATTTGTACTATTTACAAAATCTCCTCTTCTTATGTGTAAAGAACAACTATTTTGAGAATTTTGTATTTTATTTTCTATCTCTTTTGTGTAATTTGAAATATCTTGATTTATAGAAAACTGTTTTAAAATAATCTCTCTAATATCTTTAAAATATTTTTCACATTGAAAATATCCATCTAAATAACTATTATCTTCTATTTCTAAAAATCTATTATCAAAAAGTAAGCTTTTTTCTTTAATTCGTCTTGAGAAATCCATTCCAAATCTTCTTAATACTTTATAAAAAAAAGTATTTTTATAAGATTTATCATTTTCATCTTTTGTTGAAGACTCTAAATCAATATTGTATTTATCTAACTGATATCCACCATGAAGCTTATAAGTTTCAAAAGCTGAAATATCTATTTTTACTGCATATCCTTTTTGTTGTAATGCTTTAGCGAATGCATATTGAAACATTTGATTCCCAAGTCCACCTATTATTTTAACTATGAGCATAATTCAAACCTTTTTTATAAATAAAATATATCGTTCCTAAAAAGTACAATCCAAAACTTCCAACAACTAATAAATTTAAAACTAAATTCGTCTCAAAATTAAATAAATATGTAGAAAAATATGGAAGGGAAACTAAAAAACTAAAAAAAATCAATCTAAAATCTATTTTAAAATCTATTAACTTCTTCATTGAAATATACATAACAATCATTGTAAATACTCTACCTATCAATAATGCAATTGGTAGATAAAATTCATAATCATCTTTTAAGCTACTAAAATAAACTAAAATAATAGTTACTAAACTTCCTATAATATAAGGTGTCATAAATTTTTTTGTATTCATCTCTGATTGAGAAATATTACCAAAAAGATTTGAAGTCATTCTAAAAAACTCAATCCATATTCCAAAAACAGTAAAAATGTAAACTCCATAATATTTCTCGTCAACTAAAATTTCAACTACATATTTTGCTAAAAAAGTTAAAAAAATAGCCAACATAAAATAAATAGGTAGTACTTTATTTATCAAAGAATCTATTGCTTTTTTTCTCTCTTGTATAGTCACATTTGTAATTTGTTTGTAATATATAGGATGAAAATATTGCATAACAATTGACTCAATAGTAGATGCAACTTGTCCTGAAATAGCCAAACCAACACCTAAAAATCCTAAAAATTCCAAACCTATATTTTGCTCTATTAAAATTCTATATCCACTGTTTTGTAACCACATAAAAAGTGTAGCTATAGATAAAGGAAGTACAAATACTAAAATAGATTTTATTTTTTCTTTTGTGATTTTTTTAAAAATATAAAAAAAACCATGAAACTTATCATTTAACCTATTTTTTAACACAAAAAAACCAATAATCATAAATATCATATTTGATAAAACTGTCCCTAAAAGCCAATTTTCTGCATTATTTCCAAAAATATTTACAAATAAATACCCAAATACTATAATTCCAAATGCTGTTAAAACTGTTAAAATAGTAAAACTAAGCCTATAATGTAACATATTTAAAAGTGGTAAAATAGTTTGATTTAAAGTCATAAATAAAATAAATAAAAAAAGCAAACTAAGAAAATATTCTAATTTTATCTCTTGTGAAACTCCAAAACTATAAAGCAAAAAACCAATAAAAACTGAAAATATTGAAATCCCTATTAAATACAAAACATATATCCCAAGACTATCTAGTAATAATTTTTGTTCATGCCATTGATGAGTGTGTCTATTAATATATTGACCAAATGGGCTTATTAGTAATAATACAAAAAAAGTATAAATTGTAGTAAATATATAAATATTCCCCATCTCTTTTGGCTCTAAAAGTGCTGTAGAAACTCTAATAGCAATAATCATAAGAATAACTTGCAGTAGTTTACCTACTAAAATGATTAAAAAGTCACTTTTGGCTTTATCTAATATCATTTAAAATTGTTTCCACTATAGTATTCGCAAAATATTCTGCTCTAAATTCATCTGCTTTTGAACTATTTAAATAATTTTCAATAGCATCTAAATATTTTAAATATTCTTCATGAGTTATGTTAGTTATAAACTCATACAATTTTTCATAACTATCAAATTCTCTTTTATCTATAAAACACTCTTTTGGAATATGCTCTATTATATTATTAGCACCCCAATATATAGGCACACATCCAGCAAAAAAACAATCAAATATCTTTTCTGTTATATATCCATCTATATCTCTAGCATTTTCATAACAAATAGCAAATTTGTACTTCTCTAAAACTTCTTTTTTAGAATCAACTTTTCCTCTGTAACTTGGAAAATTGGGTTTAAATAATTGAAATAATTTTGATAATTTTAATTTTCTAAACCCATATCTAATATATTTATTAGCAGGTGTGTATTCATCCCATCCCATCCCATAGAAATCAAAATCTAAAGGATAATTTTTTTCAAACCATCTTATCGCTTCTACTCTTTTACTATAAAGTTCTAAGGGATGATTTACTCTTTTATTTCCAGCTATCAAAGTACAAAGTTTTTCTTTTTTAGATAAATCTTTATTTATACTTTCTGGAAACAAATGAGAAAAATTGATTTTAAAATATTTCTTATTATCGATAATTCTATCATCCCAAGTAAATATTTTATTAAAATATTTATGTTTTTCTAAATCCCAATTTTCTGGCTTGATCAATTCACTTTCAAAAAGTAAAAGATATGATTTATTAATATCTTCTTTATTTGGCAAGATTCTTGGCATATCGTTATATATAACAATTTTTGAATCATTTATAGAATTAATATCTTGTGTTGATAAATTGAATTTATGTTCATTAAATCTTTTTTTTAATAGAAATATAAAATACAAAAAATTATCTCTATTAAATAAATTATTTTGCAAATCAAAACAAGCATTACTTTTAAAACTTGAATAAAATGATATATTTATCATTTTCTACTTCCTTGAATTAATTTTTATTGCAGGTATTCCTGCAACAATTGTATTTTCTTCAACATCTTTTGTCACAACACTCCCTGCTGCAATTATTGAATTCTTGCCAATTTTGACACCATCAAGAATAACAGAATTCCCACCTATCCAAACATTATCATCTATAGTTGTTCCTTTTATAACCAATCCTTGATTAATCATTGGTACAATTAAATCTTCGTATTTATGCTCTGCTCCAGGAATTACAACATTAGGACCAATCATTACATTTTTGCCTATTTTAACATTACCACATAAAAAACAATTTACCCCTATCCAAGTATTATCACCAACTTCTAATTTTAATGGATTTATAAAAGCTCCAAATGCTATAGTTATGTTTTTACCAAAATTAATATTATTAGTGTTTCCAATAAAAGTATTTTTATAAACATATAATGGAAATTGACAATTTCTAAACCTAATTAAATATATTAAACCTCTATATAATTTAAAGTCTATTAGTTTAAATAAAATCTTTTTAATCAAAAATTTAAAACCTCTGCTAAGTATTTAATTTCATCTTCTAATCCTATTTGATGATTTCCTACAAACAATCCATTTTCATGTAAATAATCAGCATTTTTTAGTTCACCATGTATTTCATAATCAAAATATTTCATTACATCATTTCTAGTGAAATTTCCAGTTACTATTGGACGACAATCAATCTTAGCATCCATAAGCTTTTTAACTATATCAACTCTTTTAAGTTTTGAAGTAGGTTTGATAATAAGTGAAAATCCAAACCATGAACTATTACAAATATCTTTTTGAATTATAAAATCAGGATGATTTGAAAATAACTCTTGGAAAAGTTTTGCATTTTCTCTTCTTTTAGCTAAAAAATTTGGAAGTTTTTTAAGCTGTTCTATTCCTATTGCTCCACTCATTTCTACTGGTCTTACATTGTATCCAGGAAGTACAAATCTAAATGACTCTTCAAACCAGTTATCACTTTTTGTACAAACTTTGTTTTCTTTTGGTAAATTTCTAGTCCATCCATGAGCTCTAAGAGATAGCAATATATGATAAAGCTCTTCATCATCTGTTACTACAAATCCACCTTCCATTGTTGCCATATGATGAGAGAAAAATGTAGAGTAAGTTCCCATTATCCCAAAAGTACCTGCTTGTTTACCTTTGTACTCTGCTCCCATAGATTCGCAATTATCTTCAAGTATGAAGATATCTTTATCTTTTGTCATTTCAAAGATTTTATCAAAATCGTTCGGATTTCCAAGAAGATTTACTACCATTATCATTTTTGTATTTTCTGTGATTGCAGATTTTAAAGCATCTAAATCATAGTTTAATGTTTCTAAATCTATATCTACAAATTTTAATTTTAATCCATACTGATAAAGAGGATAATATGTAGTTGACCAAGAAACAGCAGGAACGATTACTTCATCTCCTCTTTTTAGCTTTGGATTTTTTGTATAAAAAAGCGCTGCTGTTGCTATTAAATTTGCTGTTGAACCAGAACTTACCATTACAGCATATTTACTTCCAGTAAATTTACAAAAATCTTTTTCAAACTGTGCAACACTTTCACCCATAGTGTACATATCTCTATTTATTACAGATTGGATTGCCTCTAACTCTTTTTCATCCCATGTTGATGTTGCTAATGGATAGCTAGTTGTCATT
>JACDJA010002821.1_pt1 | contig 11868 bp, 10 predicted proteins | sample 7449241 | NCBI WGS metagenome assembly JACDJA01 (sample SAMN14253289, study PRJNA609438) | sludge metagenome | isolation source: initial anaerobic sludge | collected 2018-12-20 | reverse complement strand
TCATCATCCAGTCCATCCCTATGCACGAACAGGGTAATGCCGCCTACGTCACCGCCGGCGGCGCCGCCATCCGCGCTGCAACCCCGGAAGAACTGGCCGATGCCGTGCGCGGCAGCCTCGCCAACGACAGGCGCTTGCTGACTATCATGGGCGAGAACGCCCGTCGGCTGGGACGTCCGCGCGCAGCCTACGACGTGGCCGACCACCTGTGGGAACTCGTCGCGCGGGCCGGGGTCGGCCTGCGTCTGTCGGTCGAGGGTCATTGAACAGCCGGTCGCTCCTCGTCCTCGTCGGCCCCACGGCCGTGGGCAAGACGGCGCTCTCGCTACGGCTGGCCCAACAGTTCAACGGCGAGATCGTCTCGGCCGATTCGCGCCTCTTCTATCGCGGCCTGAACATCGGCTCGGCCAAGCCGTCGGCCGCCGAGCGGGCCGTCGTCCCTCATCACCTGATCGACGTATGCGCTCCCGATGAGACGCTGAGCCTGGGCGAGTTCCGGCGGCTGGCCTATCGCGCCATCGACGCCATTCATGCCCGCGGCCGCCTGCCCATCCTCGTCGGCGGAACAGGGCAATATGTGTGGGCCATCGTCGAGGGCTGGGGCATCCCGGAGGTGGCCCCGCAACCGGCGCTACGAGCCGCGCTGGAGGCGCTGGGCGCAGGCGAGCCGGCGCGCTGGCTGGTCGCGCTGGACCCGACGGCCGCCGCTCGCATCGACCCGCGCAACGTGCGCCGCGTCGTCCGCGCCCTGGAGGTCACGCTGACAACCGGCCGACCCATCTCCGCGCTGCAACAGAAGTCGCCGCCGCCCTACGACACGCGCATCGTCGGGCTGCAACGCAATCGGCAAGCGCTGTACGCGCGCATCGATGCCCGCGTCGACGAGATGATGGCCGAGGGGTTGCTCGACGAGGTAATCCGCCTGCGCGAGAGGGGTTATGGCGGTGATCTGCCGTCGATGAGCGGGCTGGGCTATCGGCAATTGCTGGCCCATCTGGATGGTGTGATGAGCCTGGACGCGGCCGTGGAACGGATCAAGTTTGAAACCCACCGCTTTGCCCGGCAGCAAGCGACGTGGTTTCGCGGCGACGACTTACGGATCACCTGGCTTGACGCCGAGGACACAAGTGCAGCCGTTGCTACGATTGGGGCATGGTTGGGAAGGCCCACAGACGACCGACCACAGACCACGGAACCGGTTTAACGCAAGGACTATCAGACGCACAGTTCAAGTTAGACAAAACGCCTATTTTTCAGTTTGCCATAATACTCGGTCTATAGGCCCATCTTGGGACTTTGACTTTATATACCCATACGACTGTTGCACGATTTGCTCAAGGACCGGCAACTCTATGTCACTAAGCCGCTTGATATAAACACAATACCCGGAAGTACTATGCTTACCTAACTTGGCCAGCGATTCAGAGTAGCGTGCCGTACCGTCTATCAAGTAAACGGTAATCTTGCCTTTTCTTGGATAGAAACCAATAATATGACCGTCGCCTTCGCGCCCGCTGTCATATTTGTAGTGATAGGTATCAAACCCGATAGTGCCAACATTCCACATCTTTGGCTCATGCCCGCTTATTCGCTGCATCATTTCAATAAGCACAAGGCAATCTTTTGCGGTTTGCTCATCATGAAGTGAAGCAATGTAGTCCTTAACTGAGATGTCGTTTTGAGTCGTCATAATAGGCCCCATCTTATGGAAAATACCAGAGCTTAGCAGAGGCCGTCTGCCAATCTCGCAACCAACGCCAACCGGTTATCCCGATTCGCCGCGCACCAGCGGCTTGACCATGCAGTGATTCTATAAAAATTAGTTTTGGTTAGGCATTCTTAGTAGAATTTATCTTATGAGAACAACGAATGATCAAGAGGGGCCGACAATCAGTTTCGAAGCCGAACTATATAATATCAATTCATGGACCATTCTCAGACTGCCTGAAGATGCCTCAGCCAGGCTTCCATCAAGAGGAATGACAATGGTTTCGGGGACGATGAACGGCGTTCCTTTTAAAACCTTGCTCGAACCGGATGGAAGGTATGCACCAGGGCAACAATCGAGTCACTGGTTTAGGCCGGATAAAAAGCTTCTTGAGGATGCTGGTGTTGCGGCCGGCGATAGTGTAGAAATTTCGATGGAACCGACAAAAGAATGGATAGAGCCGGAAGTTCCTGAAGATTTAAAAAAAGCGCTGTCTACTTCCCCAAAAGCCGAGGTGATATGGAAAGATATTACTCCACTTGCTCGTTGGGATTGGATTCGCTGGATTCGCGCTGTCAAAACACCGGAGACCCGCCAGAAACATATAGAAGTTGCGCTCGATAAACTCAACAAAGGCATGAGAAGGCCGTGTTGCTTTAACCGTAATTTATGTTCTGAACCTGCTGTATCGAAAAATTGGGCGCTCCTCGAACCGACACAATAACTAAACTATATTACCGTGTCATCCGCTCAACCAGCCTGCGAATCTCCGACTCAAAGGCGGTGTTGATGGGGAACATGAGGTTTTGCCGCCGGATAACGGCCGCGCGCGCCGCAAGATAAGCCTCCAATAACTCTCCCATGCCGCGTAGCGTCGCCGTTGCGTCGCCGCTGTAGGTCGCCCCCACCAAGCCCAGGCGGGCCGGGTCTTCCCGCGGCAACGCCTCCAGCAGCGGCAACAGCGTGAAACTGAGCAGTTGCAGGTATGTGGCAAACGGCTTGTCCGTATCGCCGCGCTTCAGCAAGCGCAACGTGTCCCAGAACATCACCCAAAAGCGATTGTCAAGGGCGATCAGTTGGTCGGGGCTGATATAGGGTTGCGCCGGGGCCAGCCGGGACGAAGCCGACTGATATTGTTCGCCCCAGCGATCATTGTCCTTCAGGATGCGCAACTCGCGATCCATCGGGTTCGGGGCCAGCCTATCAACCGTCTCAAAGCGATAATCGGCCTTGGTTCCGTTGCTATAGAGAACAACGTGGAGATAAGGACGCACGTGATCGGCGTCGAATGAGCGCGCGGCAACGTAGGGCATCGCCGCCTTCACAAATGCCTCACGCCCTGCCCAGGCAACGTCGCGCGCCTCCGACCCGGCAAAGACCAGGGCAATATCGACGTCCGAATAAGCATCCTCGGCGCGACGACCGAAGGAACCGGAAAGAAAGCAGACCAGTATATTTGGGTCGGTTAGAACGTGGCGTTGCAGACGGCCGACAAATCGCTCTTGCTCAAACATAGGTCAGTCGTCCTATGGCACAAAGCACCCCATCAACCTCATTCCCCCCACGACAGACAGGCCGACGACAATGCCGGCCAGCACCTGGGCCGGCGTGTGGCGTTTGAGATAGAGGCGCGCCCACGCCACCAGAATGACCAGCGGCAACAGCATAATGCCCACCCACCGGCCAAATACCAGAGCCGCAATAAGCCAGGTTGCTGCGGCGGCCGTGGCGTGGATGCTGATCAGCCAGCGCGTGTTGATCAGGCCCAGGGTTCCCAGAGTGATGATGCCGAGGATCGCCAGGCACCGCAGCAGCACAGGGCCATCAAACACAACCAGAAGGACGTAGGCCACAGCGCCGGAGATGACCGCCGTCAGATAGGGAATATGGCGCTCATTGGTAGCGCTCATGTGCAAATCGCCGATTCGCTCGGTACGCAGCAGATAAAGGACAACAAACATCGGCGTCAGCGCGATGAGCAGGCTGTAGACGACTCCCCAGGCCAGCCCGGGCCAGAATGGGCGCTCGTAGATGCCCAGAGCCAAACCCGTGGCGGCAAACATGGTCGGCGGGCTGATGACGTCCGACAACGTGCGGGCCACCCGCACCAGCCCGACGCGATCGGCCTTGTTGGTATCTCTTGGTACAGTCATGACGGACGGGCGACGGGGCAGAGTTGCGTCGCCATACTTCCCGGCGAGAGGCGGCGCGACCGCGCCGCCTCTCGCTCATTCCGGTTTGCCTGGATCAGGTGCCTTCTTCCCACGAATTGAGATAGTGGACCTGTTGAGGCGTCAGGGTGTCGATCCGAATACCCATCGCATCAAGCTTGATGCGGGCGATCTCCTGATCTACTTCCTGCGGAATGGTATGAACGCGGTTCTCCAGCTCGCCCTTGTGGTCGACCAGGTACTTGGCCGCCATGGCTTGCCCGGCGAAGCTCATGTCCATGACCGACGCCGGGTGGCCTTCGGCCGCCGCCAGGTTGATCAGACGGCCCTCGCCCAGCAGATTCAGCCGGTGGCCGTTGTGCTTCAGTCGGAACTGCTCGACAAACGGGCGCACGCGCTTCGGATCATCGACCGACAGTTCGCGCAGTGCGGGCTTGTTGATCTCCACGTCGAAGTGACCGGAGTTTGCCAGCAGTGCGCCGTCCTTCATCACCATGAAATGGTGTTCGTCGAAGACGTGGATGTCGCCCGTGGCGCTGACAAAGATGTCACCGATCGGGGCCGCGTCGCTCATCGGCATTACGCGATAACCATCCATGACCGCCTCCAGCGCCTTCAACGGGTCCACCTCGGTCACGATTACATTCGCGCCCAGGCCGCGCGCGCGCATGGCAATGCCGCGACTGCACCAGCCATAACCGGCCACAACCACATTCTTGCCCGCCACCAGGACGTTGGTCGCCCGTACGATGCCGTCCATCGTCGATTGCCCCGTGCCGTAGCGATTGTCGAACATGTGCTTGGTCAGCGCGTCATTGACGGCCATCATGGGGAACTGGAGCGCCCCGTCGGCGGCCATGGCCCGCAGGCGAATGATGCCGGTGGTCGTCTCCTCGGTGCCGCCGATCATGTTGTCGATCAGATTGCGGCGGCTCTTGTGGATGGTACTCACCAGGTCCGCGCCGTCGTCCATCACGATGTGGGGCTTATGATCGAGAACGGCGTTGATGTGCCTGAAATAAGTCTCGTTGTCCTCGCCCTTGATGGCATAGACCGGGATTTCGTAATGGCTGACCAGCGAAGCGGCCACGTCGTCCTGCGTGCTCAGCGGGTTGCTGGCCGAGAGAACCACGTCCGCGCCGCCCGCTTGCAGGCTGACCATCAGGTTGGCCGTCTCGGTCGTCACGTGCATGCACGCGCTGATGCGCAGCCCGGCAAACGGCCGGTCATCCTTGAACTGCTGCTGGACACCGCGCAGCACCGGCATCTCCTGCTCGGCCCACTCAATGCGATGGCGGCCGCCGGGCGCGAGATCGATATTCTTGACGTCAAATTCCATTGTCGGTTAACACTCCTTGGAATGGCCCGTGTACCGTCGCCTTAGCGGGTGACGGGCAGGGGCACGTTGATTGTATTCGGGACTTGCAGGAGCACATCGAGCGCCCCTTCATCATCAAAGCTCTCGCGGTAGCGCGCGACAAACTCCTCGCGCGTGAAATAGTGATTCTGCGGGCCGAACTGCTCCAGCACGTAGGCCGCGGCCAGCGCGCCCATACGCCCGGCCACGCCCCACGGCAACCCCAGTTGCATGCCGCGCATCAGACCGGCGCGATAGGCATCGCCCGCTCCCGTCGGCTCGGCCACCCAGCGCGTGGGAGCCACCGGGACGAACTCCTCATGACCGTCGATGATGTGCCGCGAGCCGGCCGGCCCCATCGTCATCACCAGACCACCAACGAGATCGAGAATTTCAGCCTCGCTCAGGCCGGTCTTCTCCTGGATGAGCTGGAATTCATACTCGTTGCTCGACAGCAGGAAGCAGCCGTTGATCCCCTCGTACAACTCCTCACCGCTGACGCGGGCCGTCTGCTGGCTGGGATCGTAGATGTAGGGCAGACCAATGGCCTTGCACTCGCGCACGTAGTTGAGCATCGCGCCGGGGTCGTTGGGGGTGATGATCGTCATGTCGGCATCGGGCGCATGGGCGGCAAAAGTCAGTTTGCTGGCGTGGGCCATCGCTCCGGTATAGAAGCTGGCGATCTGGTTGTTGACTTCGTCGGTATTGACGAAGAACGAAGCGCAGAACTCGTCCTCGATGTCGATGATGGCCGAGGTGTCGATGCCGTGGCTTTCCAGCCAGAGCCGGTAGTCATGGAAGTCCTGTCCGGCCGTCGCCATGATGGTCGGCCGGTCGCCCAGAAGCGCCATCGTGTAGGCGATGTTGGGAGCCGTACCGCCTCGTTGCCGCTTGAGCGAATCAACCAGAAAACTCAGGCTGATCTTTTCCAGTTTACCGGCCACGAACGCATCCTGAAACCTGCCGGGATAGGACATCAGGTAATCATAGGCAATGGAGCCGGTGATGACGATTTTCATAGGATTTCGCTTCCTCTCTCTTCCTCTGGATTGACGCGCGGTTTTACCCGCCAAACCTCATCTCGCGGGTATTCACACCACGACGCCCGATTCAACAGGCGCGCAACACACAACGGCGCGGCCGCCGGACCGCGCACTCGCAGCAATGTACTACCCCATGGTTACAATCGACCTTACAGTGCGTCACGAACAACCTGATTGGCGGCCGGCTGCCCGGCCTTGAAAACCGGCGTCACTCCCAGCCGGTCGCGCAGCATGGTCATCAGCGCCCGCATCCCGTCACTCGTCTTGATCTTTTTGCCCTCGGCATACGTGCGCGGGTTATAACTGATAGGTATCTCGATGATCTGATGGCCGGACAACAAAATCTTGTTCGGCAGTTCAAAATCCAGATTGAAATCCGTCGTCGTCAGATTGAGCGACTTCACCAGGTCGCCCCGCACCATTTTCGTGGCCGTAGCCACGTCGGTCAGCCGGCCGCCGAAGAGCAGGTTGGTCACCATCGTCAGCACGCGGACGCCGAGATAGGCATGAGCGTACTTGTACTTCACATGCCCGCCCAGCACCCGAGAGCCGAAGATAGCCGCCGCGCCGGTCTCGTCGGCCTTGCGACAAAAGCGAGCGTGCTCCGCCGGGTCATATTCGGCGTCGGCATCCTGAATGATCATGTAGTCGCCGGTCATGTTGGCGATCCCGGTACGAATCGACATCCCCTTCCCCATATTGCGCTCGTGGAAGATGACGCGAATTTCCGGGTCATCGATCTGCTTCAGGATTTCGCGCGTACCGTCCGTCGAGAAGTTATCGACGACGAGGATCTCCCGCGTCCAGCCGGAACCCAGATCGACGGCGCGCGTCCGCTCGATGACATCGCGTATGGTTGCCTGCTCGTTATAGCAGCAAATGATGACGGAGAGCTTTTTCATTTCCTTACCCACCCGATTGCACCCCGCGCCGCACCCAAAAGCGCCGCGAGGCAATTCCATTACAACCGCTCGAAAAAGCGACCGAACGTATCCAGCATATAATCCAGGCGCGGCTTGTCCAGGCCCGGATAAACGCCGACGAAGAAGCCGCCACGCATCACCTGATCGGAGTTCCCCAGCTCGCCGACGACCCGATGCTGAATGTGCTGATAGGCAGGCTGGCGCAGGATATTCCCGGCGAAGATCAGGCGCGTCTGGACATGGTTGATTTCCAGGAAGCGCGTTAACTCATGGCGCATGAACGGTGCGTCCTCGCGCACAAGCAGCGGCATGGCAAACCAGGACGGGTCGGCCTTTGGATGCCAGGTCGGCAACATCAGGAACTCGCTATAGGGCATCAGCCCCTCATACAGATAGGCAAAGTTCTCCTTGCGCCGGCGGATAAACTCAGGCAACTTTTGCAACTGGGCCAACCCCATGGCCGCCTGTGGATCGGTCAACTTCAGGTTATAGCCGATCTCGGAATAGTAGTAGCGGTGGTCATAGAAGCCGGGGATGCCGGGCACCTCGCGTTCGAAGCGAATGCCGCATTTGCCGTTCACAGGATTGTCGTAGCCACACCAGCAATCACGCCCCCAATCACGCACGGCGCGGGCGATCTTCGCCAATCTCGGCCGGTTGGTATAAACCGCGCCGCCCTCGCCCATCGTGATGTGATGAGCCGGGTAGAAGCTGAGCGTCGCCATCTCGCCGAACGTGCCCACCATGCGGCCGTCCCACCGGGACCCCAGCGCGTCGCACGTGTCTTCGATCAGGAAAAGATCGTGGCGCTTCACGAAATCGACTACCGCGTCCATGTCGGCCGGATTGCCCAGCGTGTGGGCAAACATCAGCGCCCGCGTGCGCGGCGACACCGCTTCCTCCAGTTGCGCCACGTTCAGGTTGAAATCGCCCAGACAACTGTCGATGAAGACCGGGACAAGTTGGTTCTGAATGACGGGATTGACGGTCGTGGGGAAGCTGACGGCCGGGACAATCACCTCGTCGCCCGGGCGCAGCCCGTTGGGCAGCTGCCGCGAGCAAAGCGTCGTCAGCGCAACCAGATTGGCCGACGAGCCGGAGTTGACCGGCACAACCTCGCGAACGCCGATGAACGCGCCCAGCTGTTTCTCGAACTCCTCGGCATATGGCCCGGCGGTGAGCCAGAAATCGAGCACGGCGCTGACCATGTTTTGAATTTCCGTCTCGTCATAGACGCGCCCGGCGTAATTTACGGTTGTCTTTCCCGGCTCAAACGGCCGGTTTTGGTGAGCTTGTTCGTAATACTCGGCAACTCGGGACAGGATCGACTGCCGCAGCTCTTCAATATCACCCATTCTGCGTTTTCTCTTCCGCGCCGGCGCGCTTCGACCGCCCCGGCTACTATTGTTGCTGCAGGATGAGCCGCCCGCCCGGAGGCGGTTTCCCGTTGGGATGGGCCTACCCAAAGCCGAAGGAGGATTATACCACAGCACGGTTCATCTCCAAGTTACGGCCCTCCCCCTTCGCCCGGCAGCTCGGTCGGTGGGGGATCGGCCGGCGGCGGCTCCGGCGTCCATGTGGGCGGAACGTCCGTCGGCGGAGGCGGCGTATCGGTCGGCGGTAATGGCGTGACCGTTGGCGGCAGCTCGGTCGGCGGCGGGGGCGGCGTATCGGTCGGCGGCGGCTCGGTCGGCAGCTCCGGCGGTGTGGCCGTCGGCGGGATGGGCGTGTTGACGACCGGCGCGGTCGGCGACGGCGGCGGCGGCTGATCTGTCGCCGTCGGCAGCGGCGCCAATGTGGGAATATCGGTCGCCGTCGGCAGCGGCGTCAGCGATGGCTGCGCGATCGGGCCTATTGAATCTGACGCTCCACCCGGCGGCAGAAAGATAAACTGACCGGCCAGCAAATCCAGTGACTCGCGACAGTTGGCCCGCAATATCTCGTCGATAGTAGTACCCCGGTTCACCGCCAGCGCGCCCAGCGTGTCGCCCGGGCGAATCTGGTAGCGCACCCACCACGCCGGCGGACCGCAAAGCGATGGGGCGGGCGCGCGCGGCACAAGGATCTGCATCCCCGCTGCCAACGGGGCCTCGCCCAGACAATTGGCGGCCGCCAGATCGGCCGCCGTTGATTGTGTGCCGGCCGCCAATGACGCCAGCGTCTCACCCGGCTGTACGGTATAAAGTAGCCAACCCTCCGGCACTTCGCCGCAGACGGTGAAGATTGCCCCGTCTTCGCCCACCCCTGTAATGAATTCGGGGCGCGGGTTCAGGTCGTCGGGGACCGGCCCGGCCAGACTCTCGACCGGCAAAGGCCCCGCCGGATTCAGATTCCACGGGATCACGCGGCCGACTGCGATGGCGGTAGCCTGGATGTTGACGATGGGCAGCCCGGGAGAAGTGAGAGCGGCGCGCGCTTGCAGGATGTCCAGCTGGGCCAGCACAAGGGCCAGCAAGACAGTAATCATCACCCCACCCGTCAACAGGGCATTCACCTGCCAGATCGGCCGTTTGGTGTCGCGCGCGGATTTCATTGCCTTCACGTCCCGCGTCAGCTCGCCTCGCCGGCCGGCTTGGCCTGTTTGGCGCCGACCGAATCCATCTGTTGCCGGATCTTCATCAACGTCCAGGGGCGAACCTCGGCCGCGGGCAGGCGCAAGGTAAACGTCGTTCCCGCGCCCGGCTTGCCTTCGAAGTACAGATCGCCGCCGCCGGCCTGGGCCAGCTTCTGCACCAGAGCCAGATTGCCGCTATTATCCCCCAGACCGGCGATCGGACGGCCGCCGGTCAGGTAGTAGCGGGAATCAAATATTCGCTCCCGGTCATCGGGCCGGACACCCGCTCCCGCATCGGACACGATCAGCCCCACGGCGCGACCGGTTGCCGGGCCGCTGCCGTTGGCCGAGATTACCTCGGCGCGCACGAGGACGCGGCTGCCTTCGGCCGATGCCCGACATGCGTTTTCGAGCAGACTCAGAGCCAGTTGCCGCAAAACGCCTTCCTTCACGGCAACCAGCGGCAAATCGTCGGCAATGGCCATGTCCAGCTTCAGATTCTTCCCGCGCAGCAGTGGCAGAACCGTATCAATGGCTTGCTCCACAGCCGGACCAATGGCCGCCTGGGCCACTTGCGGACGGGCCGCGGTCGGCTGACCGGGTTCGCGCTGCTGCAAGAAAACGGCCACCGTCTCGGCCTGGCGAACCCGCTCCTCGGCCGTCGATAACATGCGGCGCGTCTCGGCCAGTTCCAGCATGAGACGCTCCTTCTCGGCGTCACGTTCGGCCGGGCGCGGCGCGGCAGGCGCGGCAACAGCCGCGGGTGCAACGGCCGCCGGACGGGCGCCGGCGTCCATCTCCAGCCGGCGGCTGTTGGCAATCGCCTGGGCAATAAAAGCGGCCACGCCGGGGATGATGGCCCGGTCTCGCTCCGACCAGTTTTGAACGTCGGGCGGGGCGGCCAGCATCAGGAAGCCGAAACAATGATTGGCCGCCACCAGCGGCTCAACAAAAACCGGCCCCAGTGCACCGACGTTGAACTGCTGCGACAGTTCGTGGGCCTGCCGCGCGCCCACCCCCCGCGGCAACAACTCAATACTGCGCTGCTGCTCATACGCCAGCCGAAAGGCCGCGTGGTCGGACAGGTTGATTTGTCGTCCATAGCTCGCATCGCGACCGGCGGCCGGGCGCACGTGACCAAAAAGAATTCGCTGAGGATTCTTGTCGTCTATCAACCCGATGGCCGCGAAGCGCGTCGGCACCAGTCCAACTGCCATGTCAAGCGCCTGTTCCAGTCGCACTTCGGGAATATGAGCGCCGATGACCGACGTTGCCAGACGCAGATTGCGCGCCATTTGTGTGGCCTGGGCGCGATCGGCCTCGGCTGCCGTCAGCAGGTCGCGCATATTGTCACGGTAGGCCTGCACAGCCCAAAGAGGAAATGCGACCAGATAGCCGAGGCGCAGCCAGTAGACGACCTCCGTGCCGGAGGGGATGATCTCCGGATAGTTGAAGAAGTTGGCAATATGGGCCAGCAAGACCACAGCCAGGATGATCGGCCGCAGGGAAAAGCGTCCATCGCGTTGCAGCGCCAGCCACATCAGCCCCGCGCCCAGGATCGCCATCTGGAGGACGCCCCATACGTAAGCCTGGATGGTGCCGACGTAGGCCGTGGCGACGCCGGTGGTGATGATGCGATTCTGCCAGTCCTGGAAAAAGAACAGAAACATCACAGCCACGACCACCAGATTGACCAACAGTACCCCGTCGGCCAGGCGCGGCCGATCCATGGCAAACGGCGCCAGACCCCACACCAGCAGGAGGATCGTCGCCAAATCGATGGCCTGTTCCAGCGGTGGCAGGACGATGCGCGCCCGCGCCGGGTCGCCTTCCACCATCAGGCCGACGAACAGCAATATCAGCCGAGCCACCAGGATGCCGGCCGCGGCGAAGGTCATGCGTCGCGCCGACTCGTCGTCGGCATCCCGCTGCCAGCGCGAGAACGAAAGCGCCAGCACCACCTGTAACGCGAACAGCGTCAGGAGATGATAGATGATGCTGCCCGGCGGCCGGCTCAACAACTCGATGATCTGCTGCAGAAAGGTCATACTTCCGTTCGCGCTGCGCTGCGTGGTGACACTGATCCCCCCGCACGGGGGAAATTACTATGCC
>JACDJA010002818.1_pt1 | contig 11883 bp, 9 predicted proteins | sample 7449241 | NCBI WGS metagenome assembly JACDJA01 (sample SAMN14253289, study PRJNA609438) | sludge metagenome | isolation source: initial anaerobic sludge | collected 2018-12-20 | reverse complement strand
GAACTCGACCCCCGTGATTGGGAGCACCAGATCTTTCCACAATGTGCGCACAAACTTCGATCCCGTATTGGGTGATTGGAACATATCCACTTTATTGGCTGTGATGCGGCCAAGGTTTGAAGCGTTGTTGCTGATTCCCTCAGCGCTGGCGTAAATCCCTGTTTCAAGCCTGGCAGCCAAAATTGCCAACAAGCCAGCACTACTGAGCTTAAGGAATTCGCGCCTTGAAATGCCGGGGAAAGGAGTCACGGTCTTGGTTCCTAATTATGGATGTTGACCAGTGTGCCGATGGATGCCCAGTTGAAGAGCCATTCCGCGTCGGGAGTGTACATGTTTACGCAGCCATGGCTCATGGGTGTACCAAAATTGTTATGCCAGTAGGTGCCATGAATTCCATAACCGCTGTAAAAATACATTGTGTAGGGTACATCCGGCAGGTAGTAGTCATCGCCGCGCATATCCGTCGCGACGTATTTCACATAGATGTAGTATTGCCCGGTTACAGTGGGGTGCAGGTAGGTGCCGGTGGAAACGAGAAAAGAGTTCACCAGCCTGTCTCCATTGTAGGCATAAAGCGTCTGTGCGCCGAGGTCGATATCAATCCAACGTCCTTCCGCGTCGATAACAGGTTCAGGTACGTAAGGAACTTCAGTTGGATAAGGTGTGCTGGTAGGGGCGGGGGTGAAGGTGTTGGTTGGCTTGGGTGTGAGCGTTGCCGTGGGGGTGGGAGTGAAAGTGGCGGTAGGGGTAAAGGTGGCGGTTGCCGTTGGCGTCAGGCTCGGTTTTACGAGCATATCGGCGGGTATGGGGGCAGCCGCGCTGCGCGCCAGCGCCAGCCATGCGGGCAATGCCAGCCACACGACCACAGCGATCATCAGAAGCAGGATCGCGATTGCCAGGATATAGAGCCACTGCTTGGAGGATTTTTTCTTCCTCTTTTTTGCTGTTTTGGGTCGGGTTTTTCCAGGTTGGGCTGCTTTCGGTCTTTCAGAAGGCCGGAGCTGGTCGACGACCTCGGTTTCAGCGGTGGTTTGTTTTGCGAGCTCGGGTTCGCCGGCTGCTGGTGAAGCAGCGGCAATGATGGGGATAGGTTGTGTGTCCTCGATCTTTGGTTTTGCCGCCGGTTCTTCGACGATCGGGTTTTCTGCCAACCTGTCCAGCGCCCATTGCATTCCGCGGGCAGCACGTTCGCTTGTGGGGTTGATGGATAGGGCGCGCTGCAGAAAAGAGATGCTTTCTCCCGGTTCAGATACTGCCGCCAGGAGCAGCCAGGGTTCCTCCCGCTCAGGTGCGATCAGCGATGCGCTCAGCGCCCACTGCCGGGCTTCAAAAAAATCGTGCCGCTTAAGAGCTGCCTGCGCGTTTAGGATCGATTGCTTGTAGCGATTAATGTCTTGTGGGTTCATGGCAAGGGTGTCGAGATGGTCACATTTTCATTTCGGATGTAGCAGATCAATCCGTCAACAATTCCCTGGGCGATCAGATCCGGGTTTTCTGTCAGAATCTGCCTGTCCAGGTTGAGAAAACCGGTTTCGATGATCGCGGCGGTTGTCTCGGTGTGAATTTCATCGAAAGCGTGGTAACTGGTCATGTCAGGCGTAGTTGAATTGGGTAGGTATCTGAGCCCGGTTGTCTTCTGGTAACGATCCGCCATGCACGCAACCAATCGGTTGGCTTTTTCAGGGTAGAGGCTGTGAATGGCAGCGGATACTTTGAATCCGGTTGCTTCATTACTGATGTATTCACAGGTGTCCGCGTGGATTGAGATCAAAACCATTGCCTTGTATTGAGATAAACGCTCATCGAACTCCGCCAGCAGGTCAACCTGGTAGCCTTCAGCTGTCAACTTCTGTTGGACAAGTGTGGCGATCTGTAAATTCACCTCTTCTTCAGTCAAACCATCCGGACAAACTGCGCCAGAATCGTTCTGCCAGTGACCCGCCACAATGCCGATGCGCCCGGAAGGCGATGTGTTCTCGACCAAAAGCGGCGCAACGGTGGTTGGGTTTGCCTGCCAGGCCTGGAAGATCCTTTCCAGTGCTTCGCCGGAAAATAGATTGTTGGGTGTAAAGAGTGTAAAAAGAGAGGCAGCCAGGAACGCGATGATCAGAATCGATTGGATACCGCCAAAAACACTGAAGCGCGGTTTCGCAGGGGCAGAGTTTTTTACTTCTTCTTCCTGCTCCGTTTCGATCTCATCCGGGGCATCGCCCATCTCTTCCAGATTTATAAAATCATCGTTTTTCATGTCGATAAACTCACTTTAGGAATTATAGCAAGGTTTGTGCCATAATTGAATTTATTCAATAGAATACCGCTTGACTTTGCAGGGTGGGCAATGTATAAAAATTGTAACGATAAAAGGTGAGGATGTGATTGAAAATCCAATGGTAGAGCTAAAAGAAGTGATGCGCCGCTGGCCAAGCGGTGTGGCGGTACTGACCTCCGGTACGAAGGAGGTGCGCCACGGAATGACCGTGAGTTCGTTTACCTCGATCTCGGTCCAGCCCCCGCTGATCACCGTTACGATGAATAATGCCGCCCGTACCAAACACATGGTGGATGAGACGGAACTTTTTGCGATTAACCTTTTGGATGAAGGGCAGCAGGCGCTTGCGGATCGCTTTGCAGGACGGATCAGTGAAAATGAGGACCGATTTTCAGGTCTGGCGGTTTTGTCGGGGGCGGAGTTTATACCTCTCCTTGCTGACGCCGCAGCCTGGCTCGAGTGCCGGGTTGTGCACCGCTATGCCATGCCTGAATCCACGCTCTATGTCGGAGAGGTAATAAGCGCTCGAAAATCGGATAACAAGCCGCCGCTCCTCTACTTCAACCGTGGTTATTACAGGATATGCAAATGAACACTTCGCTAAGTGAAGATGAAAAACTGTATTTGTTGGCACTTGCGCGCGAGACGATCACGAACGCGTTGACTGATCGACCTGAGCCGGTAGTTGATGTTGCCGCGCTTTCGACAAATTTAAGGGAAAAAGGCGCGTCGTTTGTAACCCTGACGCGGCGCGGGAATTTGCGCGGCTGTATCGGCAGCCTTGAAGCTCATCAGAGCCTGGCGATTGATGTGCGAGATCATGCGTATCAAGCAGCGTTTGAAGATTATCGCTTCCCGCCGCTTACGTTAGCTGAGCTACCTGATGTCCATATCGAAATATCAAGGCTTGGAGCACCTGAAGCATTGACATACGAAAAGCCGGGCGACCTGCCCTCTGTGTTGAAGCCCGGGGTTGACGGTGTTATCCTTGAAGACGGGTTCAGGCGCGCCACATTTCTGCCGCAGGTTTGGGAGCAGCTGCCGGATGCGGACGAATTTCTTTCTCATTTATGCGCGAAAATGGGTGCGCCTGCTGACCTTTGGCGTAAGAAGAAATTGGGGGTCAGAATTTACCATGTGGAAGAATTCCACGAGCAGCGCGAATCAGCCGGGTAATACCTTGAGTTTAGAAGCGATGGGTTTCTGCGACGTTGAGCACAAAGATCTTGCAGCGCTTTTGCGATTCGTCGGCAACTGGCGGGTAACATCCCCGAATCAGGTTGAGGGCATCAGTTAACTTCTCATCTTCGAACGCGCACAATAATGTGCTGAGGCCGCGGCGGAGGAAGCCGCCGGTTGAGGCGATGGTTGTCACCCGAAAATCATTGTGAGTGAGCGTTTGGGTAACCAGTTCGGAATCTTCATCATTTACGATTGCAATGATCATTTTCATGGCTACAACTCCTCGTAATGTTCGACTTCAAGCGCGAATACAGTGGCTCCACCTACGGTGACCGGGGTGGGAGCAGGCATTGGGAGGGGGGCGCTTTCCAGCGGAACCGCAATGTATTCGATGCGCTGGCGGCAGTTTTCTTTGAGTGAATCCAGGATTTCAGTCTGATGTTCGTAAGGAATACCGATCAATAAGGTGGCATTGCGTCGTCCGAGGAAGGCGCCAGTGCTGGGCAGGCGTGTGATCGAGATGTTCTTCTCCTGCAGAATGTTGTCCACGATATCTGCATCCTGCGCCTGGACAATTGCCATTAGCAGGACTTCGCATTGTGATGTGGTTTGCTCAGAAGACATGTTCGGTATCCTCCTTTCTTATTCAAGCAGGATCCTGTTTGGTCCTGCCCGATTGAGGTAGATCACCTCACCCGTTTGGGTGTGAATTTCGGTGAGATAGGGTTTCAATCTGAGCTCTATCTTATTATATTGTACCGTAACTGAATCCTTTTTTTGCTTAATAAAATGCGAGAGGATTACCTCGCGGTTGGTGAACATCACAACGCCCCGGATTTTCAGGAACAACCTCGCGGGTACCAGGTCTTCCACACTCCATTGTGCTGTGTTCATCAATCTTTGGGATAATTCGCGTTTATTTGTCCGTTGTGTGCAGAAGTGGTGATCAAAAACCTGCTCAGCCAGCCGGACTTTTGCGTAGTCTAACAGACCTTCTATGATCATTCCAAGTATATAAGAGGGTACAAAGAGCGCCTGGTTGTTCTCTTTCGCAGGCAGCATCGTAACCCCTTCTTCCCCGAAGTAATCTCGAACCCGAATATTTCGCAGCATAAGATCTGCCTCGCGGGGAGTTAACAAACCGGCGTACAAACTCAATAGCTGAATGATGCCCGGTTGTTCGTCTGAGGGCTGACCGATCTCAATTGATAACCCTGATGGTAAACCTTTTATCTCCACCGACTCTATGAAAGTAAAATCCTGCTCAGAAACAAATACTCTTGAGGATCCGATCCCCAGCGTGTCGGGCTGACGTACCGTAATTTCCAGCGGCACATCCCCATTCAGCCCTTTGATCGCACACGAAAAACCGGATGTTAACCGAATTTCTCCGGTAACGCGCATGTAAAGTTTTTCGGCGAACGGCAATTTTTGCTTGGGTTTATAACTTCCGTTTCTTTTGTAAACGTGGATCACAGTTCCGGCTCTGATCTGTCCTTCGGAGCTGACGGGTTTGTGAAAAACGCCGCGCTTTCCATCCCATAGTTGCATGGCTATGGACAACAGTTTTTTTCGTGTTGAATCGAGCCATTCAATTTCCTCATGCCTCTGCAGCCAGCGGGAAATTTGGAGCAAATATGTGATCTCCCGAATGAGGAGGGTGAGGATAAAGAAGTTCGAGTTCGTGTGAAATCCAATCCAGAGATTGGATGCGAATTGTGAATCCTTTTCGTCGCGTAAACTTACGCCAATTTGAGCTGGATGCGTGAGACCTTTGACGCGTGGTTGTCCACCTGGTTCAAAGTCAAGCCATGAGCGTAGAAAGCTCATCAGCCGCGGATAGATATCCTCCAGCCAGGGAACATCATTCAGGTGGGGATGCAGCTCAGCCACCAATCGGGCGAGCATGGGCAGGGCGTTGTGACCGGTCTGCGCTCCACCCGCACTGAGCCTATGGTCTACCCTCCCGTTCTCAGATTGTCTGGAAAGAGAGTTTTCAATGAATCCCTTTATCTGATTAGCCTGACCGGGCAGAAGCGTTTGCATTATCAACCAGATATCCGCCAGTGTCTGCCCGCTCCATTCCGGGTTGATCCCGATTTGATCAGCCTGCGAGTGATACCCTTTGTCGACTCCGCGGGCGGTGATAAATGTCGGGTGCGGAAAATTTCCCTGCGGCGGCATGACCAGTTGTAAGGCGCGGATGCGCGAAAGTTGCATAGCTTGAGCGATTACCTTGTCATCGCTGGAGAATGTCATCATCTCCCGTTTGTCCGCCATCTCAATCCTCAATTTTTCCACATCCAATGTTTTTGAGGAGTATTGCCGCGCTTGTTGAAAAGAGGCTTCAGGTGAAGAAAGTGAAGCCAGTGCCCAGGTTATTTGTTTACCGGAAAAGGGCATCAGCAGGTATTTGCCCGCAAGCCCGGGTGTGGAGGATGTGGAGGGAATTACGTCACCAGGCAGATAAAACACAGGAAAAATTCCACCACACTCCCCCTGCAGCACGGTCGTCAGTCCGCTTTGCACTTGCTTCATTGGACTGCCTTCCTGCAAGGGAGCAAGGTTAACCTCCCATTCCACACCAAGTGTGTGGGTTTCGCTGGTGCGGTTATGAAAGAGGATCTCCCCCATTAGAATTTGAGAATTGGGAACCCAGATGTTGTAAATGACGTCAATACCTTGAAAGGGTGAGAAACTGAGGGCGATAAAATTTGTTGAATAGTATTGAATCTCCGGTTGGGAGAAAAATTGGGCTGGATCCCGGACTACCTGATCAACGAGCGAAAAAGATGGAAATACCTGCATTTGACTGGCGCGCAGCCCGTATGTGGTCGCCACGGACATACTCGGGGGCTGACCGGTTGATGAACAAACTTCCCAGCAATGGTCGTTCATCACGTCGGGTGGTGTGAAGCGAATATCAGCACAAAGCAACCGGCAAATGAACGTATTTTTTTTCGTGGAAGGCATAGGGAAATTGTAAAAGCGAAGTGGGCAGGGGTCAATTGGTTTATGCTAGAATCTACAAAGACTGAAAATTAACTGGTAAGATGATGTTATGAGCGATAACGATCAACCAATCAACCCTCCTGAAAAACCCAAGGATACTTCCACACCGGAAGAACCCATGCTTGGCAAGTCTCAACCACTTCCTAATTTTGAGGAACCACCTGGTTATGAGTGGCAGAGCAAAGTGGAAGAAGTTCATCTGATCGACACAGAACCCATCATAAAACAGGCTTCTGAAAAACAGGATCTTCCTACGGACATCAACGCTCAGCCCGAATCAGACAATGGTGCGACTGTTGGGGTAAATCTTGGTAATAAAGTAGCTCCACCCCCCGGTAGTTCAGACGCTTTACCCTCCCGGGTGGAAGAAACTGACCTGTCTGCGACTCGCGTTACCCCTTCTGCACTGCGCGTAAACCGGACCATCAGCACCAGCACTGCCAATCAGCTGCCTGTGTCTGTGCAGGAGAGTGAAACTACAGAAGTGATGCAGGAGACCGGCGGAAAGAAAAAGACCCCTCTAGTAGAATCATTGCGTGAAATAATGAATATCTTTAAACGCTCAGAGCCATCCGGGAGAGGTGGAGGAGGGCAAAAACCTCCGGCAGCAGGACATCGGAAAGATCACTTTGATTTCGGCGGCTGCCTGATAAAAGTTATAGTGATTTTTCTTTTCCTGGCGGTAGTGGGGATTGTTATCGCCGGTGTGTTTTTCGTGTACCAGTACTTCACTATCGCTTCCACGCTACCCAATGTTGAAGATATTCAGAATTATGCTTCACAATTTGAGACAACGCGTTTCTATGACCGGAACGGGCAGATGATCTACGAAATGATAGACCCTAACGCCGGGCGCAGGACGTATACAAAACTTGAGGACATCTCTCCCTATGTCCTGGCAGCCACCATCGCTATCGAGGACAAGGAGTTTTACAACCATCCAGGGTTTGATCTCGTTGCCCTCACCCGGGCGATGATCTCAAACTATACCAGTGGAGAGGTAGTATCGGGCGCGTCGACGATCACGCAGCAGCTCGCGCGCACGTTGTTCTTCACGCCGGAAGAGCGTGTGGAAATCTCTTACCGGCGCAAAGCCAAAGAGATCATCCTCTCGTCAGAAATTACCCGGCGATACTCGAAAGATCAAATCCTTGAGCTCTACCTCAACGAGATCAATTACGGCAATATGGCATACGGGATCCAGGCGGCAGCGGAGACTTATTTCAATACCAACGCCAGTGATCTTACCCTGCCTCAGGCAGCGTTCCTGGCTGGTCTACCGCAAGCACCGAGTGTTTACGATATTTTCAACAATCGCGACGCTACACTGAATCGCAACAAACAGGTTCTAATCGCCATGTACAATCTCAGCCAGGAAAGGGATTGTATTGACGTAAGCAACAGTACCGAGGCGGTGTGCCTGGGGGCCCAGCAGGCCGCAGACGCGTACGTAGAGATCGAGAATTACGAGTTCAAGCAGCGCGCCAATCCCCTGGTTTACCCTCACTGGGTTACCTATATCCGTTACCTGCTTGAAACACAGTATGATCCGCAATTGATCTATCACTCCGGTTTCAGGGTATACACCACGCTTGACCCTTATATTCAGCGGGAAGCTGATCGCATCGTCAAAGAGCAGGTTGAGGCGCTCGCTGACAAAAATGCCACCGATGGCGCGCTGGTTGCTTTGGACCCGAAGACCGGCGAGATCCTCGCGATGACCGGATCGGCGGATTTCTATAATGATGAAATTGCCGGTCAGATCAACATGGCGCTTCAGCCTCGTCAACCGGGTTCGTCCATCAAGCCATTGACCTACGCAGCGGCCTTTGAAAAAGGCTGGACGCCCGCCACCATTCTCTGGGATGTGCCGAGCGAATTCCCTCCCTCCGGCGATCCAAACGACCCGCGCGATCCTTACAAACCGGTGAATTATGACGGCAAGTTTCACGGACCGGTGAGTTTACGCTCTGCGCTCGCGAACTCGTACAATGTGCCCGCGGTTAAGGCGTTGGATTTCGTCGGTATCTATGATGATCCCGCGACCATTGAAGAAGACGGTCTGATCGCTTTCGCGCGTCGCCTGGGGATCACCACGCTCACGCAAAACGATTATGGCCTTGCGCTCACGCTGGGCGGAGGCGAAGTTACCCTTTTTGAAATGACATCAGCTTTTAGCGTCTTTGCAAATAATGGAGCTAAAGTGGAACCGGTCGCGATCACTCGTATTGAGGATCATGATGGAAATGTGATCTTTGAAGCGAAACCACAGGAATCTGACCAGGTGATGCGGGCAGAACACGCCTACCTTATCAACTCCATACTTTCTGACAGCGCGGCACGCGCGCCAATGTTCGGCACAAATTCGATTCTCAATTTGTCTTTCCCGGCGGCTGCGAAGACCGGTACAACCAATGAATACCGTGATAACTGGACGATTGGGTACACCCCCGATCTTATTACAGGTGTTTGGGTGGGCAACGCGGATAACACCCCCATGGTCGATACTTCAGGGGTTTCCGGAGCCGCGCCGATCTGGGCGGAGTTTATGGAAATTGCTGTGCCCCACCTGACGGATAACGCGCCATCGATTTTCATACGGCCGGATGGAATCGTTGAAAAGGTGGTTTGTGTGTATTCCGGAACGGAACCATCAGAGGATTGTCCCAAGACTCGCACGGAAATCTTCGCCGTAGACACCCTCCCTCCCGGCAAGGAGGATGACCTTTGGAAGAAGGTCAAGCTGGATACCTGGACGAATCTACTGGCTTCAAGCGCCTGCGAAGGCTACACCAAGGATCAACTTGTTTTGAATGTCACTGATAAATGGGCGAAGAAGTGGATCGAGGATACCGCACAGGGTGAAGCCTGGTTGAATGAAGTTGGTTTTAAGAAACCCGTGATTTACATACCCAGGCGGGAATGCCGGGCAGATGACCCGCGTCCGACGTTGTTGTTCCTGGGATTGGACCAAAGACAGACCATCACATCAGATACGCTGGATATTTACGCTGTGGTTAACGCCACGAAGAATTTCAAGGATTTTTACCTTGAATACGGCGCGGGAAGGGAGCCCACCAAGTGGATCATGCTTGTCGAGCCGGGTGGGACGCCCTCAGAGGAACCGCAAAAATTGCTGACCTGGGATACAACAAAAGCGGAATTGGGGATCGTGACACTGCGGCTTGTGATGCGCTCTACGAATAACGGGCACGCGGAGAAAATCCTGCGCCTGAAGATCGAGGTGCCAACGCGCACGCCCACGCCAACAAAGACACCTAAACCTACCAAGACGCCTACGATCACACCTACGCCTACGGGTACCTCTGAATTAACTCCAACACCTGGCGGGGAGATCACCCCGACCCCAACACCGACTGACGCCGGACTGTTCCCCTGGCTGCCAACGGTGTTCCCCTTCTTTCCGACGAAAACCCCGGTGCCGTAGAAGAGTTGCCCGATCTATTTTGATTTGTGGCGTGGAAATAGTTGAATGGATTGATCAGCTTTCATTGGAAAGCTGATTTTTTGTCCCTCCACAGGCATTACGCGGCTGTTGGCGAAATATTCAAAATCAAAGGTCGTCCTGTCGCCGGCTTTTTTCCCGGGGATGGGCATTAAGCGTGCTGTGAGTGGTTTATCAAGCCGGACGGCGAGAACAGCGATGTCCATGATGACCGCTTCCAGTTGTTCGAGCGTGGTATCACCCGCGAGTGGTATGGTGTCGAGGCCGGTACCGCAGATCGTTGAATAGAGGAGTAGGTCTTTGATTGAAAGCGATCCCTCCTGCGTCCGCTTAGCGAGAACGGAGTCTTCAAGAACGGGGAGCATCATGCCGTTAAACCCCGCGCGTTGCCAGTTACCACGATCAAGGGTATCAGCGATGATTGCCACCGCTCCCAGCGAACCGCAACCGCCGATATGCTCCAGACCGATCTTTTCGATCGCACCGCCCAGCGAGCACCAGTCTTCAGGGAAAGGCGCGGGGGAGAAGTCAAAACCAAGAAAATCGATCTCACTGGATTCAGGTAATGACTTGAACACAGCGGTTATTTGCCGCGCTGCTTCCTCAAGCTTGTCGAGCAGGTGTCTACGGGCTGAATCAACATCGGTGGTGCTATCAAATGCTGATAAGGCGACATCCGCACACTCCATCGCCAATGAAATGGCAGGCCTGTCGCCCGGTTTGTGGTAGGCAGCCGGGAAGAAGGGTGTACCTGCGGGAACGTTGGCCAGCGCAGCGAAACGCAAATTGGCGAATCCATCATCCCGTAAGAGAGTCGCGTCTTTGATAACCTGCGCACTGGCGCGCACCGCTGAGGGGTGGAAGCGGGTTTTGTCTGCGACAACAGCCGAACAAAACAGGTCTTCGGCGATACCGAGAAAACCGGGGATAGCCGGGTAGGACCAGAGGTGGTCGGGGAGGGCGGGTCCAATAGATAGATAATCCCAACCCATCTCGCGGGCTTGCTTCGAGAGTGCTGTCACCCGTGCGACACGCCCGGTTTCTTCAAGATCGGCGAGGAATAGCGGGAAGGGGGTTGTGGCGAGGCGCTTTGAAAGCACCGGCATTACCTGTCCGGTGATCGCGTCGTGAAAAAGACGACTGAACGAGGCAAGGGTCTCCAAATGATCATCTGCGCGCGGTGAAAGTGGATCATAAAAACTGGTGATGGATCTGATTCTCATGATTTTCTCTGCCGAATGATTTCGTATAGTAATATTGAGGTCGCCACACCTGCGTTGAGGGATTCAAATTTACCCGGCATGGGGATGTGGATCAGATCATCGCAGTGAGACCGGGCTGCCGTACCGGGACCTTCAGCTTCGCCACCCACGACAAGGGCAATCGGACCAGTAAGGTCAGTTTGCCACATGTTGGTGCCTCCGTTTGAATCAGCCAGCAGGATTCTTAATGGATCCGGTTTATTCTGGGTGCAATATTCCTGTATCCATTGCCAGTCAGCATGTTGAATGCAAAGTCGGAAGTGAGCCCCCATTCCTGCTCGCACAACTTTTGGCATCAGATGGTCGACACTGCCCGGTGTGATAAAGACTGCTTGCACACCAACGGCTGCCGCGCTGCGCAGGATCGTGCCCATGTTGCCGGGGTCTCGCAACTGGTCGATGATGAGAACCAGGTCAGTGCTGGCGGGAAGGGGTTTTGATTGCTGAGGAAGCACAAGCAGGATACCCTGAGAAGTTTCAGTGTCAGATAGGCGGTCAAGCACATCCGGATAAACCTCAACGACTTCGCAGTTGCGGGAGCGTAACCCGGTGATGAGCTCGCTGCCGCGTGCTGAAAGCTGATTGCTGTACAGGATTGTACGCGGGTTCAAACCAGCGGTGATCGCCTCTTCCACCAGCCGGATGCCTTCCACAACATACAGTCCATGCTCCGCGCGCGCGGATTTATTGGT
>JACDJA010002815.1_pt1 | contig 11896 bp, 7 predicted proteins | sample 7449241 | NCBI WGS metagenome assembly JACDJA01 (sample SAMN14253289, study PRJNA609438) | sludge metagenome | isolation source: initial anaerobic sludge | collected 2018-12-20 | reverse complement strand
CAGACGCTGATGAATGTAACATTGTCGTTCCAGCGTACGCCGGAACGCAGTCAAATCAAGGGTCTGGACCCCCGCGTTCACCGGAGTGGCGAATGAAGCAACAGACCAAGATCGGGCTTCGCCCCGGCACGTCGGGTTGAAAACGGCCTTGCCGTTGATCTGCCACGTACGCCTGTTCCAAGGGATTTTTCGGGGCAAAACCAGCAGGATCGACGGCTGGGGGCAAATGACCAAGGCGCGCGTTCACGCCAAGCCGCAGTTGACCGCTCCGCGCTCTTGGGCGTCCTTGCAGAGGCGCCCGGCTCGATACGCGAGCAGACGCACCATCGGGTCCGGCAAACTGCACTTGTTCGAGTTATCCGGGAAACCGGAGCGAGACACACCTTGGCACCGATCGGCCAGCGGGTTCCGGATTCCAGGTTGCGCAAGGCTGGCTTTTTTTTCACGGGTAGTTGGGACACTTTCATTACAGCAATATTTTGTATAAAAACTATTTTGGGCAATAATATATGGATGATCAATCGCGCAAGCGCCGGGTCGGCCCGAAGTTTTTCCCTGGACCGGAGCGGTCCCATCCCCGGCATAACAAACCACATCAACGGCGGCAGGACGTGCAGTTTCACGAGTCGAACGGCGCCTTCCGGAACAACCACGCCGAGCTTCAGGGCGGTCGTGCCGTGGCCGCGCCGTGCGGCACCGCGAAACCCGGGCGGAACGGGACACGTGGAGTGCATGTCGATGGTTGAGCGCATCGCAGTACGTGCACAGCACCCACGACCACCGCTCGGGACGTCCAAACCTGTTTCGATCCTGCTGTTCGGCGAGCTCCTGGTCGACCGTTTCCCCGATCGCGAAGTACCGGGCGGCGCACCTTTCAATGTTGCCCATCATTTGCAGGGACTAGCCGGCACACAGGGTCCGACGCCCATCCTCATCTCGCGCATCGGCAAGGACCCGCTCGGCAAGCGACTGCTTGCGGCCTGCGAAGCCGCGGGCCTGGCAACCACCGGAATTCAGCGCGACGCCCTGCATCCGAGTGGTCGCGTCGAAGTCGTTTTCGATGCCATCGGTGGACCGCACCGATTCGTGATTCCTCCGGATCAGGCCTGGGATTACATCCACGCGGACACGGCGCGCAAACTCGCACTCATGTACCGCACCAGGCGGCTTTATTTTGGCACTCTGGCGCAACGTGCTGCGTCACGCCGTGCACTCCAACGACTCCTCCGGCACAGCCGGATATCGGGTTTTCTCGACGTCAATTTGCGCGATCCCTGGATCGACGTTGACGTGCTGCGCTGGTCCCTCACGCACGCTGCGACGGTGAAACTCAACGAGGAAGAACTCGACTACCTCGGCACGCTGTTCGAGCTTGGCGGCGACACGCTGCGATCGACGGGGGAGCGTCTTTCCCGCGTCTTCGCCATCCGCCACCTGCTGGTGACGCGCGGCAAGGACGGGGCCTGGCTGCTCGACGCCGAGCATGGTCGACTGAAAACGGATGCTTCGCACCGCGCACCTGAAGTGGTCGACACGGTCGGCGCGGGCGACGCCTTCAGCGCGGTTTTCATGCTTGGTCTGCATCTCGGCTGGCCCATCGGCGACTGCCTGAACCGCGCGCATCACTTCGCCGCAGCCGTGTGCGGACTGCGCGGTGCGGTACCGACCGATCATGCGTTCTACCAACCTTTTCGCTTGGCGTGGGGACTCGACGCGGAGGTGAAGATATGAACCCGCTCTATATTCTGATGTTAAGCGTGCATGGCCTGATCCGCAGCCACGATCTGGAGCTGGGACGTGATGCCGACACCGGCGGGCAGATTCTGTATGTGGTGGAACTGGCACGCGCTCTCGGCCGCCACCCGGATATCGAACGCGTCGATCTGCTGACGCGATTGATCGACGATCCCGCGTTCGCGCCGGACTATGCGCAGCCGGAGGAAAGCCTTGGACCGAAAGCACGCCTGATCCGCCTGCCTTTCGGTCCGCGCCGCTATCTGCGCAAGGAAGTCCTCTGGAATCACCTGGACCACCTGGTCGACCGCATCATTCATTACCTGCGCCAGCAGGCACGTCTGCCCGACGCCATCCACAGCCACTATGCCGATGCCGGTTACGTGGCGACGCAACTGTCGCAGCTGCTCGGCATTCCGCTCATTCACACCGGCCACTCGCTCGGCCGCTGCAAGCGGGAAAGGCTGCTGGCGCATGGGCGCAAACCGCAGGCGCTGGAACGGCAGTTCAACTTCAACCGGCGCATTGCCGCCGAGGAAGCGACCCTGGCCAACGCCAGTCTGGTGGTGACCAGCACGCCGCAGGAAACCCAGGAACAGTACGCCCTGTACGAGAGCTATCAGCCGGCCCGGAGCGTGGTGATCCCGCCCGGCACCGACACCTCGCGTTTCGCGCCACCCGGCAAGGCGCCGGTGGCAGCCGAAGTCGTGCACATGATCGACCGTTTTCTCGAGGAACCGCGCAAGCCCCTGATCCTGACGATCAGCCGGCCCGAGGTGCGCAAGAATCTGGCGCGTCTGGTCGCCGCCTACGGGGAATCTCCCACGTTGCGCGAGCGCGCCAACCTCGCCATCGTCGCGGGACAGCGCGATGACATCCACACGCTCGACGCGGACCAGGCCAAAGTGCTCACCGACCTGCTGCTGGCCGTGGACCGCCATGATCTCTGGGGCAAGGTGGCGCTGCCCAGGCAGCACCGCCCCGAGGACGTGCCGCAGCTTTATCGTCTGGCCGCACAACGCCATGGCGTGTTCGTCAACCCGGCGCTGACCGAACCTTTCGGTCTCACCCTGATCGAGGCCGCGGCGAGCGGCCTGCCCATCGTCGCTACGGCCGACGGCGGACCGCGCGACATCGTCGCGCACTGCGACAACGGTCTGCTGGTCGATCCGCTCGATACGAACGCGATCGCCGATGCGCTGACGCAGATGCTCAGCGACCCGCGCGCCTGGCGCCGGCACGCGCAGCGAGGCGTGCTCGGCGTGGCGCGCCATTACACCTGGGATGCCCACGTCGCCAAATACGTGAAGGCGGTGCGGCGCATGCTGCACAAGGGACGCAAGCAGGTGCGCCGCGACCTCGTCGCCTATCTGCATCCTGGCGGCGCGACCCCCCTGCCCCTGGTGCAACGCATGCTGGTCAGCGACATCGACAACACCCTCATCGGCAACCGCGAAGCCCTGGGGCGCCTGATCGCCGTGCTGCGCGCCAGTGGCCGCGAACTCGGCTTTGCGGTGGCCACTGGCCGCTCGCTGGAAAGCACCCAGGCGGTGCTGCGCCAATGGCATGTGCCGCTACCCGACGTGCTGATCACCTCGGTCGGCAGCGAAATCCACTATGGTCGCGGCCTGCGCCAGGACCTTGGCTGGTCCCGGCATATCCGCCATCTCTGGCGGCGCGACGCGCTCGCCGAGGCGCTCAGGGACGTTCCCGGTCTAACGCTGCAAACACCGGAAAACCAGCGCGAATTCAAGCTCAGCTACAACGTGGATCCGGAGCGCATGCTCTCCCTGCGCAGCCTGCGCAAGTTGCTGCGCGACCGGGGTCTGCACGCCAACCTGATCTATTCGCATCAGGCCTATCTGGACGTGTTGCCGATGCGCGCCTCCAAGGGACAGGCGGTGCGCTATCTCGCCTACCGCTGGGGGCTGCCGCTGCGCGCCTTCCTCGTCGCCGGCGATTCGGGCAACGACGTGGAAATGCTGCTGGGCGACACCCGCGGCGTGGTGGTCGCCAATCACAGCCCGGAAGTCGATGGGCTGCGTGGCCAGGACCACATCTATTTCGCGCGTGGCAGCCATGCCGACGGCATTCTGGAAGGCATGCAGCACTACGGCTTCGTCGCCGGACAGGAGGTGGCCGCATGATCGAGCGTCTGTTCAGCTGGGTCGAGGAAAACCGCGATGCGGTGCAGGCATTCCTGCGCCGCTGTTTCGCCGATGGCCGCGCGCTGCTGCTGCATACCGACCTGCAGGACCTGTACCGGGCCAGCGCCACGGACGAGGACAATCCGCTCGCCCACGCGGTGCGCTACATGCAGGAAGCCGTGCTGCGCCCCCCCCTCATCGCTTTCGCCATACGCGAAGACGCCGGCCGCTGGCATTACTTCCGCAACCATCTCGACGCCGCCACACCGGAGCGCATCGACGCATCCGAGTACCTGCGTTTCAAGGAACGTCTGCTCGTTTCCGATGCGGAAGTTGCCGACATGCTGGAAGTCGATTTCGGGCCCTTCAACCGGGAGTTTCCGCGACTCAAGGAAATCCGTTCCATCGGCCAGGGCACGTCGTTTCTCAATCGCCACCTGTCCAGCGCGATGTTCCAGAAACCGGCCGAGGGCCATGCACGGCTGCTGGAATTCCTGCACGTGCACGCCCTGGAAGGCCAGCAACTGATGCTGTACGGGCATCTGCAGGGCGTTCCCGCCCTGCGCGCCGCCTTGCGCGAGGCGCAAGGCTATCTTGCTTCCCTCGCGCCGGAAACGCCCTGGGCGCATATTGCCGAACCCCTCGGCCGCATCGGTTTTGCTCCTGGCTGGGGCGACTGCGCGCGGCGCGTGGCGGAAACGATGAGTCTGCTCACCGACATCCTGGAAGCGCCCGCGCCGGGGATACTGGAAGCCTTCCTCGCGCGCATTCCGATGATCTCGCGTCTGCTCATCGTTTCGCCGCACGGCTGGTTCGCGCAGGACGGTGTGCTCGGCCGGCCGGATACCGGCGGCCAGGTGGTCTACATCCTCGATCAGGTGCGCGCCCTGGAGCGCGAGATGCGTGCGCGTCTGGCCGAACAGGGCGTCGAGGCCGAGCCACGCATCCTGGTGGTGACCCGCCTGATCCCGGATGCCGACGGCACCACCTGCGACCAGGCGCTGGAAAAAATACACGATTGCGAGCACGCGGCCATCCTGCGCGTACCCTTCCGCCGCTCCGGCGGCGAGGTGGTGCGCCACTGGATCTCGCGTTTCGAGATCTGGCCCTATCTGGAGGATTTCGCCGTCGACGCCGAGCGCGCCGCACTGGCCGAATTCGGCGGCCGGCCCGACCTCGTCATCGGCAACTATTCCGACGGCAACCTGGTGGCCACGCTGCTGGCCCAGCGCCTGGGCGTGACTCAGTGCAACATTGCCCACGCCCTCGAGCAGACCAAGTATCTGCATTCCGCCCTTTACTGGCGCGACAACGACGCCAGCTACCACTTCGCCTGCCAGTACACCGCCGACCTGATCGCCATGAACAGCGCGGATTTCATCATCACCAGCACCTTCCAGGAGATTGCCGGCACGCACGACACCATCGGCCAATACGAGAGTTATCGGGCATTCAGTATGCCGGGGCTGTACCGGGTGATCCAGGGCATTGATCCGTTCGACCCGCGCTTCAACATCGTCTCGCCCGGCGCCGACGCCGATGTCTATTTCCCCTACACCGACAGCGACCGACGCCTGAATTCGCTGCATCCCGAGATCGAACGCCTGCTCTTCGCCGCCGATCCCGGTGTGCCCGCGCGCGGCCATCCCGTCGACGCTGCCAAGCCCCTCATCTTCACCCTGGCGCGCCTCGACCGCATCAAGAACCTCACCGGTCTGGTCGACTGGTTCGGCGGTTCGCCACGTCTGCGCGAACAGGCCAATCTGCTGGTGATCGGCGGACATATCGACGTGGAAGCCTCGACCGATGCCGAAGAACGCGAACAGATCCAGCGCATGCACGAACTGATGGACCAGCACCGCCTGGATGGCGCAATGCGCTGGCTGGGCATGCGCCTGGATCGTGCGCTGGCCGGGGAGATCTACCGTGTCGTCGCCGACCATGGCGGCGTGTTCGCGCAACCGGCGTTGTTCGAAGCTTTCGGTCTCACGCTGATCGAGGCCATGGCCTCCGGCCTGCCGGTATTCGCCACCCGCCACGGTGGACCGCTGGAAATCATCGAGGACGGCGTTTCCGGCTTTCACCTCGATCCGAACGATGCCGCCGCCGCCGCCGGACGGATGGCCGATTTCTTCGCCCGCTGCGCGGCGGAACCCGGCTATTGGCAGCGCCTGTCGATCGGCGCCATGGCGCGCATCGAGGCGCGCTACACCTGGCGCCGCTACGCCGAACGCATGATGACCTTGTCACGCATCTACGGTTTCTGGAAGTTCGTCAGCAACCTGGAGCGCGAGGAAACCGTACGTTATCTGCGCATGTTTCACCACCTGCAATTCCGCCCGTTGGCGCGGGCCGTTTCCTGAAGGAGCCAACATGAACCGCATCCCCTTTCCACAGCGCGTCACCCTGCACAGGCTTGCCGAGGCGCAAGAACCGGTGTTGCCGGTGAGCACCGCCCCGGGCGAGGGCCAACGGCGCGCACGCGACGGCGCGTCCACGATGCCGAAATACAAGGCCTGTTCGCTGAGCAATTTCCGCGACATTCCGCAAATGGCCGGACTGCCCGAAGCGCTCAAGTTCGACATCGAGGTGGTCGCCCAGGTATTGCCGTTCAAGGTCAACAATTTCGTGCTCGATCAGTTGATCGACTGGGAGCGCGCACCGGACGACCCGCTTTTCGTGCTGACCTTCCCGCAGCGCGCCATGCTGGCGCCGGCCCACTACGATGAGATCGCCGCGCTGCTCCGATCCGGTGCCGACAAGCCACGGATCCGGGCCGCTGCCGACCGCATACGCCTCGAGCTCAACCCGCATCCAGCCGGGCAGCTCAGCCACAACGTGCCGTTGCTGGAAGGCGAAGCGCTGCCCGGCATGCAGCACAAATACCGGGAAACGGTCCTGTTCTTTCCGGGTCAGGGCCAGACCTGCCACGCCTATTGCAGCTTCTGCTTCCGCTGGCCGCAATTCGTCGGCATGGCCGAACTGAGATTCGCCAGCCGCGAGACGGATCGTCTGATCGACTATCTCCGGCGCCATCCCGAAGTCAGCGATGTGCTGTTCACCGGCGGCGATCCCATGATCATGTCCGCACGCAACCTGGCGAGCTATATCGAGCCCCTGCTCGACGCCGGCTTGCCCAACCTGCGCCGCATCCGCATCGGCACCAAGGCGTTGAGCTACTGGCCGTACCGCTTTCTCGACGACGACGGCGATGCGCTCATGGCGCTGTTCGAACGCATCACGGCCAGCGGCCGCCATCTTGCGTTGATGGCCCACTTCAACCATCCGCGCGAACTGGAGCCGGCCGCCGTGCAAAAGGCCATTGCCCGGGTACGCCAGACCGGCGCAGTGATCCGCACTCAGTCGCCCTTGCTGCGCCACATCAACGACGATCCGGCGCTATGGGCCGAAATGTGGAGCCGTCAGGTTGATCTGGGTTGTGTGCCGTATTACATGTTCCTGTCGCGTGACACCGGCGCACACGATTACTTCAGCGTGCCGCTGGTGCGCGCCTGGGATATCTATCGCCAGGCGTATCAGCGTGTCAGCGGCCTGTGCCGCACCGTGCGTGGTCCCAGCATGTCGGCCGAGCCCGGCAAGGTACAGGTCCTGGGTACCAGCGAGGTCGGCGGCGAGAAGGTGCTGCAATTGCGCTTCCTCCAGGGCCGCAATCCGGATTGGGTGCACCGGCCGTTCTTTGCGGCCTACGACGAGACCGCCACCTGGCTGGACGAGCTGGAACCCGCCTTCGGCGAATCCCGCTTCTTCTTCGATGAGGATGCCGGCGCCGCTTGACTCGCGCCTGCACGCAACGAAGTCCGCCGACATGACCCTGTCCCAAATGCACACCTGGCTTGCGCAGCACCCGGTTTCCTATATGGCCCTTGGCCTGCTGGCTTTGGTCCTGCTGGCGTGGACGGCCAACTGGATCACCCGGCACATCCTGTTGCGCGGCCTGCGTCGCGTGGTGAAGGCGGCCCTGCCGGACAAGGATCCGGAACTGTCGCCGCTGCGTGTCACGTCACGGCTCGCCAATATCGTGCCCGCACTCGTGCTGAGCCTGGGCATCGGCCTGATACCCGATGTGCCGGCGACAGCCGTGGCGGTGGTCAGGAACGTCAGCAGCGCCTTCATCGCCCTGACCATTGCGCTGGCCATCGGCTCCGCACTGGACCTGGGCAATGTACTCTACCAGCGCCGGCCGGATGCCGATCAGCGGCCGATCAAGGGCTATGTGCAGATTCTCAAAATCGCCATCTATGCGGTGGCAACGATCCTGATCGTCGCCAGCCTGATCGACCGTTCGCCCTTGATCCTGCTGTCCGGGCTGGGTGCCATGGCGGCGGTGCTGTTGCTGATTTTTCAGGACACCCTGCTGTCGCTGGTGGCCAGTGTGCAACTCGGCACCAACGACATGGTGCGGGTCGGTGACTGGATCGAAATGCCGCAACAGAACGCGGACGGTGCAGTGATCGATGTTGCATTGCACACGATCAAGGTGCGCAACTGGGACAACACCATCACCAGCATTCCCACCAAGAAGCTGATCAGCGACTCCTTCAAGAACTGGCGTGGCATGTCCGAATCGGGCGGGCGCCGCATCAAGCGCAGCATCCTGCTCGACCAGCAGAGCATCCATTTCCTCAGCGACGAGGAGCAGGCGCATCTGGCGCGTTTCGCCCTGCTGCGGGATTATTTCGTCGCCAAGGCCAACGAGCTCGCGGCGTGGAATGCACGCCACCCTGGGACACAGAACGCAATCAACCAGCGCCGCCTGACCAATATCGGCACCTTCCGGATGTATGTCCTGCACTATCTGCGCGCCCACCTGGAGATCCACCAGGGGATGACCCTCATGGTGCGCCAGCTTGCGCCAACACCGGATGGCCTGCCCCTGGAACTGTACTGCTTCACCAGCGACACCCGGTGGGTGGAACACGAGCGCATCCAGTCGGACATCTTCGATCACTTGTTTGCCATCCTGCCGGAATTCGGCTTGCGCGTGTTCCAGCAGCCGAGCGGGGCCGACATGCAGGCCATGGGCAGCCGTCTGGCCGTCGCGGAATTCCGCTCCTGAATTGCGGCCCGCCGGTCTTGTGTGAAGCACCGCTCGAATGCCGATGCGGTCTTTGCACCGCCTGGACAAGGTTCAGTTGTTCGCCGCAGTGTCTTGTGACAGAATGCGCGTCGGTGTCAAAGCGTGGCGCAGTGGGGCACACTGCCGCTTGTTGCGGTTTTGTCACGCGCCAGATTTCGGCTTCGGCGGGCATCGGTCCCGCGGCTGAAGCGAGTGCAAAGCTCATTTGCATCCCCTGTAATCCAAGCGCGCGGCCGGTCCGCGCTTTTTTTGTTCTGGAGTTTTCCGGCATGGTCAAGGTCACGCTTCCCGACGGTTCGGTTCGACAGTTCGACGCCCCTGTGACCGTCGCGCAGGTCGCGGCGTCCATCGGCGCGGGGCTCGCCAAGGCGGCGCTCGCCGGCAGGGTCGACGGCCGGCTCGTCGACACCAGCCACCTGATCGACCATGACGCCGCACTGGCCATCGTCACCGCCCGGGACGCCGAAGCGCTCGATCTCATTCGCCACGATGCCGCACACGTGATGGCGCAGGCAGTGCAGGAGTTGTATCCCGGCACCCAGGTCACCATCGGTCCCGCCATCGAGGACGGCTTCTACTACGACTTCGCGCGCGCCGAGCCCTTCACCCCGGAAGATCTGGAGAAGATCGAGAAGCGCATGGACGAGATCGTCAAGCGCGACCTGCCCATCGTGCGCGAGGTGTGGTCGCGCGAGGAGGCGATGAAGGTGTTCGCCGGACTGGGTGAAACCTACAAGGTGCAGATCATCGACGAGGTGATTCCCCAGGGCGAGGAACTGTCCATCTACCGTCAGGGCGAGTGGTTCGACGTCTGCCGCGGCCCGCATCTGCCATCCACAGGCAAACTGCCGCGCGCGTTCAAGCTGATGAAGCTGGCCGGTGCCTACTGGCGCGGCGATTCGAAGAACCCCATGCTGCAGCGCATCTATGGCACGGCCTGGGCGAAAAAGGAAGACCTCGACGCCTACCTGCACCGCCTGGAGGAAGCCGAGAAGCGCGATCACCGCAAACTCGCCAGGCTGCTCGATCTCTTCCACATGCAGGACGAGGCGCCGGGCATGGCGTTCTGGCACCCCAAGGGCTGGATCGTGTGGCAGCAGATCGAGCAGTATATGCGGCAGAAGTTCGTCGAGCACGGCTACCAGGAAGTGAGGACGCCTGCCGTGATGGACCGCAGTCTGTGGGAGAAATCCGGCCACTGGGAGAACTACCGCGACAACATGTTCACCACCGCGTCGGAAAACCGCGACTACGCGGTCAAGCCGATGAACTGTCCAGGGCACGTACAGATTTTCAATTCCGGCCTGCATTCCTACCGTGACCTGCCGCTCAGGCTGGCCGAATTCGGCTCGTGTCACCGCAACGAGCCTTCCGGTGCGCTGCACGGCATCATGCGCGTGCGCGGCTTCACCCAGGACGACGCGCACATCTTCTGCACCGAGGCGCAGGTCGAGCAGGAAGTCGCCGATTTCATCGTCATGCTGCAGGCGGTCTATGCGGATTTCGGCTTCGACGACGTGCTGGTGAAGCTCTCTACCCGCCCGGAGAAGCGGGTCGGCTCGGACGAATCCTGGGATCGGGCGGAGGCCGCGCTGGCCACCGCGCTCGAACGTAACCGTCTCGCGTTCGACCTCCAGCCGGGGGAGGGGGCGTTCTACGGACCGAAAATCGAGTTCACGCTGAAGGACACGCTCGGCCGTCTGTGGCAGTGCGGCACCATCCAGCTCGATTTCAACCTGCCGGTGCGTCTCGGCGCGGAATACGTCGACGAGGACAACAGCCGCAAGCCGCCCGTGTTGCTGCACCGCGCGATTCTCGGTTCGATGGAGCGCTTCATCGGCATCCTCATCGAGCACCATGCCGGCAACTTCCCGCTATGGCTGGCGCCGGTGCAGGTGATGGTGATGAACATCAGCGAGCGCCAGGCCGCCTATGCCGGGGACGTCGCGCAAACGCTGCGCCGCGCCGGCCTGCGCGCCGCGACGGACTTGAGCAACAACAAGATTACCTATAAAATACGTGAACATAGCTTGCAGAAGTTGCCTTATCTGGTGGTTGTCGGCGACAAGGAGATGGAGACCCGCGCGGTCGCCGTCCGCGCGCGGGGCAATCACGACTTGGGGCAGCTCGGTTTGGAAGACTTCATTGCGCGCCTGAAAGCGGAAACGCTGGCGCGCCAGTAAGCGCGGTCAAACAAGGCGTTGGGGATTTTCCCGCGCCTTATTTGTTTTTGGTTTGGCCTGTTTGCCGCGACGCACGGCGTCGGGCCTTGAATTGGAGATAGCTCATCGCGACAGAAAAGAAGCAGACGCGCATCAACGGCGAAATTACGGCGCCCGAGGTGCGATTGGTCGGTACGGAAGGCGAACAGCTTGGCATCGTGAGAATCGGTGAAGCGCTGCGCCAGGCCGAGGAAGCGGACCTGGATCTGGTCGAGATTGCACCCATGGCGCAGCCACCCGTGTGCAAGATCATGGACTACGGCAAGTTCAAGTACCAGGAAAGCAAACGCCAGCACGAAGCCAAGCTCAAGCAGAAGCAGGTGCAGATCAAGGAAGTGAAATTCCGTCCGGGCACGGACGAGGGCGACTACCAGATCAAGTTGCGCAATCTGATCCGCTTTCTGCAGGAAGGCGACAAGACCAAGGTGACGCTGCGTTTTCGCGGTCGCGAGATGGCCCACCAGGAAATCGGCATGGAACAGTTGAAGCGTGTGTCGGCGGATCTCGCCGAACTCGCGGTCGTCGAGCAGTTCCCCAAGATGGAAGGCCGCCAGCTGGTGATGATGCTGGCGCCGAAGAAGAAGGTTTAGGGATTTACGAGAGCGGCGTTTCTCGGGCCTTCGGGTCGAACAACGCCAACATACGTGCAGTCGGGTCGTTGAAGCATTCCGCGTCGCGGAATCACCTGGCCGCAT
>JACDJA010002814.1_pt1 | contig 11903 bp, 10 predicted proteins | sample 7449241 | NCBI WGS metagenome assembly JACDJA01 (sample SAMN14253289, study PRJNA609438) | sludge metagenome | isolation source: initial anaerobic sludge | collected 2018-12-20 | reverse complement strand
GCGCCAGTCTCGACATGTTCGTGAGCTATGTGGATCGCGGCCATCAATTTGCCGCTGCCGTTGCCGCACTGGCCGCCACTCATACACGCGGTACGGAGGTGGCCTCATGAACCATACCATGCAAAAACTGCTGCCCTGGTTGTCCGCGAAGCCACAAGATGTGGAAAAAGTGCGCAACGAGAGCATTCGGCTCGATCCGATCCTGATGATTGCCGTGCTGGCACTGCTGGCGTGGGGACTTGTTATGGTGACTTCCGCCTCCATGGAGTTGGGTGAACGTTTTGGCAATCCGTTCTTTTTTGTGATTCGTCAGTCGATCGCCGTGGTCATTGGCGCGGCCATCACCATTTGGCTCGTACTGCGGCAGCCAATCGCGCTGTGGGTTGAATACAAGTTGTGGATTCTGATCGCTTCACTGCTGATGCTGCTGGTTGTGCTGCTGCCGGGCATCGGGCATTCCGTCAACGGGGCCAACCGCTGGATTCCGCTGGGGCCGGTCAATATTCAGGTGTCCGAATTTGCCCGTTTGGGGTTCATCGTCTGGATGGCCGGCTACATTGCCACACACACCATCAAGCTGCAAAACCGCATCACCGGGATGCTGGGGCCGGCGGTTGTTATTTTCGCGGCGAGCTTATTGCTGCTGCTGCAACCGGACTTCGGGACGACCGCCGTGCTTGCCGCCACCTTGTTCGCGATGGCATGGCTGGCGCGGGCGCAATGGCAGATGATGGTCGGTTCCACCGTGGTCATGAGCCTGCTGGGCGTATTCGTTGTGCTTTCCGAGCAATACCGCATTGAGCGCTTGCTGTCGTTTTCCAATCCCTTCGCGGATCCGTTCGGGCATGGCTATCAACTGGCCAATGCGCTGATTGCCATCGGCACGGGTGGCGTCTGGGGGCGTGGTCTGGGTGAGAGTGTGCAGAAACTCTCTTATCTGCCCGAGGCGCACACCGATTTTATTTTCGCCGTATTGGCAGAAGAGCTGGGGTTGTTCGGCGTGATTGCCCTGATTGCCTTGTATGGCCTCATCGTCTGGCGCGGGTTTGCGATTGCCAGCATGGCGTGGAAGGAAAATCAGATTGCCGGTGCCGCACTGGCCTGGGGCATCAGTGTCTGGATAGGTATGCAGGCGCTGATCAACATGGGCGTGAATATGGGCGTGCTACCGACCAAGGGGCTCACCTTGCCGCTGATGAGTTATGGCGGTTCGGCCATGATCGTGGCATTGATTTCTCTGGGTTTTTTGATGCGGGTGCATCACGAGGCGGCCATGGTGGCCGAGCTGCGTGAAGCGCAAATGATGAAGCGACGGCAGGATGCATCGATGCGGACAAAGGAGGTGTCATTATGACCGGTCAGGAAAAACCTCTTGTTTATGTGATGGCCGGTGGCACGGGTGGGCATGTCATCCCCGCTTTGGCCGTGGCTCGTGGCCTTGCCGAAAAAGGCTACGCCATTCGCTGGCTGGGCACCACCGCGGGCATTGAGGCGCGGCTCGTGCCGGAAGCGGGCTTCCCGATCGACTGGCTCAAAATTGGCGGACTGCGCGGCAAAAACCTGCTGACTCGCTTACTCACGCCCTGGCGACTCATCCGCGCTGTATTTGCCGCAAGAAAATATTTTGCCCGCAACAAACCCGCCCTTGTTCTGGGCTTGGGCGGCTATGCCGCAGGGCCAGGCGGATTGGCTGCGCGTTGGTTGGGTATCCCGCTGGTGATTCACGAACAAAATGCAATCGCGGGATTAACGAATCGTGTGCTGGCCCGAATCGCCAACCAGACGCTTGCCGCCTATCTCACTGCGTTCCCGCATCCACCGCACAACTTCACGGTAGTCGGTAATCCGGTGCGCCCGGAAATTGTGGGGATGCCCGGTGTGGCGCAACGACAGATCGGTCAACGTGGCCCGGTGCGCGTTCTGGTCCTTGGCGGAAGTCTGGGGGCGAAAGCACTCAACGACACGGTGCCATCCGCACTGTCGCGAGTCAGCCAGCAGGTGCCGATTTCTGTTTGGCATCAGACGGGGGCCAAAAACCTCGAATCCACCCAGACCAATTACACGCAATGCAAATGGGCGGAGGGCAGCGAATATCGCGTCGTGCCGTTCATCGATGATATGGCGCAAGCCTATGCCTGGGCAGATTTCGTGATTGCTCGCGCGGGTGCCTTGACTGTGGCCGAGATCAGCGTGGCAGGCATAGGGGCCCTGTTCGTGCCGTTCCCGCATGCCGTCGATGATCACCAGACGTACAACGCCGAACCGCTGGTTCAATCCGGCGCGGCGCTGTTGATGCAGCAGCGGGATATGACCGTGGAGCGAGTGGTCGATTCGCTTATTCCCGTGTTGAGCGACCCGGATCGGCTACAAGAGATGGCGCAGGCCGCCCGCGACCGTGCGTTGCCCAAAGCAACGGAAACCGCGGTGCGTATCTGTATTGAAACCATGAACAACAAGGCGGCAGCGAATGATTAACCCCGCCATGATTAATTCAGTCGGGGGCACCCATCGCCCCGTCGCCGATATCCGTATGCGCAAAGTTCGGCACCTGCATTTTGTCGGTATCGGCGGTGCGGGGATGAGCGGGATTGCCGAGGTGATGAAAACCTTGGGATTCACCGTGACAGGTTCGGATGTGGCGGAATCCGCAGCGGTCATCCGCTTGCGCCAACTCGGCATTCCGGTACAGATCGGCCATGCGGCTGAATATGTGGCGGATGCGGATGTCATCGTGATTTCCACAGCAGTCAAGGCGGATAACCCCGAACTGGCGGCGGCCAAGGCCAAACGCCTGCCGATTGTTCGCCGTGCAGAAATGCTGGCCGAACTGATGCGCTTTCGGATCGGTCTTGCCGTGGCGGGTACGCATGGCAAAACCACAACGACTTCATTGCTGGCGGCAATTCTGGCCGAAGCAGGCTGGGATCCGACCTACGTGATCGGCGGCAAGCTGCTGTCCAGTTCGTCCAACGCACGGCTGGGGCGCGGAGAATATCTGGTGGCCGAGGCGGACGAGTCCGATGCCTCGTTCCTGCACCTGCAACCGCATGTCGCCATCGTGACCAACATTGATGCCGATCATCTTGAAACCTATGAAGGCGACTTCGAGCGCCTGGTCGATCACTTTGTCGAATTTCTGCATAACCTGCCGTTCTATGGATTGGCGGTGCTCTGTGCCGATGATCCGGTCGCAGCGGGTATCGCCGTGCGTGTTGGCCGACAGGTGCTGACCTATGGCATCGAGCAGCCCGCCGACGTGCGAGCGACCGAGGTGCACTCGGATGGTTTTGGCAGTCGCTTCGTGGTCAACCTGCCGAACCAGACTCACTTCGACTGTCGTCTGGCCATGCCTGGGCGGCATAACGTGCTCAATGCGCTGGCGGCGATTACCGTTGCGCAGGATCTGGGTGTGCCGGTGCCCGCCATTTTGCAGGCGCTGAGCGGTTTTGAAGGTGTCGGTCGTCGGCTTGAGCGTCGTGGCGAGCTGTTGATCAAAGGCAAGACGCTGCCACTGATCGACGATTACGGCCACCATCCGCGCGAACTGGAGGCCACGCTTCAAGCTGTCCGTGCGGCATGGCCCGATGTTCGTTTAGTCGTGATTTTCCAGCCGCACCGGTTCAGCCGGACCCGCGATTTGTTCGAGGATTTCGTGCGCGTGCTATCCACGGTCGATCACCTCATTTTGCTGGATGTGTACGCTGCGGGCGAAACGCCAATTCCCGGTGCCGATGGACGCAGCCTTGCGCGCGCGATTCGTAACCGTGGTCAGGTCGATCCGGTGTTTGTTACAGGCACGGATGAGGCGGCAGCAGTGCTGCCGGACATCATTCCGGACAACGAATTGGTGCAGCCCATGCTCGTGCTCACATTGGGCGCCGGCAATGTCGGCAGCCTGCCAGCCTTGCTGCTGAATCGGTATGGAGGGCAGAGCCATGCATGATCCCGCCGTATTTGGTCGCGTGTTGTTGCTGATGGGCGGGTGGTCGTCCGAGCGCGTCATTTCGCTCAAAAGTGGCGAGACCGTCCTTGGTGCGCTGCAACGTGCCGGTGTCGATGTCACGGCCATGGATATCCGACGGGATTTTATGCCCGAATTACTGGCCGCGCACCAGGCCAAGCCATTCGACCGTGCGTTCATCATTATGCACGGACGTGGTGGCGAAGATGGACAGATACAGGCCCTGCTCGATCTCTTGGGTATCCCGTACACGGGCACACCGATGGGTGGTTCCGCCATTGGCATGGACAAACTCGCCTGCAAGCGGATCTGGCGCGGGGAAGGCTTGCCGACGCCAACTTGGGTCATCGTCTCGACTGAGGCCGAAGCGCACCGCGCACTCGAATCCCTTGGCCTGCCGGTGATGGTCAAACCGGTAGCCGAAGGGTCGAGCGTGGGTGTCGCCAAGGTGGATCGCCTAGATCAGTTGGCGGCTGCTTTCCGCGAAGCGGCGCGTTACGGACAGGTGATGATGGAGCGCTACATCCGTGGTGGCGAATACACCGTGTCATTGTTGGGTGGCCGCGCATTACCCGTAATTCGACTCTCCACGCCGCACGATTTTTACGATTTCGACGCCAAGTATCTGGCAAACGATACCGAATACACCATTCCGAGCGGGTTGAGTGCCGAAGAAGAAACCGCCATGCAGGCCATCGCGCTCAAGGCGTTCGAACAGATCGGCGGGGCAGGCTGGGGACGGGTTGATTTCATGCGTGATGAGCAAGGTCAGAACTGGTTGATCGAGGTCAACACCGTGCCGGGCATGACCGATCACTCGCTGGTGCCGATGGCGGCGCGGGCGGTGGGGATCGGGATCGAGGAATTGTGTCTTGGCATTTTGGCGCAGACGCTGCCTGCCGGGTCGAAATCAACCGAGGACGTCGCCGATGATCGGGAACGCGATTGACGATGGCCGCTGCAGCACGTCCCGTTCAGGCCAGACCAAAAACGCCAACACTCCGCGAGCAGTGGGATGCGTTTGCGCAAATGGCCGTACGTCTGCTTGCGGTGCTGTTCAACTGGGCAATCACCTTCGCCTTGTTGGGCTTGCTGGGTCTGGCGGGTTGGGGCTTCTGGCAGAAGCTTCAGGTGCCGGTGACGCACATCGTTGTGCAAGGCGCGACACCCGAGGCGAGCGCCCATTGGGTTCGGCAGGAATTAAGCAGAGTCAAGGGCGAAGACATCTGGCGGGTCGATCTTGCCGACGTACAGGCGCAGTTGCTGAAGAACACATGGCTGACCCACGCCGATGTGCGTCGGGTCTGGCCGGATACCCTGGTGGTGGAGATCGCGATTCATCACCCGATCGCGCGTTGGCAGGGCGACCAGTTGCTGGATTCCGATGGTTCGGTCTTCCAGCCCAACGGCATGTCGCGCGGTCTGGTGAATACCGAGGCGTTGCCAAACTTGAGCGGGCCGGATGGACGCCAATGGGCGGTCTGGGAGCGCTATCTGTCGCTCAAGCCCGCCTTGGCCGCCCAAGGGTTGGAGATGACGGGATTGATCGAGAACTCACGTGGTTCGCTGGATGTGATGTTGCAGGGCGGCACGAAAATCCGTCTGGGTACGGAGCAGATCGAATCACGATTGCAGCGTTTGCTGGATGTTTATCCCAAAACGCTGGCGGGCAAGTTCGATCAGATCGCAGTGATCGATCTGCGCTACACCAACGGATTTTCGGTGCAGTGGCGCAATCCGCCTGCGGCAGCGGAGAAAAAGAAATGATGCCAACAACCTGGCAATTAACCTGGAAATCGAGATAAGCACATGGCAATTGCAGTGAGAAAGGGAGAACGGGATTTGGTGGTCGGCCTGGATGTGGGCACCAGCAAGGTCGCCGCACTGGTGGGTGAGTACGACGCCGATGGCAACCTGAGTCTGATCGGATTCGGGCAGTCACCCACCAACAAGGGGCTGCGGCGCGGTTCGGTCGTGGATATCGAATCGACATCCTTCGCGATCCAGCGGGCGATCGATGCCGCCGGTGCCATGTCCAATTGCGAGATCGGTTCGGTCTGGGTCAGCGTGGCCGGAGATCATGTCATCAGCATGGATTCCAAAGGCATGACGGGAACCGCCGGCCGAGAGATCACCGCCGCGGACATCCAGCAAGTCGTGCAGTCGGCCAAGGCCGTCAAGATTCCGGACGGGCAGCAGATTCTGTACAGCGAACCGCAGGAATTTAGGATCGACGGACAGGACGGCATCCGCAAGCCGCAAGGCATGACAGGGCATCGGCTGGAAGCCGACGTACATATCGTCACAACGGCCACCAACAACGTGCAAAACATCGTCAAGTGCGTGGAGCGTTGTGGTCTGGCCGTAACGGGAACCGTACTCGATCCGATTGCTGCGGCCACGGCGGTGCTCAACGACGATGAAAAAGAGCTGGGCGTCGCGCTGATCGATATCGGTGGTGGCACCACTGATATCGCCATCTATACCCGGGGCGCGCTGCGCTACACCACCGTGTTGCCGATTGCTGGCGAGCAGATCACCAACGATCTGGCCTATGGCCTGACCACGCCGCCCGCGCAGGCCGAAGAAATCAAGCGAAAATTCGCCAGCCTGCACCCGCTCGATGATCGGGCTCAGGACGAAGAAATCGAAGTGCCCGGTGTAAGCGGCCGTCAGCCGCGACGGATTTCACGCGACACCATGATGCGCATTTGCCGTCCGCGCGTGGAAGAAATTCTGGGCTATATCCAGGAAGCCATCCGCCGCTCCGGATATAACGAAATGATCAACGCGGGCGTGGTGCTCACCGGCGGAACCGCCGTGATGCCCGGCCTGGTGGAGCTTTGCGAAGATTTTCTGCAAATGCCCACCCGCCTCGGTTTGCCGCAAGGCATCAGTGGCAACCACGACGCATTGAAGAATCCAGCCAACGCGACCGGCGTCGGCTTGATCCTGCACGGACGAAGACTGGAGGCTCAGGGCGGAATCCCTGCGCCCGTCGGCGTGCAGGCTGAACCCGCGCTTGACCGGCTCAAACGCTGGTTCAAGGATCATTTTTAACCTGTTTTCATCCCCTCAATGGCCCAATCCATTGAATTTTTTAATTGTTTGAAGGAGACGACATCATGACTTGGAATATGGTAGAAATTCAGCACGAAGGCGCAAAAATCAAGGTCATCGGCGTTGGCGGCGGCGGCGGTAATGCCGTGGCCCACATGCTGACCAAAGAGCTGGAAGGCATCGACTACATCTGCGCGAACACCGACTCCCAAGCCCTGCGCAAGAGTCAGGCACATTCCCAGCTGCAAATCGGCAGCAATATCACCAAGGGTCTTGGTGCCGGCGCCGATCCCGAGCTCGGCCGTCAGGCCGCGCTGGAAGATCGCGAACAGATCCAGGAAGCCATCAAGGATGCCAACATGCTGTTCATCACGACCGGCATGGGCGGCGGCACGGGCACGGGTGCAGCCCCTGTCATTGCACAGATCGCCAAGGATATGAACATCCTGACCGTCGCCGTGGTGACACGTCCGTTCAGCTTTGAAGGGAAAAAACGCACCAAGACCGCGCTCGAAGGCATTGCCGAACTCGAGAAACAGGTTGATTCACTGATCGTGATTCCCAACGACAAGCTCACCGCCGTCATGGGCAAGAGCGCTTCGCTGAAAGATGCCTTCGCCTCGGCCAATGAAGTCCTTTATACCGCCGTGTCCGGCATTTCCGAACTGATTACCCGTCCGGGCGAAATCAACCTCGACTTTGCCGACGTGCGCGCCATCATGACCGAAAAAGGTACCGCCATGATGGGTACCGGTATCGGCCACGGTGACAACCGTGCCGCCGAGGCCGCCGAAGCCGCCATCCACAGCCCGCTGCTTGACGACATCAACCTCACCGGCGCCGATGGCATTCTGGTCAACGTTTCGTCGAACGGGGATCTCTCGATTGGCGAATTCATGGAAATCGGTGAACTGGTGCAGGCACTGGCAGGCGACGAAGCGCTGGTCAAAGTCGGTACCGCGATTGATGAAAGTCTGGAAGGTTCGCTGCGTGTAACCCTGGTCGCAACGGGACTGGTACGCAATACCGCGATCGCAGAAGAACGCAAACCACGTGTCGTCGTGCATAACGAGAGCCCGCGCGCAGCTGTTCCAGAGCAGGAAGCACAAGCAGCGCCGGTACGTCATGCCGTGGCCCAGGTTCGCGGGAATACCGCGATCAATATGGACGTGATCGATATTCCGTCCTTCCTGCGTCAACAGGCGGACTAATCCATTGAGTCAAGGTTGGTTAAACCCGCGATACAGACGAGAGTGCGGCATGCGAAGGCATGTGCCGCCCTGTCGAGAGCTGCAGCGAATTCCTGTTCGCGTTTCGGCATCGAATAGATGTTGAAGCACGGCATCTGGACGCCCTGATTTTAAGCTTGGGTTTTGGCCACATGGTTGGGTAAAAGGCCGTCATTCATCCGGTCGGTTCTGTCGTCTCCGGAGCAGGACGGGTGAAGTGATGTCATCGACCGCACAGCAAGGTTGGGCTTGCCGTGCGGTTTTTTTTGTTACTTGCAATATAATCGCCAACCTATCTTTTTAAAGCAGAGAGAGCAAAGGAGTGGAGATTATGGAAATGAATGTGCGCTTATGGACGGCGTTGACTTGTGTTTTAGCCTTGAGCGGCTGTGCTCAGGTAGCGCATCTGACCGAAGGAAGTAAATCGGATCAGGTGCAGGAAAGCCCCAATGAGAAACCGCAGGAGGTCGCCTCAGCGCCTTCTTCAACTGCCAAGAGCAAACCCGCAGCACAAGGAAGCTACACAGAAGCGACTGAGGCGGAATCAAAACGCGGTATTTACGGCAACCCACCGCGCAACAGTCCATTTGCCAAGTTAAAGCTCGGCATGTCCTCGAAACAGGTCACCGATTTAATTGGTGAACCAACGGATCAAAAATCCTATATGACTGGAAAGATCTGGATCCCCTTCTACTTCGGTAGTGATCGCGCCCGGTTGGAATACCGCTACAAGGGGCAAGGCGTGCTCACCTTCGTCGGTGGCGGTGGATTTGTCTCCAGCAACTTCACCCTGTATCGGGTGATCTACAATCCCAAGGAAGAAGGTTACGAGCACTGATTTCATCTGCTCTTGCTAAATAAAAACCCCCGTCCTGGTTCTGCCAGTTCGGGGGTTTTGTTTGGTGGGCCCAGCAGGACTTGAACCTGCGACCAATCGATTATGAGTCGACTGCTCTAACCAACTGAGCTATAGGCCCTGAGAAGGAGTGCGGCGAAGGCCGCATGCTATTTCGGGAGGGTCAGTCGATATTCATTTCGATGAAGCTGCGCAGCCGCTCGGAACGAGAAGGGTGACGCAGTTTGCGCAGTGCCTTGGCCTCTATTTGGCGGATGCGTTCGCGTGTGACATCGAATTGCTTACCGACTTCTTCTAGCGTGTGGTCTGTATTCATGCCGATACCGAAGCGCATCATCAGCACCTTGGCCTCACGTGGCGTGAGTGAAGCCAGAATCTCGCGCACGATCTCGGACAGGCTGGCATTGGTGGCCGAATCCATCGGAGAAATCGCGCTCTGATCTTCGATGAAATCGCCCAGATTGGAGTCGTCATCCTCGCCGATCGGGGTTTCCATGGAAATCGGTTCTTTGGCGATTTTGAGCACCTTGCGAATCTTGTCTTCCGGCAGGTCCATGCGCTCGGCCAGTTCTTCGGGTGTGGCCTCCCGCCCCATTTCCTGCAACATCTGACGGCTGATGCGGTTCAGCTTGTTGATGGTTTCGATCATGTGCACCGGAATACGGATCGTGCGCGCCTGGTCGGCGATCGAACGTGTAATGGCCTGGCGGATCCACCAGGTAGCGTAGGTCGAGAACTTGTAACCACGGCGGTATTCGAACTTGTCGACCGCTTTCATCAGGCCGATGTTGCCCTCCTGAATCAAATCCAGAAATTGCAGGCCACGGTTGGTGTATTTCTTGGCGATGGAAATCACGAGACGCAGGTTGGCCTCGATCATTTCCTTCTTCGCGCGACGCGCCTTGGCTTCGCCCAGGGTAATCAGACGATGGACTTCACGGGTTTGTGCCACAGTCAGCTTGCTATCGCGCGCGACGGTATTCAGCCGTTTTTGCAGCCGCTCGATTTCCGGCTGAACCTGAATGAATTTAGCCGTCGGCTTGCCTTTGGTCGCAATATTGATCCAGCCGATATCCGACTCGTTGCTGCGGAATGCTTCAATGAAGGTTTCACGCTTGAGACCACCTTTTTCGACGGCCTGATGCATGATTTGCTTTTCAAGCAAACGAATCCGGGCGATGGCCTGACGAATCTGTTCGAGCAGTTTTTCATTGAACGCCGGGTTGAGCTTGAGCTGGACCAGTTGGTCGGCAAGACTGGCAAGGTATTCCGGCGAGCGATCGTTGATATTTTCGGCCAGGCGCTTGATTTCCATCAAGTGGGTTCGTACGAGTTCAGGGTCGAGCGTGTTGTCGACTACCGCTTCTTCTTCGGTATCGTCGTCTTCATCCTCGTCGTCGTCGTCGGTTTTGCTTGTTTTCCCCTCGATCACTTCCAACGGCTTTTCTTCGGCCTCTTCGGGGATTTCAACTTCAGGCTCGATGATGCCGACAATGACATCCTGCATACGTAGCTCACCGGCTTCGATCCGCGCGTAGTGTTCGAGCAGCGTTTCGATCGTCGGCGGATAGAAAGCCAGCGCGCGCGTGACTTCGATCAAGCCTTCTTCGATACGTTTGGCGATTTCAATTTCGCCCTGGCGATTGAGCAGATCGACCGTACCCATTTCGCGCATGTACACGCGCACAGGGTCGGTGGTGCGGCCGAACTCGGCATCGACTTGAGATGCGAGCACGGCAACCGCTTCTTCGGTGGCATCTTCGTCGCTGGCAGCGCGGGACTCGTCGGCCAGGCCGAGGTCATCGCCATCGGGCGCGACTTCGGAAACGGAAATGCCCATTTCCTGAATCATCCCGATGATGTCTTCGATCTGGTCGGCATCGACAAGGGCTTCGGGTAAATGGTCGCTGATTTCCGCGTAGGTCAGGTAGCCCTGTTCCCGGCCGCGAGCGATGAGTGATTTGATGCTGGCCTGCTGGTCTTCGTACATGTGCGGCATTCACCTGTTTGGCGTAAATTTTCGAACCGTAGATTATAGCGGCTCTGAAAAAAATTGCCGCAGTTTCTGAGGGTTCATTGGAGTTAAGGTGTTTATGGTCAATGTGCGGTAATTCAATCCCTATGTAAATGCTGATTTATTCCATCCTTGGAATAAATCAGCGCTTCCCTATGATTTGTGATTTTTGCCTTGCTCTGCCATGAAGCGCGCGAGCGCCTGCCGTGACGCCTGTTTGCTGGCGGCATCCGCCTCGCTACGATGCAGTTGGATCAGGGTGTCGTGGAGGATGTCCTGTGCGGTTTCGGAGGTTTCTATGCCCTGAAATTCGATGGCGAGCGCGGTCTTCGTTTCTTCCGCTCCCCAGAACTCGGTGGCCGATTGAACCCACTGCGTACGCGGTTGTGATGCCAGCAGCCGGAACCCTTCGGGAATCCTGGCGTTGAACCAGACTTCCGGTGCCAGAACCCGCTGCAACAGATCGGGGTGTTTGAGCACAATCGAGAGAATCAGGGTCTGTTTGGCATAGCTTTGCGGCTTACTGCGCGGAAGGGTTGGTTCGGTGGGCCCTGTGTTTTTTTTGTAAGCTGCGCGCCACACGCCGGTATGTTCGTTGATGCGGCGCTGGGTGATGCGTTTGAGCGCGCCGTCGGGCAGGGGGCGAATCCAGTCGTTGCCCAGCTTGGATTTTTTCGCCATGGCCGCCGTGTCCTGCCCCGGTTCCATTTGATCGAGCAGTTGCAGGATGAAATTGTCGAACGACAGACTGTGGTGCTCGATCAGCTCGATAAAAGCCGGTTT
>JACDJA010002811.1_pt1 | contig 11918 bp, 14 predicted proteins | sample 7449241 | NCBI WGS metagenome assembly JACDJA01 (sample SAMN14253289, study PRJNA609438) | sludge metagenome | isolation source: initial anaerobic sludge | collected 2018-12-20 | reverse complement strand
TTGCAAAAAAGTAGTCTAAAAAAGGCGGACTATGTAGAGTTCTATAAGAGCCTCTCGCACGGCGACGATGAGCCACTTACTTATTTGCACAACAAAGCCGAAGGTGCAAATGAGTATACAACCCTCTTTTATATACCCAAAAAAGCACCGATGGATATGTATAGAGCTGATTGGCAAAGCGGTGTAAAGCTCTATGTGAAACGAGTCTTTATCACTGACGAGAGCAAAGATTTACTCCCGCCGTATTTGCGATTTATAAGAGGGGTTATCGACTCATCTGATCTTCCGCTGAATGTCAGTCGTGAGATACTCCAAGAAAATCGTATCTTAGCTAACATCAAGCAAGGAGCGACTAAAAAGATACTCCAAGCGATTAAAAAACTTAAACGCGAAGATATGGATATCTTTATTCATGAGTACAATAGAGTCATCAAGGAAGGTATCTATATAGATCATACCAACAAAGAGCTTTTACTTGATATCGTTCGATATAAAAGCTCAAATGAAGAGGGCATGGTAAGTTTTGAAGACTATATCTCAAGAGGCAATAGTGAGAAAAAAGAGATTTACTATATCATCGCAGATGATGAGAAGATTGCTCGCCGCTCGCCGCTCCTTGAAGCATATAAGAGTGCCGGGATTGAGGTGCTTATCATGGATGATGGCGAGATCGATGAGATTGTCACTCCGATGATAGGAGAGTATAAAGAGTGGAGTCTCAAAGATATCTCAGCCATTGAGTCGCCTGCGACAAAAGATAAAGAGGAGCAAGCAAAGATAGAAGAGGATATGAAGCCGCTTCTTGAGAAGCTCAAGGGAGTTCTTGGTGATGTCATCAAGGAGGTAAAAGTCTCTTCGAGATTGACAGATAGCCCTGCGTGCGTGCTCAAAGACAGCTCTGATCCTATGGCAAGTATGGCACATATGTTTAAGCAGATGGGGCAAGAGGTTCCTGATATTCCACTCATCTTTGAGGTCAATCCTGAACATGAGATGCTCAAAAAACTTGTGGGTATAAAAGATGATGCACTCTTTGAAGATATAGCGTGGGTACTCTTTGATAGTGCAAAGATTGCTGAAGGTTTAGAGATAGATGAGAAGTCTCTTTTCGCAAAAAGAGTGGCAAATATCGCTTCAAAAGCGCTTTAATCCCTTGAATACTCCCTGAGAAATCAGAGGAGTATACTCTTTAGATAATATAGATGAGCACCACAAGATAGTGTGTGATGCTTCCTCCTAAAACAAAAAGATGCCAAATGGCATGGTTGAAAGGCAGAGATTTCCAAAGATAGAAAATAACACCCACACTATAAGAGAGTCCACCGGCAAGTAGAAGCCATAAACCACCGTTTTCCATATTGTCTATCAAGGGATTTATGGCTATGACAATCATCCATCCCATCAGAAGATAGAGTGCTATGGCAATCTTTTTAAAACGACCCGGAAAAGCAAGTTCTAGCGTGATGCCTAGAAGTGCACATCCCCAAATGATAGAAAATATCGTCCATCCCCATACTCCTCCAAGCGCAACAAGCGTGATAGGCGTGTAGGTACCGGCAATTAAAAGATAGATGGAGGCATGATCGAATTGCTGAAAGATATTTTTGATCTTTTCATGTGTAATGGCATGGTAAAGTGTTGATGCCCCATACAGCATGATGAGTGTTGCACCGAAAATTGCACTGCAAGTAACAGCAAGTGCAGAGTTATGCGCAGCAGCAAAACCGATAAGTATCGCAAGTCCGGCAATACTTAAAAGTAGACCAATCCCATGTGTAATGGCATGCGATATCTCTTCAGCCAACGAATATTTTTTTGTGTGATTACTCATTTTGATTTCCCCTCATCTATCGTGGTAGTTTTTATTATACTACTATTTTGTTTTTTAAAAAAGCTATAAAAGCATCTGGAGTGTTATATATTTTTTGTTATGCTATAATCCTCCAAAACAAAGCCTAGGGAGTGATATGAAAAAATTTATCTTCACAATCATCATCTTTTTTATCGCCATTCAATTCATAAAAGTAGACATAAAAGAGCAGATAGACACTTCAAAAGAGCTAGAGATACAAGCACCAAAAGAAGTAGTGGCAATTTTGAAAAACTCCTGCTATGACTGTCATTCCAATAGTGTTTCTCTACCATGGTATGGATATGTAGCACCAACATCTTGGTATGTGCGAGATCATATAAAAAGTGGAAGAGAGATACTCAATTTTTCTGAGTTTAACGCCTATGATGAAGCAACACGGCAAAAAAAATATGAGAAGATCATAGAAGCGACAGTTATCCGTATGCCTTTGCCTTCATACACGCTCGTGCATAGAAGCTCAGAGTTGAGCTATGATGAAAAACAGCTCATCAAAGAGTGGGTAAAAAGTAAGATGCAAGAATGAGGTAGATACTACTCAAACCACCCTTTGACTCTATCAAAGCACGCTTCAAATATACTCTTTTGTGGTGTGCTCTCGACCCCAAAACTCTCTTGAAGTTTTCCTAAAAGTTCTTTTTGTTCGTCATTTAACTTCGTCGGTAATACCATCTTGATTTGCGCTATGAGTCTGCCTTTGCGTCCACCATGCACATCGGCGATACCCTCATTTTTAAAAACAAATTGCTCTTTATCTTTAGTGCCTTTTTTAAGCTCAAGCGTCAGCTCACCGCTCAGGGAGGGAATCGTGATACTCTCTCCCAAGACAGCTTGCGTAAAAAATACAGGAACCTCTATGTAAACATCGTTGCCTTTTCTGATGAAGTGCTCATCCTCTTCGACTACAAAAGTGATATAAAGGTCACCTCTTTGTTTATCTTTTGCTTGATTGCCATGCCCTTTAACTCGGAGGCGATTGCCACTATCGATACCTGCAGGAATCTCTATGGTAACTTGCTCCTCTTTCATCTCAAAGCCTTGTCCTTTGCACTTTTCGCATTTCTCTTTGATGATCTGCCCTTTGCCGTGACAGTGTGGACATGTTTGACTAAAGGTCATGAAACCTTGTCGCATAATGACTTGCCCTTGCCCTTTGCAGGTACTACAAGTCTCCATAGCACCACCTTTTGCTCCACTCCCCTTGCAGCTATCACACGGTATCTTATAGCCAATATCTATCTCTTTAGTACATCCAAAGATGGCTTCGTGGAATTCGAGATGGAGCTCTATCTCAAAATCAAGCGCATATTTTTGGTTTGGATCGTTTCGTTTTTTGAAACCACCTCCAAAACCACCACCAAACATTGAGTTGAAGATATCCATGATATCATCCATACTTGCACTCTCAAAGCCGCCCATACCTCGACCCTCTAATCCACTTTTACCGTATCTATCGTAGATTGATCTTTTCTCATCATCACTGAGTACCTGATAAGCTTCATTAACTAGCTTAAATTGATCTTCTGCTTCTTTATTGTCCGGATTTCTATCGGGATGATACTTGAGTGCTAATTTTCTGTAAGATTTTTTTATCTCAGCACCGCTAGAATCTCTACTAACTTCAAGTATCTCATAATAGTCTATCTCTTGCATAACAACTCCGTCAATTTTTACTTTTAAAGGATTATATTCTCGCGAATTCTAACATAATTTTGTTATAATGGCAACAAAAAACAGCGAGAGAAAAAGAAGTAGCGGTGATAGTTCATATAGTATTTTTAAAATTAAAAGATGAAAATAGAGATGCAAATCTCTTAAAGATAAAAAATATGCTCGAAGGGTTACCTCCTAAGATAGGAGAGATACAACTTTTAGAAGTCGGTGTCAATTTTTCCAACGAAGAACGGGCGATGGATATGAGTTTGGTAACTCACTTTAAGAGTAGGGAGGATCTTGCTCTGTATGCCAATCATCCGGATCACTTAGAGGTTGTAAGTATCATCAAACAAGCAGCAGAGTTTACCAAGGTAGTGGATTATGAAAAACTCTAAGCTTGAGATATTTGAAAATCTAGTCTCAGCTTTTGAAGCATTTCCTTCTATAGGTAAAAAATCAGCCATAAGAATGGCATACCATGCAGCCATGGTCGATAATTTCGGTGCTATGAAGTTAGCGCATGCGCTTGAAGCAGCTGTAGGCTCGATACGAAGATGCAAGAAGTGTCATAATATGAGTGAAAATGAGCTTTGCAATATATGTTCAGACCCTGCACGAGATGAATCAATGCTCTGTGTTGTGCAGAGTCCAAAAGATATACTAAGTATCGAAGATAGTGGCGAGTATAATGGTGTCTATTATGTTATCTCTCAGATCGAAGATCTCGATGAGGAGCATCTTTTCAATGCCATAAATGGTGTCGAGGAGTTGATCTTCGCATTTCCTCCAAGCATTGCAACCGATACGATGATCCTTTATGTGGAAGATAAACTAAAAGGCTTTGATGTCAATTTTACTAAAATTGCTCAAGGAGTTCCGATGGGGGTTGATCTTGAAAATATAGATATGCTTTCGCTCTCACAAGCATTTAAAGCTAGGGTTAAGATTTAGTTTTTTGATCGATGTGTCCTTGGACGAACTCTTTGACATCACTATAAACAAATGAATCTTTGAAGTTTTCTACTTTCCCTCCGCTAGCATTTGGGTGACCGCCACCGTTTCCTATCTTTTGTGCGACCTCAGAGAGATCGAGTGTACCATTGCCTCTGAGTGAGAAGTGTCCTCTAAAGTTGATATCCATATAGAAGTTATAATCACTGTTTTCTACCAAAAATTTATTGCCGATGATTGAAGAGTTGCCAATGTTGTACCCTAGAACGCCTTTATAGTCTTTGTAGTGGATAGTGAAGCGCTCTTTTTGGTCACCTAAAAGTGAAGTTATATATTTTGCAACAAGGTTATCTTTGGTGTCGTTTTTATCTCTTAGAAAAAAATCTTTTTTGAGTTTATAGGCATCATCATCGAGCTTGATATGACTGTCATCTTGGTCTATATATTTATAAGATGTCTCGATGAGATAGCGTTTGAGTTCTGAGTCTTCTTCAGAAAACATGATCCTACCTATCTCCTTTGAGCCAGCAGTCATACTCATCATCACTTTTCCAAATTCAAAAAGCTCATGGTCGCTATGCCACATATCTACTGCATTGATACTCTCTACTAGTTTTTGAAACCTGTTTTGTTCATCAAAACCAAACTCTTTTTTGAGCCATTCATAGGTTAGTTTTGTCGCGCAATAGTCAGTATCGAGGTTGTACCATTCATGATCCTCGGCACTTTTTTTACCCGTAATGTGATGATCTAAAAGAAGCAACTTCGCATCAACATTTTTTGCCTCTTCTTCTATCCATTTTGCCTCTTTTGGTGTAAGATTAAGATCACTAATAAGGATGAGGTTATCTGTAATATCTGAACTCTTTATAAGTGTGATGATTTCACTGAGTCTTGCTTGTACCTCAGGTCCATAATTTGCATTAAAGAGTGAAGTATCGTTGAAATTTTTCGAGGTAAGGTATTGACACCCATACCCATCAAGATCGATATGGGAGAGATGGTAGAGCCTACTCACTCAGTATATCCTCCAGGCTCAAAGAGTGTAAAAGTGCGTCTATCTTTTTTTGGAAGTTTATTAAAAATGGTGATATGGTGCAGTTTTTTGGACCATTATTTGGACAGGTATCAATATATTGTGTGCAATCAAATACCATCGCCGGTCGTCCCTCAACAGCTGCAACTATATCAAAAAGTGTTATATCGCTAATCTCTTTTTGTAAGACGAAGCCACCTTTTGCGCCTTTTTTAGAGAGTAAAATCTCTTTCTTTGCAAGATTTTGCAGTATCTTTGCTAGAAAGCTTTTAGGGATATTGAGTGCATCAGAGAGCTGTTCGGCACCTATAGGGTATTCGCTTTTTCTTATATAATCGAGTGACAAAAGAGCATACTCGGTAGCGCGGGTAATTAGCATTTGATACCTTATTGAAAATTTAAGACAATTTTACTCTAATTACCTTGGAAAAATCTTAATTTATTATGCTAGGGTTAAGTTCCCTTTGGTATAATTCATTCCTCAAAATTAATTTTTGAAATTTTTATACCTATCAGGAGGTCAATTATGGCTTTGGATTCGGCGGAAAAAAAAGAGATTATCTCTAAATTTGCAAGAGGCGAGCAAGATACAGGCTCAACAGAAGTTCAAGTGGCATTAATCACAAGAAGAATCGAAACTTTAACAGAACATCTTCAAACGAACAAGAAAGATCACTCATCTAGACTTGGTCTTTTGAAATTGGTTGGACAAAGAAGAAGATTGATGAGATATTTGAAAAATACAGATATTTCTAGATGGCATGCTCTCAAAGATGAACTCAAAATAAGAAACTAATCATTCAGGTATCGCTTTTGCGGTACCTTCTCTCCCTATTTTATTCCAAATTTTTTTAATATTTTTTGCATTTATCCCCGGGGATAGCTCTATTTCTAACCTTTAGTGATATAGACTAAAGTTTTTTATATAGAGATATTCATATTAGACTTGACAAAGATAGACTCAGTGTTGTATAATTTGTTTGAAGCATGAACTTATATACTATTTTGTATATGGATTGCGTAGATTTTAGATAAGGAGGTTTGGGTGTCTAAAGATGAAGAATTAAACGATCAAGAAGCATCTGATGAGATCATATCTAGCGAAGAAGAGACGAGCTTAGAGTGTGAATCTACTGATGAAATAGCAGCACTTAAAGGCAAAGTTTCTGAATGGCAAGACAAATATATGAGAGCCTATGCAGATTTTGAAAATGCAAAAAAAAGGCTAGAAAAAGAGAAGCAAAATGCCATTGCTTACTCAAATGAGGGATTTGCAAAAGATATGATAAGCGTGATGGACTCATTTGACGGCGCTATCGTATCGATAGAATCTTTATCTAAGGAGGAGCTTTCAGATACGCTCTCTTTGATGGAAGAGGGTATCAGAAAAACACATGAACAACTCAAAAAGATGCTTGAGAAAAACGGTGTGAAGGAGATCGATTGTAGCGGAGAGTTTGACCCAAATCTTCATCAAGCTATTATGCAAGTTGATAATGATGAAAAGCCAAGCGGAGCAATCGCTCAAGTACTCCAAAAGGGATACTCGATAAAAGATCAGATACTAAGACCTGCAATGGTAAGCACCGTTAAATAGAGATGAGTAAATCTCTTATCTGTCGGTGTGGAGCTCGAGTGGTCGAACAAAGTGAGCCGCAGAGGCAAAATGTTAAAAATATAGTTAAACTTAAAAAAGGAGAACAAAATGGCAAAAGTATTAGGAATTGATTTAGGAACAACAAACTCAGCTATGGCTATCTATGAGCATGGCGAAGCAAAAATCATATCAAATAAAGAGGGAAAAAATACAACTCCATCCGTCGTTGCCTTTACTGATAAAGGTGAAGTACTTGTGGGTGAGAGTGCAAAAAGACAGGCAGTAACCAATCCGGAGAAGACTATCTACTCTATAAAAAGAATTATGGGGCTTATGTGTGATGAGCCGACAGCTAAAGAGGCAAAAGATAGACTGCCGTATCATATCATCGATAGAAATGGTGCTTGTGCGGTAGAAGTAGGTGGAAAAATCTACACACCTCAAGAGATATCGGCAAAAGTTTTAATGAAGCTCAAAGAGGATGCGGAGGCGTATCTCGGAGAGAAGATAACAGATGCGGTTATTACCGTGCCGGCATATTTTAATGATGCACAAAGAAAAGCAACAAAAGAGGCGGGAACAATTGCCGGACTTAATGTGCTTAGAATCATCAATGAGCCAACATCCGCAGCTCTCTCTTACGGGCTTGATAAAAAAGAGTCTGAGACTATCGTCGTTTATGACCTAGGAGGCGGAACATTTGATGTAACAACTCTTGAGACAGGCGATAATGTCGTTGAAGTTATGGCAACAGGTGGTGATGCGTTCTTAGGTGGAGATGATTTTGATAATCGCCTTATTGATTATATCGCTGAAGAGTTCAAAAAAGATAATAGTGTTGATCTTAAAGCAGATGTTATGGCATTACAAAGACTTAAAGATGCAGCAGAAAGTGCTAAAAAAGAGCTTTCAAGTTCAACTGAAACCGAGATCAATCTTCCATTTATCACAGCGGATGCATCAGGTCCAAAACACTTGGTTAAAAAGATAACAAGAGCCAAATTTGAGTCGCTTATCTCCGATCTTATAGCAAGTACGATCAAAACGATTGCAGGCGTTATCAAAGATGCAGGTGTGAAAAAAGAGGATATTAGTGAGATTGTTATGGTTGGTGGCTCAACAAGAGTACCTCTTGTGCAAGAAGAGGTTAAAAAATTCTTCGGTAAAGATCTCAATAAATCAGTCAACCCTGATGAGGTCGTAGCACTTGGTGCCGCTATTCAAGGTGGGGTACTGGCGGGAGATGTCAAAGATGTATTACTTCTTGATGTAACACCACTCAGCTTAGGTATCGAAACTTTAGGCGGTGTGACTACAAAAGTTATCGAAAAAGGAACAACTGTACCTGCGAAAAAATCGCAAGTGTTTTCAACGGCAGAAGATAATCAACCTGCTGTAAGTATCCATGTTCTTCAAGGCGAGAGAGAGTTCTCAAGGGATAATAAATCACTTGGTATGTTTGAACTTAGAGATATCCCGGCAGCTCCAAGAGGTGTACCTCAAATCGAGGTTACATTTGACATTGACGCAAACGGTATTCTCACTGTAAGTGCACAAGATAAAGGAACGGGTAAAACTCAAGAGATTAAAATCACCGGTTCGTCAGGATTGAGTGATGAAGAGATTGATAAAATGGTAAAAGACGCAGAAGCACATAAAAGCGAAGATGAGGCAAGAAAAGCTGTAGTCGAAACTAGAAATCAAGCAGATGCTCTTGTGCATCAAACAAAAAAATCACTCAGCGAAATCGGTGAAAATTTTGACGAGAGCGAGAAAAAGGCAATCGAAGCAGCGATTGAAGATCTAGAGACTACGCTCAAAGATGATGCTGCAACAAAAGAGCAGATTGATGAGAAGATAAAAGTACTCAGCGAAAAGAGCCATAAGCTTGCTGAAGCACTTTATGCTAAAGAGCAAGGTGGAGCAAAAGGTGAAGCAAAATCAGATGATGACGATATCATCGATGCAGAAGTAGAATAAACTCTCCAAAGTTATACTGAACTTATTTCAGTATCTTCAATAACCCCGGGCTTTGCTCGGGGTTATAACTCCAACTAATTTATGATCTCAATCAAATCATCATATTTTTTTTCTTAATTGTAAAACTATTGAGATACAATAATGGTGATAGTTATCTTGATAATGGAGAAGAAGATGAGAGTGCGGTTACAAAATACAATAGTACTATTTTCGATTATGATAGTATTGGCGGTTTTTTCAGGGTGTGGAGAAAAATCTGATTTTACTGAGGGCGAATGGAATGGAAAGACATTTGAAAATAGTTGGCTCAATATCAAATTTGTGGTTCCTCAAGATTGGAGTATCGCAAGCCAAGAGACGATAAATGAGATGATGGAAGTCGGAGCTGAAGCCATCAATATAGAAGGAGCCAGTGCAGAAGAATTAAAAGCAAATAATAAGTTGAAAAGTGTTTATGCATTTATGGTGAGTGATCCTAGTGAAACTGTAAATGCGCAATTTTTGTTTGAAAATTTAGCATTATCGCCGGGCGGGACGAAATATTCAGAATCACAATATATAGATATAGTAGCAGATATGCTACTCAAACAAGAAGCATTGCAATATTCATTAGTGGACAAAGGTGATATAGAAATAGCAAATAAAAAATTTGCACATGCTCGGCTTTCACTTTTTGGAGGAACAATGTATCAAGAATATTATTGCTACAAAAAAGATAAATATATGTCTATAATTCTTCTTAGCTTTATGCCTCAACAAGAAGATCTCAAGGATAAATTTATGGAGGGTATCAGCATTTTAAAATGATTTAGAAATAATATATGATGAAAATCATAAAGGCACCCAGATGTGGTATAATGTACCAAAACATCTTAAAAGGGGGTTTGTATGAGAAAGTGTAATACTCTTGAAGAAGCAAGAGAAGAGATAGATAAACTTGATACCGAGATAGTCGAACTTATCGCAAATAGGAACGAGTATATAAAACAGATAGCCCATTTTAAAAATACAGTCGATGAGATAAAAGAGCAAGAGCGGATAGATGCCGTGATATCGAGAGTGAGAGAGCAGGCGATCTCTCTCGGACTCTCCCCAAATCTCATCACTGACCTCTACATAAGAATGATAAACGCAATGGTCGAGAGTGAGATCAGCGAATTTAATAATGCAAAGAGCCTATAATATCTTAGTCTAAAGCGACTAGTCGCGCGAGCCCACTGCTGAAGTGGACACAGCGTCAGCGCAGCAAGTTGGACTTTGTCCAATCTGCGTTATATCAAAAAAGTAATGCAATGGTCGAGAGTGAGATCAGCGAATTTAATAATGCAAAGAGCCTATAATATCTTGGTTTAAAGCGACTAGTCGCGCGAGCCCACTGCTGAAGTGGACTATTGAGGTATTTTAATCTATCTCATCCATCAATGTCTCAATAACATCCGTCATTGTGAGTATGCCTTTGAGCTCATTGTTTTCCAATACAAGTAATCTTTTTATACTGCTTTTTACCATCATTTTTGCAGCGTAGCTTACATTCATTTTTGTAGGAACACACATTGCAGGTATATTTGCGATATCAAAAACATTTAAAAGATCAATATCTCCATCTTCGGCAACAATGCTTTGCAAAATATTTTTAAAAGTAAGGAGTCCATAGGCGCCATCGGGTGAGTTTTTCTCAACTATAATCGATTTTATCTTCTTTTCTCTCATTACCTCAAGTGCTTTTCTTACTGATGTCATAGGATCAATCGTAACCGCTTTCTCTCTTGGTGTCATAATATCTTCAACTAACATTTCATCCTCCTTATAGCATGGTTTTTATGTTGTCTTCAAAGTTTTGCAACTCTTTAAAATCAAGTCCCGCGACATGACTCAAAGGAATCGAAAAAATAAGACCTCTATTTTCTATGTTATCAAGATCAAGTGAACTCCTCAGACTTCTCATGACTTTCCTTGAGAGTCTAATAGGAAGTATAAAGATCAAGATTGAAACATTCTCTTCAAGTGTAAGACCAAAAAATATCTTTTTCTCCTCAAGCCCGATAGTTTTACCTGATATGATGGTCACACTTCCTGCGCCTTCCTCTTTGGCAACTTTAATCGCCTCTTCTTCTTCTTCACTTTTAATAAAAGCTACTAAAGCTGTAAATTTCATATCCCGTCTCCTTTTGATTTACTTTTTTTATACTCCGAGTATATCCCATAACTCATCACAGTGAGCATAGGAAAAAGCGAAGCAAATGCGATAAGTCCAAATCCATCAATAAGTGGATTTCTTCCTTCGATGTTGGATGCCAATCCTAAGCCAAGTGCCGCCACAAGAGGTACAGTTACCGTAGAGGTGGTGACACCTCCACTATCATATGCTATAGGAATTATATACCTTGGCGCAAAATATGTCAAAGCAATTACAACGATATAGCCCACAATGATATAGTAGTGGATAGGATCACCCTGAACTATCCTAAATGCACCAAGGGCGATGCCTAAAGCAACACCGAGTGCCACGATGATTCTAAGAGCCATCTGCTTGATACCCCCATTACTAACCTCTTGCGCTTTGATGCCTATAGCCAGCAGAGCAGGCTCAGCCATAGTTGTTGAAAAACCTATCAAAAAAGCAAAGAGATAGATGAGTGTTAAATTATTGAGCTTGGTTAGTTGCAACGCTATCTCTTCGCCGACAGGAAAGAGACCCATATCAAGCCCAACGATAAAGGCGTAAAGACCAAGAACTACCAAGATGATACCTGCAGCTATATTTTTTGGTTTTGTTATAGGCTTTTTAATGACAAAAAATTGAAAGAAAAATATCACTGCGAGTATAG
>JACDJA010002809.1_pt1 | contig 11927 bp, 15 predicted proteins | sample 7449241 | NCBI WGS metagenome assembly JACDJA01 (sample SAMN14253289, study PRJNA609438) | sludge metagenome | isolation source: initial anaerobic sludge | collected 2018-12-20 | reverse complement strand
AGTCTCTTCTCATCTAAGATATGACCTATAAAGCCGATGCTTCTACCTAAGATAAAAAAGGCATTAAGCGCACCTGCCTCGATAAATATATCAATCTCCTCTTCACTGTATCCTAAAGCTCGCCACATATCAACCATTAAGATACCGATTGTACCGTCAACATTGAGAATGAGATTATCTTTTTTGGAGGTTGTAAGCTCCTCAACCGTCAAAGCGTAATCAAGCAACGGCGTTGCAGGGAATGTCGCTTTTGCGAGATCTTTTAATCCTTTGACACGTAAATCAGGATTTCTAACCGATTTGATTCTATGCCCGATGCCCGGAATTGGCACACCTTCTCTTTTCATATAAGCCAAGAATTCAGCAGGAGTCATATCGTGAAAGTGCGCATGCTTGAAGTATTTTGCCGCACCATCTATCGCACCGCCAAATCTTGGACCAATCGTCAAAAGACCTGCTATCAAAGAAGAGATGACATCTTTACCGGCACGCGCCGTTACTTTTGCATTATGCGCCCCACTCACAGCCGGACCATGGTCGGCAACTGTCTTAAGAACACTCTCCAAGAAATCAACCGCCCATCTCGGATATCTTTTTTTAAACCATAATATACTCATCACATCGCCGATAGTAAAACCTGTATCCGGAGTCGCAACCGAGCTTATAGGGTAGCCACAATAGGTCGCCTCTTCGCCCCTATCATCAGAGATAGTGCAAACAAAATTTTTGTTTCTTCTTGTTTTTGGTATCTCATTGATTTTTAGCTCTTCAATCTCTTGAATAACACCCTCTTTTTTGAGCCGTGCATAAACTTCAGCGATAGTATCGGGAAGATCATTAAAAGAATCAGGAACATAAATACCCGCTTCTTTCATCGCTTGATTTTTGGCTTCAGCTGTTTCTCTTGCAGCATTTGCACTTGCACCTGCATGACCAAATTGGACACCGCTATCATAATATTTGGCAATTGTTCCGATGCACCATGCAATGATAGGTTTTGTGATTTTCCCACTTTTAATCGCCTCTATTACCTTATACTCTTCAGTGCCGCCTACTTCACCTAGAAGAAGCATATATTTTACCTGTGGATTATCTTGCATTCTTAGAAGATTGTCAATGAAAACTGAACCTACAAATCTATCGCCGCCTATCGCTACACCCTCTGCGATACCATCAGCATTGATAGCTATGATATTGCTAAGCTCATTAAAAAGACCTCCCGATCTTGTGACAAGCCCGCATGATCCTGCTCTATGAAGTTTGGAGTTGATGATATTGTTGATAGTGCCACCTATATTTGCTATCTTAAATGCACCCGGAGCGATAGCACCGACTGTTGCCGGACCTATGACCGTCACTCCAAGTTCTCTAGCTTGCTCATTCATAGTTCTTGCCAATCTCTCAGGAATCCCCTCGGCTGTTATCATGATAGTTTTAAACCCACCGATTGCCAATGCCTCCGTAGTTACATCATATGCTGTTCTAAATGATGCAAAGTTGAGCAACACATCCGCATTTGCAAATGCCTCTTTTGCCTCTTTGGTAGTCTTAAAAAGCGGGATCATAACCTCTTCACCGCCCCAAAAGAATTTCTCAAATTTTGAAGCGGATGTCGGAGCGACGATCGCAGCCACAGATGGCTTTTCTCTACCTATAGTATAGTCATAATCCAACATTCTTTGAATCGCACTAGAGTTGTTGTTCCAAAAAATTGCTTGTGTATCTTTATTAAATAGTGAACTCATCTTCTCTCCTTACTTCTCTAAAGCCATACGAACGATATCCGTAACATGCGTTTCCGGACCATAAACTTCTATATATAAACCCAACCTATCAGCAGCCTCTTTGATATCTGCTAATCCTTTTTCATAGTTTGGACCACCTCTTCTTACATATATTCTCACACCAACCTCTTTCATCTTTTTTGCATATTTTTCAAATGCCAAGATAATGCCCGTAAATGTCTTTGCAACATCGGTAAAGTTAGCAATTGCACCACCTATGATAAGCACCTTATCTCTTCCTTGAGGATCTTTTTTTCTCGTCATAAGATCAAAGATTGTCTCGGCATAAAATGCCGTCTCATCCGTGGTCGGCCCACCACTATATTCACCGTAATTTGCCAAATCTTCAATACCTGCAAAATCTGCTATCGTATCTGCGTAGACAACAGAAGCACCACCGCCTGCAACCATAGTCCAGATACGAGCATCGGGTTTAAGTACAGTCAGTTTAAGCGATGCGCCGCTCTTTGAATCAGCCTCTTCTATCGCTAAAACTTCCGGGGATTTCTCCTCCATCCCAAATGCTACAGGATACTCGACATCACCCCACTGTCCTTTCATCAAAAAGCCTGCGGTGTCGTCAAGTTTTGCGACCATATCCAAAAGCTCTATCTTCTCACCTTGCATTACAAACGGATTGATCTCAAGATATGCGAAGTTCAGCTCTCTGTAGGCTTTAAAAAATCCTATTGCAAACTTTGCAAAAGCTTCTTTATCTTTGGATGCTACATCTTGAGGAATATTTGCTTGTATCTTTGCGGTTATCTCCTCTTCCGTTGCGTTAATTGGGAAAACAACTTCGACAACCTTATCCCAATTTTCCTCAACTTCCATACCCCCTTCGGCAGACATATAAAGTACATCATCCTCTCCAACACATGTTGCACTGATATAATACTCCTCTTCTTGAGAGTGTGGCGTAAACGGCTCAACGATAAAATGTGTTAAAAAATCCTCTTTAGGCTCACCTTTTGGTGTATCTCCGTCAAAATCAAAATAAACTTTCTGTTTAACACCTGATTTTTCATCTATCCAAGATGTGGCTTTCTGCAGACTCACATCTCCGGGCTTACTATCTCTAAAAAGAACAAGATTATTTTTGCCTCTTTTTCCAAAAAGCATATCAGGCTTTGCAACAAGCGCTTTACTTGAAAGCCAATCATTTGTTTTGGATAATTTTGTAAGTTCGTCCCCGCTTTTTACCAAAGCTGTCTCATATGAGTATGTGAACTCCGGGAAGTATTTTTCCCAATGGTTTGCTAATATTGTTTTAGCATCATATTCTCTAATAGCTTTTTGCGCCATCGAGTTCTCCTTTTTTTGAATTATGGATATAGTAGCATGTGAGAGTTTCAAACCTTTTTGGAAAGTAGAAATAAATAATCATTTGAACCCTATGTGTGTATTTTAGAAACAAAAACAGGCAAAAGCCGATAAAGCTCCTCTAGATATCGCATTGGGAAATTCCATAATAGCGCATTTGGTAACGCTCTTTGATACTTTTTGAGTCAGTACAGTCAATATTTTTACTTTTTAACTCTTTAGCTTTCCAATAAGGAACATACACTTTATAGGCAAAATGTTTCGAGTTGTCATCAAAAAATACAAAAAGTGATTTATGAAAGACTATGGTTGCTGAACTAAGCATCATCACAATCAAAACTGCATAGAAACCAATCCTATGTTTGAGTCTAAATTGCGGCAAACGACATCTAAAACTCCTATAAAACAATTTTACCATAGGCAGTATCGCGATAATCATATAGGGAGCAAAGTCGATGATATGCACTCTTTGTCTAAGAGAAAGCATCAAAGAGACGGCGAATGCAAAAAATGATATGTGCCAGACGGCATCTTTTTCACCTTTTATAAGTATCCTATACATGCTGTAGGCAAAAAATAGAAATAAAAATGGAGAGAATATAGCTGCCAATGCTCCGAGATTCTCCAAAAAATGCCCTAAAGGCTTACCACCAACAGGGATGAAGCTTCCAAAAAAGAAACAAAGTCCGATCAATACTATAGAGCCTAGCAACAAAAATCTATCTTTTATAGAAAGTGCATAGATAGCAAGTGCTATATAGATAATGATGGCTGATTGATGCACAAAAAGGAGTGAAAGTAGGACTAAAAATTGTGCAATTTTCCATCCTTTAAAATGCAGCCAAATAAAGAGCAACACGCCAAAAAGGAGTATCATCGATGCATTAGCAAGCGTAGCACCGATAAGCGTGCCCGGCATAAACATAAAAACAGTAGTTGCTAGATAAGCATCTCTGCTTTGAGCAAAATATTTTTGAGCAACACTCAAAAACATCAAGGCAGAGAGCAACCCAAAGAGCATAAAGAGAACTCTTAGTCCTAAAAAACCACCAAAGATATCCTCTCCTGTGTGCATCGCTTTTGCTACCCATGAAGATGAAGTAAAATATATCTCTGCCTCGTAGGGAGTTATAGGGGTTGTTGCGCCAAGGTAGTAAAGTATAGCTGCAAAAATTAGAAAGAATATACTAAAATGATAAAATTTCATAGATTTTAGAGCTTGAGAAAATTATCAAGCATCTTGTGTCCAAATTCACTCATGATGGATTCCGGATGAAACTGCACGCCGTAGATTGGTCTATCTTTAATCTCAAGCGCCATAATCTCTCCATCATCTTTGCTATGTGCAGTTGGAATGATTCGGGAAGTCACAGAACTTGGCTCGACAACCAAGGAGTGATAACGCGTCGCTCTAAATTCATTTGGCATGTCATCAAAGACAACACTTGGTCTATCAACTGTTATCTGAGAAGTCTTGCCATGCATCATATTTTTTGCCCGCACTACTTTGGCTCCATAAGCTTGTGCGATGCTCTGATGCCCCAAGCAGATGCCAAATATCGGCGTGGTATCTCCAAACTCTTTGATAACCTCAAGTGTTACACCCGCATCATCAGGCGTTGATGGTCCCGGAGAGAGAATGATCTTTTCAGGTTTCAAAGCCTTGATCTCATCTATTGTAAGTTCATCATTGCGAATCACCTTCAAATCAGCGCCGAGCTCTTTGGCATACTGGACGATGTTGTATGTAAAACTGTCATAATTGTCTATCATTAAAACCATAATAACTCTTTTGTGCAAATATAAGGAATTATACCTTTTATTGTTTTGGATTCGAGTTAAAGATCAACGCTCCAAAAAAAATCGATCCATTCAGTCGCCTCTTTAACATACCAATCAGGCTTAATCTTCGCATTTGATTTATAGAATATGGAAGCTGTATGAAAGGCAACATAAGGAAACTTTTCATGCAATACCTCCAATACCTCCACTAGGGTATCTCCACTATCAACGATATCATCAACGATGAGTACGCTCTTTGCGCTGCTCAAATCAGGAACATTAAAAACCCAAACCCTCTCGAGCTTCGTCGTATCATCATACCCTATGGAGTTGATGGCGTAGACTTTGCGGATATTATAATGTTCGCCAAGCATATGTCCCATCGTCAATCCACCTCGCGCAATGGGAAGTATGGCATCAAAAGGGCAGTCTATCTTTTGAACCAATATCTTCAAATCCTCTAAAAATTCGCCATAAGCGTAGTAGTGTTTTTTCATGACATAAGTATATAGAAAATTATTCTATGTTGCAAGAAAAAGCTTATTCAACTATTTTTGGAGGTGCGTAGCCAAACTTCTCAATCAATAATCTATCGCGATCATAAATAAGGTCAATGGACTCTTGGTCATAATAATCAGACACCCTCAAGGGTCTTTTAGACGCATTTGTCTTTTTTGCTCCAAATATCGCATCTTTCTCTTTTTGAGTGAGTGGTTTTATCTTCTCAACAGCTTCGCAAAAGTTATCCTCTAAAGATTCTTGATGAATAAAAAAGTCAATATAACAGTTCTTTTTTTCAAACTGTACTAAATCAGCATAACTTGAGATTATTTTTGAATTTTTAAGATTGTCAGAATTTGAGCAGCAAAGCATAAGATAACGATACGACATAAAACCACAAAATTCACTTACCGCAAAGTCTCCGTAGCCATCACTTACCCAATGAGTATTACTAGGGCTATGTATAAGTTTTAACCATTTTCTAAATGACTCTACACTTGTGTTTTCATCATACACATCGCGCCAACAAAAGATATCCTTTGTTGCTTCACGAAATAATACAGAGTAATTTTCGAGCAGATTGCTCAGAGTTAACTTCAACGCACGACGATAATTTCTCCTTGTAAGTTGATTCATCAATCTACCATTACCTTGAACCCCAAATGTCCACAAAGAGAGGTACCAATCCCAAGGATTTCGTATTGATGAGAGAAAGTAGATATTTGAATTGATCTGATCTTTTGATGCTGCAATATGCTTTTCAGCCTTCTTACCGTCAAATATTTTAGAGAGCAATAGCGTAATGTGGGTACAGCCCGTCTTTGGCATCTGAATGTATATTAATTTGTCAGTTATAAACATATATCTCCTGAAAGTTTTTAATCATGGATTCAGGCGTTCAATCTCCATAACTCCCGCCATCTGATCATAATAGAAATAATCTGACTTATTGGATGCAATCCAAGAAATCTTTGCTCGTACTTCTTGGGGAACTCTGCAAACAATGAACTCTTTACCAACAACACAAGTTGCATCTTCGCTCAATGACACATCCCACATCATTTTTTTCCAAAAACTTTCTTTTTGCTCTTTGCTAGCAATTTGAGATACTGCTGATTCGTTGAGTCCGTGACTAAAAAAGACTAAGGAGTCGCCCTCTTTTCGAATCGACCAAACTACTTCTCCTTGAGGCTCAGTAAATTTATGCCCGTAATCACCGAGTATCATATCTTCTTCCGCTGCACTCAAAGAGATCATCATACCTATAAAAAACAGAAAAAATATAGATTTTATTTTCAAAGTCTTTCTCCTTTTAAATTTATGAAAAATAGTAACATAATATCTTAAAAAATACTTCTTAATTATATTATTTATTTGGCTATCTTTGGAAGAAAAGAGATATCAACATAATATCTTTTTGGATTATCTTTTTCTACCAATACGGTGATCTCATCGGTATTGATATATTCAGTTGGATCAAACAATATATTTTCACTTTTAAATATATGCAATTCGTTTGTAGTTGGACTTATCCACTGAGAGGTAATCTGATATGGGTTGCTACCATTAACCTCAAGTGAACGATTGAGTCCAATATTTTGAAATTTGGTTTTGATTTGAATCCCATTTTGCTTTAAATATTCATTTTTCCTACCTTTCAAAAATCCTACCAATGTGATTATAAATCCGATAAGAAAAAATACCAAACCCATACCGCCCAAGATAAGAGTTGCAATTCACAAAGAGAATAAGATTTATAAATTCTTAGCTCTTTTGTGCAACTTTTCAAAAATATATCTTTTTCCCATCTTTTTTAGACAGTCATCATATATCTTTTTATCCTTTGCATCAAACTCTTTCCCATTCAATCGCACCTTCTCATAAATCTTGAGTAAATTCTCATCTGTAAACTCATTTACATCGGTATCTTCTACTATTTGAGGAATTTCCAAGACACTTGAGCGTGGCATTTTAAAATCGCAATAATATTGCCCCAAGTGATTCACGCCCCAATAATTCATCCCTAGCTTATTGTAAAAATCGATCGATGAAGAGACACAAAGGAGCTTAAATCTCTCTATTTTTTTACGCGCAAGTGTTGAGAAAAGATGTTCTAGTAAAGCAAAAGCATACCCCTTGCCTCTATGTAATTTTGGAGTCAATACATTGTGTATAGTGAGATACTCTCCATTTTTAGAAACTTCGTAAAAAAGATAGCAGATATCTTCGTCGTTTTCTCTCATGCACAAAGGAGGGAATCTACTCCAACTATAGTAATTATCCCACCAAAGCATCGCTTGGTTAGCAAATTGCAAACTATCAAAATCTTTGATTTTCTGTGCAGAGAGGAGATATTGTGCTCTTGTTAATTCTATGATAATCAATTTTGACCTTTATGGGTAAAAAAGCCAAAACCGCTAAGCAGACTCATTTAATAGTATCTTATTTAAGCTTCGATGTAACCCTCTACTTTTTTATCATCTCCTTAATAGTTATCGGCGTGCCCTCTACACCGGCATAGAAAACGATGATTTCTGCCGAGACATTACCTTCATTTTTTCCATAGTGCCATGTATTCACAACTTCGACGATCGGGTCTCCTGCTTTTAGATGTAATATTTTCTTGTCTTCCGTCACAACGGTAAGCTCTCCTTTCAATAATACGCCTGCGTTAATCACGGGATGCTTATGTAAAGATAACTGCATCTTTGGTGGGATTGTGATTCTCAAAAGAGTTACTTCCGGTTTACCATTTAGATAATTTGGAAGGCTTTCTCCATCCCAACTTTTACTTGTCTTCGCTAGTATCTCAACCTTGGGAGTATTTACATCTCTAGCCCAAGTATGATTTGAAAACAATAATGCTAAACATATCCCTAAAAATATTTTTTTCATATCAAGAGTATACAAAAAAATCTATCTATTTTACATACCATACACGCTCCAATGAAAACCGTGAGAGCGAAAATGGAGTTCAATGTCTAACACCGATTCCATTTATATTGACAAAAAAGACAAATTGACTTATCATATGTTTTAGACATCTTAACTTCATCCCAAGGAAAAACAATATGAAATTAGAAAATACACTGATTATAGTAGCTAATCTTGGAGAATTAAAAGCTTTTAATGTTGAACGACATGAAGCAATTGTCGGAAATGAAATGAAGATTTCGCACTCTTTGGAGGTAATTAATAATGAAAATTTCATAGAAGGCAAAAAGAAACTTAGTGAAATTTTGAGTGATAGCTCCGGACGATTTGTTAATGATACTCTTGAAGATCATGATTTAAAAATAGAAATAGAAAATCGCATCATGAGAGAAATAGCACAAGATATAGAAAATATTATAAAAAATATCCGACCAAAACAACTTTTCTTGGCGTTCCCACAAGAACATAATCATGAGCTGATAAATGAGCTTGGAGATGAAACAAAAGCCGTATTGGTAAAAAATATTACCTCTGATTTGGTAAAAACTGATAAAGAGAAAATTTTATCATTTTTTGAGTAAATAAATTTACTTGATCAAATCAATATAAGGGAGCGTTAAAACTTCCTTTTTGTATTACTAACAGTAAAATTTAGCCGGTTTTTCTTGTTATTGAACCATTGTGCCCAATATCATAAGACCTATTACGCTTAGTATCAAAAAAGACGAGAATACTGTCCCCAGTATTGCAAATATTTTTTTCCGCTCTTTTTGGAGCAACCCTCCGATACCTAAACCGACCGCTAAGACATTAAAAAAAAGCAAACCTATTATAGCCAATCCAATCATAATGGCTTCGGTAGAATTTTCATCAATCCCTCCGGGAGTTGATACTTCTAAGGATCCTGCTACGGCAAATACGATAAATATCAAAATTCCCGCCAAAATGCTTATAACAAATGATGCGACTCCTATGCCGGAATGTTTTTGTTCCATTGTTTTTCCTTATTGTTTATTATAGAGAGTATACAAAAAATGTTGAATTATTACAAATCAGTGTGCATTGTGAGAGTGTGGGAAGAAAGAGGCGTTGTGATTGTTACCTGACCACTATTTTCCATCAAGATGACGAGAACGAGCTAAACGATACCACTCAAAATCTCTGGTGTATTTTTGATATTTTGTTCAAGAAGAGTGTAAAATCGACCAAGATGATATCCATCAGCAAGGCTGTGGTGTACTTGCAGTGCAATAGGTATAGTAACATTCATGCCATTTTGTTGAAACTTTCCAGTGGTGACGATGGGAATACTAGCGTATTGTGACAAATAAGGATGTACAAATGAACTAAACCGTATCCACGGAATATTGGAGATAAAATACCTGCCATGTTTCTCACGCATCTCTACATCAGCAGCATGTGTCGTAACATCTGAAAGTGTGACAATATGTTCATAGAATATCTTTGCATCATCCATATGTATGGCATCGCAAAATGAGATGGTGTTGTTGGGAAGTAGTGTTGTAAAAGAAGGATGGATAACATCGCATGCATAAAGTTCCTCATCAATGATGCGGTGCTTCATGGCTTCAATTTCGTTGATAGTTTTGTCAATCATAAATGCGAGAAGTGGGAAGAGACGCAGAGTGTATTGTTGACGAAATTTGTAAAGTTCCGTAATATCAATTTCACAAGTCGTACTTAAAACTGGAATCTCATGATGAAGAAATGCTTCATATGTGCTTTTTCTAGGGTATGTTGTTAGGTTGATTTTTTGCATATAAACTCTTTCGATTTTTAAATAATACCATATGTTTCTGAACTTGTGCAATCAATATGCATTATGAGAATGAGTGAGAAAATGATAGGTCGATATTCATTTGACAAGTGATACGACTTCGATTTTGACTTTGGCAACTCCTGCTCTTAGCATACCTATCTCTTTGGCTGCCACAAAAGAGAGATCTATCAGCCGACCTTTAATGTATGGACCTCTGTCGTTGATGACAACGATGACTTGCCTTCCCGTTGAGAGCCTCGTAACACGCACTATAGTCCCAAAAGGGAGTGTTTTGTGTGCTGCTGTTAGTTTATTTTTACAATAACGATCACCGCAAGCGGTTAGTCTGCCATCTAAACTGTTTGCATAATAGGAGGCGTAACCTATCTTGATAGGTATCTTTTTGTCTCTTATTATTTTTTGATGATTAAAATCCGACTCCTCTGCTCTCATCGCGGTTGTCTCATGCTTTTGTGCACACCCGAGCAGTAAAAAGGTGGAAAGTAAAATACCACACAAACGAATACCATAGCGCCGTGTGCTCTTCTGTGTCACTCAATACACCTTTCGTTCATCATATAAATATCTTTCTTCATGGCACAACTCCTACATTTTAACAATACTCTGTCCACTATCGACTCCATCTTCCATGTGGAGAGTATATATAAAAATACTAAAATGTTGCAAGAAAATGAAACCTATGCATTCCTTTTATGATAGCGGGAATGCACTAAACTTATATCTCATTGTGGAAAGATAAAACAGCTTCACTTTCTTCTGTCTTGAGAGTTTTCAATCCATAACTTACAAATGAGCACTCTTTCTCAGTGTCAGCCAAACCATATCCCATATAGCCAAAATTGATTGGAACTTTGTTGTGATATGCTTCAAATAGAAGATTTAATGATTCCTGATTTTCTTTTTTTGTCGGGTGAGAACTTTCAACAAATGGCAACCATGAGAACCAAGGAACTCTTTTGTGGGTAATGGCAACTTCAAATTCAGGACACCCTTTGATCAGGGGATTTCTATCGTCAATTTGTTTTATTTTAATTTTTGCAATCCCTTTTTGTTCTTCAAATGATTTTACATTAATAAGAACATAATCACCGCCTGCATAAAGTATGGAAGAAAAGATACCGATAAATAGTGTGATTGCGAATATTTTCATATCAAGAGTATACAAAAAATGTCGAGTTATTACAAATCAGTGTGTATTGTGAGAGTGCAGGAAGAAAGAGGTGTTATGATTGTTGCCTGAGATCTATTTCTTATTTTTGTGCCTTGCGCTTTTCCATAATCTTTTTTGGAAATATAGGCTCTTCAAATCCAAACTTCCTATAGAGCTCATGTGCATCTTGTGTATCTAGACGCCACCTAACATCTTGCAGCATTGGACTATTGATGATATGGTCTACCAAACTTTTTCCAACTCCTTGTTTTCTATATTGTTCCAAGATAAAAAGATCCAATAGATAAGCAAATACCACATAATCCGTGACAACTCTTGCAAACCCTGCAAAGTTATCATCTTCATCATACACTCCAAAGCATAAAGAGTTATCAATGCTTTTTTGTACTGCTTCGATTGTTCTGCCTTGCGCCCAATATGATCTCTGAGATAAGTAGTCATGAATAGCTGCGATATCTAGTCTATCTTTATCTGTTGATATTGTAAAACTACCTATGAGTGAAATATTGTGTCCACTATTGATTCCATCTTTCATATCAAGAGTATACAAAAAATATCATGGTATTACAAATCAGTGTGTATTACGAGAGTATGGGAAAAAAAGAAGGGTTATCATTATCACCTGACCCCT
>JACDJA010002803.1_pt1 | contig 11945 bp, 10 predicted proteins | sample 7449241 | NCBI WGS metagenome assembly JACDJA01 (sample SAMN14253289, study PRJNA609438) | sludge metagenome | isolation source: initial anaerobic sludge | collected 2018-12-20 | reverse complement strand
GTCGGGTAGCGCACATGTCCGATACCCATATGACCATGCAACTGACGCATGTGACGGGTATGGAACACATCTTTGACGAGGCCATTTTCCTTGCGCAAGAAGAGCCGATCCGATTCACAGGTCAGAATGCCAGCGGCGTCCTGTCCACGATGCTGCAGCAGCGTCAAGCCATCAAACAACATCTGATTTACTGGACCATTGGCCACGATTCCGATAATGCCACACATGAATGATCAACCCCGATAGAAAAATTTAGCGTCAAGACGCACTATTTAAATCAATGCGTTACGACTGAAAATGTTGTGCAATGTCGGCAGGCAGCAATGCCAGAATCCAGTCAGATACGATCTGGAATTGTGGAACAAGCACTGAAGACTGCCACCAACTCTCCTTCGGCATGGCGGTCAAATGCGCGAGCAATACCAGGATGGCAATGATGAAAACACCCCGAGCCAATCCAAAAACCATACCGACAGAGCGATCCGTGCCACTTAATCCCGTTTTATTGACGGCGGTAGAAACCGCCCAGTTAATGATTCCGCCAATAATCAACACCAGAACGAACAAGGCAAGGAAGGCAAGTGCCACTCGGGCGGAAGGAATATCCACTGCCTGCGGAATATAGGCAGAAGCAGGTTGAGAAAACCCAAGCGCGACACCGAAAGCCGCAATCCAGGTCAACAGGGAAAGAACTTCCTTGACGAAACCACGCACCAGAGAAATCAGGGTGGAAACCAGTACGACGGCAACGATGACCCAATCAAGAACAACCATAAATTACCTATCCATTCAGAAAATCAGCTCAAAAGGCCGCAGACTACTTTGGCATTACCAAGCCATCACGACCCAGTTTTTCACGGAGCTGTGTGGTTGCCTTAACCGCCGATTCGCGACTTGCGTAGGGCCCGACCCGCACCCGCCATACCGTCCCCTTCTTGGCGAAAAGCGGGGTAATTTCCACCTTGAAACCTGATTCAGAAACGGATCGTGCCAATGCCCTGGCATTGAGCTCATCCGAGAAACTACCCAATTGGACTACCCACAACTGATTACCGGCAACCGCAGCAGGGCTGGGCGTTGCAGGTTTATCGGTATTGGGCGCAGGTGTTTTGGCAACTGGCGTTGCCGGCGCCACCTGTGCTGGGGCCGCGGGCTTTTTGGCAGGATCGCCTTGAGCAGATGCTTCTGGCGTTTGCTTTGTTGAGGTCGGCGCAGTCGATTCCGTAGAAGTCGCGGGAACCTTAGACGGCTGTTGTGCTACACCAGAGGATGCCTGCGTGTCCGCTGGCTTCGGCTCTGTCTCTGGAACAGGTGAAGCGGGCGGATTTTCCAGAATCTGCTGCTGGGCAGGCGGTGGCGTAGGAATAGTAATTTGCGCAGGCTGAGAAATGGTTGGTGCTTTCGGCACGGGCTGCACACTGGGTGTTTTCAGTCCGCCACCATCCAGCCACAAAGGCAGAAGCAACACGGCCAGAGCCAGCACGACCAAACCACCCACAAGCCGTTGCCTGAGTCGATTCGTGGATTTGGGCTGTTGTTCATGTTCAGACAAGATGCGCACCTGATTGACTCAAAACGTGTCTTATGGCGCTTACGGTATAAAACGAACCGAAAGCAATAATCTGATCGCCGACTGCACTTTGTGCGAAGGCGGCATTATACGCGCTTGTGATACTCGTTTCACGGATTAGGGGTTGTTCGAGCGCGGATGACAGCCTGGCGACCGATGCACTGCGAACAGAATCGAGCCTTCCGGGATACCAGTCATCGAATTCTGGGCGACAAAGTAAGGCCATCGCTTCTATCGGCTTATCATCAAGCGCACCAAAAACGGCAAACCGTCTTGATGGCGTGGCCACGGCATGCAGGTTATCGAGCAGGACTCTGACAGACTCCAGATTGTGCGCAACATCAAGTATGACTAAACGCCCTTCGTGCAACCATTGCTCAAACCGCCCCGGATTCTTTGCAGACCGAAGCCCTTCTTCAATCGAAAACGAGCTAATACCAAGGGGGCTTTCGGGATGTTGTAGCAAGGCAACAACTCCTGCCGCGTTATCAACCTGAGCACGACCGAACATACCCGGCCGCGGCCAGTACGAAGTGTGATTGCCCTGCCCTAGCCGCCATCCCCTGGCATCAGCTTCGACCATAAAGTCCCTTCCTCGAACGAGCAAAGGGCAACCGATGGCTCTCGCATGTTCGATAACGGACTCAACCGGGTCGGTATCGGCATAGACCGCTGCGCGCCCTGCTCGCAGCACACCCGCTTTCTCGTAGCCGATTTGTGAGCGTGTATCGCCCAAATAAGCTTGATGGTCGAGTCCTATGTTTGTAATCAATGCAAGATCAGCATCCAGAATATTGACCGCATCAAGACGCCCACCCAGACCAACCTCCAGTATCCATATATCCAGATTCGCGGAGCAGAACGCAAGGAAGGCGGCCAGCGTGGCCCACTCGTAGTAGGTAAGCGCCGCGGAACCCTCCGTGGCTGCGAGCTGGTGCATGGCGTCAACCAGTTGATGGTCTGTAATGTCTGCACCCATGAGGCGGATGCGTTCGTTGAAGCGCTCGATATGCGGGGATGTGTACGCGCCGACGCGATAGCCTTCCGCCAGCAAAATGGCTTCGAGCAGGGCAACGGAAGAACCTTTGCCATTCGTGCCGGCAACGGTTACCACCTTCGGCACAACCAGATTGCCTTCCTGTTTGAGTGTTCGCCAGACTTCGGCGACTCGATCGAGCCCTAGCTCGATCCGTGCGGGATTTCTCGCCTCAAGCCACGACAACCACTCGGATAAAGGCGCCTTTGGGGCGGGGGCAGGATTCACTGATGATGACGTCAGGCTTTCGCGACTGGCGCGTCACGATGCTGCATGATGGCGACCAGATCAGCGATTTTTTCCTTGAGTTGCTGCCTTGGAACGATCAGGTCGATCGCACCGTGCGCCAACAGGAACTCGCTGCGCTGGAATCCGTCAGGCAGTTTTTCACGCACGGTTTGTGCAATAACCCGCGGTCCTGCGAAACCAATCAGTGCGTTCGGTTCGGCGATTTGAATGTCGCCCAGCATCGCCAGGGATGCGGAAACGCCCCCCATGGTCGGATCGGTCAATACCACGATATAGGGTAAACCTTCCTTGCTGAGCCGGGTCAGTGCAGCCGAAGTTTTTGCCATCTGCATCAATGAAAACAGTGCTTCCTGCATTCGTGCGCCACCGGAGGCTGTAAAGCACACAAGCGCAGTTTTTTGCTCGATTGCAGTCTGAACAGCCCGGACGAATTTTTCGCCAACCACAGAACCCATCGATCCGCCCATGAAGGCGAAATTGAATCCAGCTACCACAACGGGCAATTCATTCAGCCGACCGCGCATCACAATCAGCGCGTCCTGCTCTCCGGTCGCTTTCTGGCTAGCAGAGATACGGTCGCGATATTTTTTCTGATCACGGAATTTGAGCATATCCACAGGAGAGATATTGGCGAACAGTTCTTCTCGTCCCGCTTCGTCCAGAAAATGATCCAGACGTTCCCGCATGGGAATCCGCATATGATGTCCGCACTTCGGGCATACCTGCTGGTTCCGCTTGAGCTCATCGCGGTACAGCACGGCATCACAGCCTTCGCACTTGATCCATAGTCCTTCCGGTACACCGCGTTTTTCTGCGCTTTGGATACGAATACGTGATGGCAATAATTTTTCCAGCCAGCTCATAGTCTTTGCCTCAAGTTCAGTCCATTCACCAAACTGTTGTTAATTTTGAGTTTTTTTATCAAGCGCAATCCGAATCTGCGCCATGAAATCCTGGAGTTTCTGGCGGAGCGTGGCCCAATTATCCGTGTTGGTAACGGCTGCGGAATCAGCGATCAATTGCACCAACGCACTGCCAATAATCACGGCATCGGCCACTTTGCCGACAGCGGCAGCCGTTTCTGCATTTCTGATACCAAACCCAACGCCAACAGGAAGGCCGCAATCGCTGCGGATTTCCTGCAATCGACTGGCCAACGCATCGGTATCCAGGTTGCTGGCACCGGTTACACCCTTGAGTGAAACATAATAAATAAAGCCACTAGCCACTTTCGCGATGTGACGCACGCGTTCGGCATGGGTCGTCGGCGCAATCAGAAAAATGGGATCGATGCCAACGGCACGATAGGCCTTGGAAGCGGGCTCGGCTTCCTCTGGAGGCAAATCGACTGTCAACACGCCATCGAGCCCGGCCGCTTGTGCCAGCTCGGCAAAACGATCCGTTCCCATGGCCTCAATCGGGTTCTGGTACCCCATCAGAATGACCGGTGTCTTTAGATTGGTCTCGCGGAATGATTTGACCATATCAAGGACATGGATCAGACCCACATGGTGCGCCAATGCGCGCTCATGCGCTGCGGCAATCACCGGGCCGTCGGCCATCGGGTCGGAAAATGGAACACCAAGCTCGATCATGTCAGCACCACCTTCGACCAGGGCGTGCATGATGCCGACCGTGGCATCAGGATGGGGATCGCCCGCGGTGATGTACGGGATCAGAGCGGTACGGTTTTGCTGCCGCAGTTGTTCAAATAACGGACTGATACGGCTCATAGGTTGATCCCTTCCATCTTGGCCACGGTATTGATGTCTTTGTCACCACGACCGGACAAATTCACCAGAATGATTTTGTCCTTGCCGTATTGGGGGGCAAGTTTTTTGGCATAAGCAACGGCATGTGCAGATTCTAACGCTGGAATGATTCCCTCATAACGCATGACATCATGGAACGCGCTCATGGCTTCGGCGTCTGTGATCGCGTCATAGGTCACCCGCCCAAGATCCTTGAGCCAGCTGTGTTCCGGCCCCACGCCCGGATAATCCAAACCTGCGGAAATGGAGTGTGTACCGATGATTTGGCCATTCTCGTCTTCCATGAGATAGGTGCGATTACCGTGCAGCACACCGGGGCGTCCCGCCGTCAACGGCGCCGCATGACGACCGGTTGCTACACCGTCACCCCCCGCTTCCGCGCCATAAAGAGCCACATCCTTATCGTTGAGGAAGGCGTGGAAGATACCGATGGCGTTCGAGCCACCGCCAACACAAGCAACGATGGCGTCCGGCAAACGTCCGGTTTTCTCAAGCATCTGTGCACGCGCTTCTTTGCCGATAACTGACTGGAAATCCCGAACCATCTGCGGGTAGGGGTGCGGCCCTGCCACGGTGCCGATAATGTAGAACGTGTTATCGACATTCGTAACCCAGTCACGCATGGCTTCGTTCAACGCATCCTTAAGTGTGCGGGTGCCTGATTCGACAGGAACCACCTTCGCGCCCAGTAATTTCATACGGAAAACGTTGGGCTGCTGACGGGCGACATCCTCTGAGCCCATATACACCACACACTCAAGGCCAAGGCGTGCAGCTACCGTCGCAGTGGCTACCCCATGCTGACCGGCGCCGGTTTCCGCGATGATGCGCGTTTTACCCAGCCGTTTGGCGAGCAGTGCCTGACCAATCGCGTTGTTGATCTTGTGTGCACCGGTGTGGTTCAAGTCTTCTCGCTTCAACCAGATTTGCGCACCGTACGCCTCACTCATGCGTGCGGCGTAATACATGGCCGAAGGGCGGCCAACATAATCTCTCAGGTCGGTTTCAAATTCACGGATTAATTCGGGGTCGTTACGAAATTTCGCATACGCATCCTGAAGTTCCTGAATCGCTTCCATCAGTGTTTCCGCGACGTACTTGCCGCCAAACTCACCAAAGCGACCATGCTCGTCCGGATATTGTGCGAAATTGAAGGTAGCTGCATCAAAGGCCGCTATGGTTGGGTTGATTTTTCGATTTTCGGGGTTATCCAATTGGGTTCACCTTGTTCATAAATTCCTGAATTTTTTTAGCTGACTTGATGCCGGGTGCTGTTTCAACGCCGCTGGAAACATCAACCGCGTAAGGCTGCAAGCTCTTGATCGCTTCGCCTATGTTGGTGGCATCAAGCCCTCCTGCCAATATGAAAGGTACCGATGGATATTGGCCTTGCGGCCAATGTTGCCAATCGAAACGCGTGCCTGTGCCGCCCAGTGCGCCGGTGGCATGGCTATCCAGCAGAAAACCACGCGCTGTCGCGTGATCTGCCAATGCATGGCCAAGCAAATCACTTGATGGATCGACAAACAAATCCGTGCCGAGCGCCTTGATATACGGGCGGCCAAACTGACGGCAGTACGCACCGGTTTCATGTCCATGGAATTGCAGCAGGTCGGGCGAGAGCTTGCTGATGACGGTCTCGACCAGCGACTCGTCGGCATCCAGGAAAAGTGCTACCGATTGCACGAACGGCGGTACACGATCGAATAACGCCAAAGCCGCTTCAGGCGCGAGATTCCGCTTGCTTGCAGGCACAAACACGAACCCGACCGCATCCGCACCATACTGAACGGCCGCATCCACATCCTCCGTCCGAGTCAACCCGCAAATTTTCACCCGCGTACGCTCCTGCCGAACGAAAGAGGCGTCCTCTGCAAAGCGAGCTGATCTAGTGCTCGATTGAGCCGTCGGTATGGATAGGGCCATCTTAAGGGCCATGGGGAAATTAATCCTCAATACGTCAATTAAAGGCAGGATTCTAGCAGCAACCCGACTGCATTTCGCAGCTAGAGGCCCAAAATACCGGTTTTGACCCGGCTTGCTTGATGCCAAACGAATCGGGATAACGAACATTGACCAGATACAGTCCATCCGCGGGCGCTGTCATACCCGCGGCCGAACGATGCTTGGCCAGAAGAATATCCCGAAGCGAATCAGCGGGCTGCTCCCCTGCCCCCACCGGCAACAGCGTGCCCACAATAGTGCGCACCATGTGATGCAGGAAGGCGTTGGCTGTAATGTCCATATAAACGTATTCGCCCTGACGACGAAAACTTAAGGATTCAATATGGCGCACAGGGCTGACGGATTGACAATCCTTCGCACGGAAGCTGCTGAAATCATGCTCACCCAGTAAATATTGACCTGCCTCGTGCATGGCACCCTCATCGAGCGAACCGCGCCACCACGTGACCCGTCCGCGTTGCAGTGCAGAGCGCGTCATTCGATTCAAGATAATGTAGCGATAGCTACGTGCGGTTGCACTGAATCGGGCATGAAACTCAGAATCAACAACCTGGGCAGACAAGATGCTGATGTCTGACGGCAGAGACTGGGTGACACCGAGCAGCCATGCCCGCTCGGAACGAATCGCCTCTGTATCAAAGTGAACAACCTGATGGCTGGCATGCACACCCGCATCGGTTCGCCCGGCACAGACCACTTCCACAGGCGCATCGGCCACGCGAGACAACGCGGTTTCAAGTCGCGCCTGAACTGAGTCAACCTCCGATTGGCGCTGCCAACCATGATAGCGGGATCCGTCATATTCAAGGGTAAGTGCGATGCGAGGCATGGTATTTTCAGCGTGGTTTGATACGTTTGATAGCGCGCATCTTACCCAAAGATCAGCATCAACACTGAATCATGTGCCTGAATGCAACACACCATCAATGTGCATCCGGCAATCACGCTTCAAACGAAAGGTATATTAGGAAATACTGATAAATAACTTGTATGCGCACTTAATTTATTTACAATCAAGCGCCATAGGTAAATGCTGATTTATTCCATCCATGGAACAAATCAGCTCGCTCATCGCGGTACACGCCCGCGATGGCTCACACGAATCAAAGACTTACGTCTTTATTCGTGTTGGGGCATCCTGCCCCAAGCGGGAAGCACTGAATAAATCAGCGCTTCCCTAGTAGAATCATTGACGCACAGACGACCTCTTTCCCGCAGCACGATGAATTTTGATCGACAGGTGAACTATCCGTGGCAACCCATAGAATCAGAACAACAAATTCCCTTCAGGCCAAATGCAAAAGAGGTCCGTTTATGGTGAAGAGCTCCGTTCTGGCAACGACTGCATTCCTTCTGATCACCGCGCAATCATCAGGCTTCTGCCAAACCTTGCCTGTTCTTGGCGGCCAAGCCAGCGAGACAAAATCACAGAATGCGCAAGGACTGAGCATTCAGCAAGCAATCCAGAATGCGCTGACGCAGAACCCGATGATGCAGCAATCCCAGGCCATGATTGATCAGGCACAGGGTGCGATTCAGGAAGCCAGCGGAAATCGCCTGCCGCAACTGGATCTTTCGTTCGGAGGCATGGCTTCCAACAATGCACTGAATGTCTTTGGCATGAAGCTGAACCAGGGACAGGCCACATTCAATGATTTTGGTGTCGAGCAATATTTGGCGCAATCCGGGTTTTTATCCGGCGCGCCCACGCCAGAGGCGCTGGCAGCCGCCAACAGCACACCACCCGACAGCCTCAACCACCCCGGTTGGCACCATAATTTTCAGACCAGCCTGAAGCTGTCGGTGCCTATTTATAATGGCGGCAAAATAAGCGGGATGAAAGCACAGGCAGAAGCCTTGTTACGTGCGGCCCAATCCGGTGACCGTGCGGCAAAACAGCAACTCATCTTGCAGGTCGTTACCGCCTATGCGGGCATTGATGCGGCACACGCTTTTGTAAAAGTCACACAGCAGGCGGTTGAAGCGGCGAAATCCTACCGTGATTTGAGCAATAAAATGTATTTGCAGGGCGTTGTTTCCAAAAGTGATCTGCTGAAATCGGAAGTCAATCTGGGTGATATTCGACTCCGCCACCAACAAGCACTGGATCAATTGGCCAACGCCAAGGACGCATTGCGCATCGTCATGGGGGTGCCGCGCAATCAACAATTTGAAATCAATGACTTGATTCGCATTAATAAACTGTCCGGCACCCTGGAAGAAGCGCGCAATTTGGCACTGCGCAACAATCCGCAGATTCTGGCCATGAACCAACAGATAGATGCCGCTCGTTCCGGGGTATCCTCTGCGCGCTCGGTCTACAAACCGCACGTCAACCTGATGGCGCAGCAGGACTGGAACAGCGAAAACCTCGGAATCAAGAACGATTCTTATACGGTAGGTGCCGTATTGAATTGGAAGATACTCGATTTCGGTGCCCGCTCAGGCCAGGTTGATCGCGCCGTCGCCGGGCTGAATGCTACCCAGTCGAAACAACAAATGGCGGTCAACACACTGATGTCGCAAGTGGGTGAAACCTGGCGAGCCGCGCAACTGGCGGAGTATCGGCTGGAGTTGAAAAAACTGGCGATTTCTCAGAGCGAAGAAGCTACACGCCTTGAAAAACTGCGGTATGCGCAAGGGATTTCCACCATGACCAACTTGCTGCAAACGCAAGCGGAGCTGGATAAATCACGCGCAGAATTTGTTCAGGCTCAGTATGAGTTGATCCTGCAACGTGCCACCTTGCTATTGACGACCGGCCAACTCGAACCGGACGCCATTTCAGCCACACCGCTGACCACCCAATCATCACTGCCCGACGCGCGGCGTTCTGCCCATGCACAGCCCGCCGTTCTTTCTGTTTCCAAGGTGCCTCAATAACATGTCCGACCATAATCGTGCTTTCGCGAAAAAAACCGTTGGTGTTGCCGCCCTCCTCGCCATTGCATCCGTACTTTCCGCTTGCGGCGGGCACGATGAGCATCCGGCTTTGGCTTCATCACAACCCGAACTGAAAACACAGGCTGAGTTGTTCAAGGTGCAAAATCAGTCCTTGCCTGTGTTCGCACTGTTCCCGGGCTCGGTAATCACCTCCGATCAGATTTCGATTTCATCCCGGGTCATGGGCTATGTGCGCAGTGTGGATGTACATGAAGGACAAACCGTCAAATCAGGCGATACTCTGCTCACCATCGATTCTACTGACGTTACCGGCGCAATCAATCAGGCGCAGGCAGCCGTAAACAAGGCTTGGGCAGCATTGGCTGACGCCAAAAACAACTATGAACGGTATGCCAATCTGTACAAAGAAAATGCTGTGCCCAAGCAAATGTTCGAACAGATGCAGACAGCCTATAAAGTCGCGCAAAGTAATTATTCCGCCGCGATTGCCGGATTAAAACAGGCAAAGTCACAACTGACCTATGTAAAGATTACCGCCCCATTCAGCGGCACGATCACGAGCCGGTCTGTCGATCCAGGCCAAATGGCGACGCCTGGATTACCCCTGATGACCTTGCAAGGCAGTGGCCAAAAGCAGGTTGAAGTCCAACTCAGCAGCCAGGCGTTCGCCACATTGAAACTGGGTGACCCGGTTACCGTCCGCTACACGGACTTTCAGGGTGAACAACATCAGTTTCAAGGAACGGTTGAACGGATGGTCGACGCCACCGACCCGGTAACACACACGCATACCGTCAAGATCGGTGTGCCGGAAAACGTCAATGTACGCAGCGGTAATTACGTAATTGTCCAGATCGCGGTGGCCCACGAAACAGGTATGCTGGTCCCGCTTACGGCAATTCATGACCGTGGTGGCATTCGGGGTGTATTCGTGCTCGACGATCAGAACCGTGCCTGGTTCCGGATGGTTCGCCTCGGCCACGTTATCGATGGCAAGCAAGTGATTCTGTCCGGCCTCGTACCGGGAGAACGACTCGTAACTCAATCCGACGATCGCCTGCAAAACGGTATCGTCATCACCAATGCGCCTGCCGCCAAAGAACAGCCTGCATCATGAGCGAACTGAAGAACACGCCCAAAGACGCACCCGTGCCCAATATCAACCTGGCCGGCAAGCTGGCACGTGCCTTCCTGCACTCCAAGATCACGGCCTTGATCATGGTGGCACTGACATTATTCGGCCTGATGGCCTTCTTCATCACGCCCCGGTTATACAACCCGGAAATCGTGGTGCCCGGTGCGCAGATTCTGGTGCAACGCGTCGGCAACAGTGCGGCACAGATTCAGGAGCAGGTCGTCAAACCCCTTGAAGCCATCATGGCCAGCATCAAGGGTGTCGATCACACCTACGGTTATGCCGTTAATGACATGGGCATCGTTACTGTGGCGTTTAAAGTCGGCAGCGATGAAGAGCGGAGCCTGCTTCTGCTCTACAACCAGCTTTCGCGCAATATGGACAAACTGCCGCCCGGCACGAGCCAGCCGTTAGTAAAAAGCATCGGCATTACCGATGTGCCCGTCATGACAATAACGCTCAGTTCACCCGATATGAACGGGGTCGAACTGCGTGAACTCGGTCAGCGTGTGCTCGATCAGCTTCAAAGTGTGCCGGATGTGGGTAACAGTGGGGTCATCGGCGGTCATCGTCAGATTCTTTCCGTGCAGGTTAACCCGCAAAAGCTGAGTAGTTCCGGCGTATCACTCAGTCAACTGCTCGATTTACTCAAAGCATCCAATGTCGTTATGCCTGGCGGTCATATCGTCAACAACAACGAGCAGACCAGTCTGCGCGTCAATGCCGCATTCAGCAATGCCGGGGAGCTCGGTGAAATCATCATCGGCACGCATGATCAACGACCGGTTTTTCTGCGTGACGTGGCAGACATCAAAATGGCGCCGGAAGAAAACGAGCAGTACTCGCAATTCGGCTACGGCAAAGGTAATCCCAAAGGTTATGCGATTGGCGGCACCGATCCTGCGGTTGTCCTGAACATCGGCAAGCGGGCCGGCGCGAATGCGGTAACGGTAACCGAACACGTTCTGGCTAAACTCAAGGTAGTCGAGCAGCAAATGGTGCCGCAGAACGTGCATGTGACCGTGACACGTGACTACGGCAAACGAGCGGACGATGCCGTTAACTTGCTGATGGAACACCTGATGATCGCCGTTCTGGTGGTGCTCATCATTCTGTTCTTCTTCCTCGGCTGGAGAGAAGCGCTCATCGTTACCCTCACCGTTCCACTCACTTTATTTGTGGTGCTGGGTGTCGGTTATGTCATCGGGCAGACCATCAACCGAATATCGTTGTTCGCGTTGATTCTGTCGCTGGGTTTGTTGGTTGACGCTGCCATCGTCGTGATCGAGAACATCCACCGTCACATCCACGAAG
>JACDJA010002801.1_pt1 | contig 11950 bp, 11 predicted proteins | sample 7449241 | NCBI WGS metagenome assembly JACDJA01 (sample SAMN14253289, study PRJNA609438) | sludge metagenome | isolation source: initial anaerobic sludge | collected 2018-12-20 | reverse complement strand
GGTGCAAGATAGACTAAGAGAACTAGAAGATGAGCAGCTAGAAAAACTAAAGCAAAAGTACCAAAAGCTTCAGGATTCACTTGAACAAAAGATACTAAAAGCTAACGATAGACTAGATAAAGCAAAACAAGCGGCAAATGCTACGACACTTGAGAGTGTAATATCGATAGGTTCTTCACTTCTTGGGGCTTTTTTGGGCAAAAGTAGTGCTAGTTCTAGTATGGGCAAAGTTCTAAGTGGCACAAAAGGGGTCAATAGAGCCATAAAAAGTAGAGGTGCTCTAACTCCCATAGAAAGTGAACTTCAGATGCTACAACAGCAGAGTTTTGAGCTAGAAAATAGCCTAAAAAGCGAGGTAGATAACCTAAAGGGTGAGTTTAGCTTAAGTGCCATTGACATTGAAGAACTTAGCATAAAACCTAGAAAAACTGACATATATAACATAAAACTGGAGCTTTTGTATAGAGAGATTTGAGGTGGTTTTGGGTGCTAAGTGCTAAGTGTTAAGTGTTATGAATTTTTGGCAAGGGGACTAAAACCCCGTTACCAAACAGAAAACAAAAACACTTACCAAAACTACTACAACTTCTCCACCCAAAGTTCAAGAACTCTATCGGGAATGAAATATCGATCGCTATCTTTATCTATAAGCTCTTGTTTAAAAAGTGCTTCAACACTCGATTGCAGTGTCTGTTTTTTTATACCAAACTCATCTAAAACAGCTTGTGAGAAGATGCTACTTTTGTATCTTCCGACTATTTTTAGAGCTATTTTTTGGTTGTTTGACAAAGTGTCAAAAAGCAGTCTATAGCTTGAATCTTTTGAGTTTATCACCTCTTTTATGGCACTATCTACCTGCTCATTTTGCGATATTTTCTCATTTCGTATAAACAACAGATGTAGCACATGCTGGATCAACTTCGTTTCACCATCACTTATGCCATAAATATACTCACACACTTCAAAACTAATCTGCATATGATTTTTCGCATAATTATATACAGCTTCAAGCTCCAAAGCTTTTAGCTCCATATGCGTTGCCATCTCGTAAAGTGGGGCTTTGTAGCTAAATAGTGATGTTAGCAGATGCCTTTTTGAGCCAAGAAAAACATAGGAGATATTTTTTCTATTTTGTACATATTTTCGTAAAATGGCATCTAGGTGAACATCTGTTATGTTGGCGATTTGCTGGAACTCATCTATGGCTAAGATGACTTTTGAGCCCTTACTTAGTTCATCAAGTGAGCTAAAAAACTCCTCTATCATCTCATCAAAACTCAAAGTTGTGATGTTTGGCTTTATGGAGTACTCTAGTGTGTTTACATCGATAGTTGGCTCAAATCTCACTCTTTTAAAGAGCGATGTTAAGTTTTTTATGGCACTTTTTATGTCAAATTTTTGGCTGTTGTATTTTGCTAAAGATTTTAACAAAGAGAGTGCAAAGTCCTCTTTTGAGGTGATGTCAAAAATGTCGGCATATAGGCAAATGCACTCTTTTTCGCACTCCCTAAAGAGTGCATTTACTAAAGAGCTTTTACCCATTCTTCGTTTTGAAAATAGCAAAACATTGTTTGAATAATCGACTATATTTTTAAGTTTTTCTAGCTCGGTAACTCTCCCAAAAAACTCATCTGCATTTGGTAGTCTCTCATAAGGAAATGGTGAGTACATATGACACCTTTGGTATGTGATTTTAGATACCATTAGTATAGCTAAAGCATTTTATGAAGTCAATACTAAAAGTATCTAGTTTTAGGTACTTAGAATGGGGTTGTGGGTTATGAATTTTCGGTAAGGGGACTAAAGTCCCATCACCAGAGATTGTGGATTGTTATTTTTTAGCGGCTGCTATAACTGCATCATAATCTGGCTCTTCTGTAACTTCAGGAACGATCTCTTTGTAAGTTACAACACCATTTTCATCAATAACAAACACTGCTCTACAAGTAACACCAGCTAAAACTGAGCTACCTAGTAAAACACCATAAGCGTGTGCAAAATCTTTGTTTCTAAAGTCTGATGCAACAACTAGTTTGTCGATCCCCTCAGCTGAACAAAATCTACCAGCTGCAAATGGTAAGTCCATTGAAACAACAGTAGTTTTTACACCTTCTAATTCTGAAGCTCTTTTGTTAAAGTTTCTTGTTTCAGTCGCACAAACACCAGTATCTAGTGATGGAACTACTATGATTAGTTGCTTAACACCTTGTGCTCCACCAACTACTACATCTGCTAAACCAGCTGAGTTAACTACTGTTACTTCAGGTGCTTTATCACCTACATTTACTTGATTACCTAAAAGCTCTACATCAGTGCCTTTGAATTTTGTTGTTGCCATTTAATGCCCTTTTTTAATTTTGTCGAAAAATTTGCAAAAGTATATTTAAAATAGGATAACTATACTCTTAAGTGACTATATGTTTATATTGCACTAAGTCAAACTTAAGCTAAGCTTTTTGGAGAGACACCAAGTGTGTGAAGATCACTAAAAAGTCCTAGCTCATACATCTTTATAGCAACCCGTCCTATCATAGCGGCATTGTCTGAGCAGTATTTAAGTTCGCTAAGAAACAAAGTGGCACCATATGGCGCTAAAAGCTCTTGCACTCGCTCTCTTAGGTAAGCATTTGCACTTGCTCCACCCACAATGGCGAAGTTTTTTGGCGGGGAGATTTTAAAATATTTTTTTAGCTTTTGTACGATGTGCATAACCGCTGCATACTCAAATGATGCTGCTATATCTTTATAATCCTCTTTTTGTGCATCTTCTATGGTTAATCTAACTGCATTTTTAAGCCCTGAGTATGAAAAAGCTAGTTTTGGAGATTGATGAAGCGGTATTGGAAGAGCATATCTTGCTCTATCGCCATCTTTTGCAAGTTTTTCTATAATTGGTCCACCAGGGTAACCAAGCGACATCATTTTAGCGACTTTATCAAAACTCTCACCAAAGCTATCATCCATACTTTTTGCAACAGTTTTTATGGACTCAAAGCTTTTTACTTCCATAAGTTGAGTGTGTCCACCCGAAACCAAAAGGGTTGTAAGAGGGAAAAACTCCTCTTTTTCAATGAAAAGTGAATATATATGCCCTACTAGATGATTTACCCCAATAAGCGGGATACCCAATGAATGTGCAACCGCCTTAGCCATCATAACACCCTCAAGAAGTGTTACACTAAGACCAGGGTTTGTGGTAACTGCAACTGCTTTTAGTGAGCTAAAATACTCTTTTGCGTCTTCTAGTATCTTTGGAAGTGCTTGTGCATGAAGCCTAGCGGCTAACTCTGGCACAACTCCGCCATATATGCTATGCTCTAGCTCTTGAGAGATTTTTTTGTGAAAAAGCAGCTTTTTGGTTTTAATCTCGCTTATAGCAACCGCACTATCATCACAACTACTCTCGATGCTAAGTATCATCTTATTTTCCTATGAAAACAGTCTCTCACTTCTTTGTCTATAGCAAAAATATCATCAATGTTTTTGGCCACAACATCAAACTTTTCATAAGCTTCTAAAATGGTTTTTGATATATCCAAAAAGCCGATCTCTCCAGCTACAAACTGCTCTATGGCTACCTCATTTGCGGCATTTATTACAACACCTTTGCTTGGGTTTTTAAGAAGCTCGTTTTTTAATTGCCAAATGGGGTATCTATCTTCTTTGATTGCTCGAAATTCAAGCGAACCAACACTTAAGAGATCTATATTATTTAGTAGTTGAAGCTTTACTTTTGGATCTATTGCAAAAGCTATGGGAAGCTGCATATTTGCATCTGCAAAGTGAGCAGTTGTTGAGCCATCGCTAAAGTCTATAAGGGCGTGAATAAGTGACTTTGTTTCGATGATGGCATCATAAGTTCCCTCACCAAAAAGCCATCTAGCCTCTAAAAGTTCAAAGAGTTTATTTACCATTGAAGCACTATCTATGGTTATTTTTTGTCCCATGCTCCAATTTGGGTGTTTTTGGGTGTCGCTTAGTGTGGCTGTTTTTAGTTTTGATATCTCCCAATCTCTAAAAGCTCCACCACTAGCGGTGATGATCATCTTTTTTATGGGGCGATCTTGAAGTAGATACCAAAGCCCAAAATGTTCACTATCGATAGGCTGAATGCGAGAAACATCTATAAAGGCACCGCCAACAACAAGTGACTCTTTGTTTGCAAGTGCTACTTTTTTGCCACATTTTATGGCAGCTAGTGTCGGTTTTAGCCCTAAAAAACCAACAAGAGCATTGACTACTAGGTTACTTTTAGATGATTTTATAACCTCAACAATGGCATCTTCGCCATATAAAACATTATGATGATTTACAAAAGCCGCATCATCTTTTTTTGCAACAACCACAACTTTTGGGCTATGCTCTTTTAGTTGTTCATTTAGTAGTTTTATGTTTTCTCCAGCTACTAAAACTTCAACATCAAGAGCTAATTTTTTAGCAACCTCAAGAGTATTGACTCCTATGGAGCCTGTGGAGCCTAAGAGAATCAACTATACAAGTCCTCTTAAAAAAACAAGCATAACGATTGAAGCAAAAAGGTAACCATCTATGCGATCGAGCATACCGCCATGTCCTGGTAAAATGTCGCCACTATCTTTAACACCAGCCTCTCTTTTTAAATAACTCTCAAAAAGATCACCAAAAATAGCAGCGATAGATACTAAAAGCGAAACTATAAGCGATTGGCTAAAATCTACAACGCCAAGCCCCATAAACATACCGCCAATCGTAGCTACAAACACTCCGCCTACAACTCCCTCTAGTGTTTTGTTTGGACTAGTTGGACTAAATGGGGTTTTTCCGATGCTCTTACCAACAGCAAAAGCACCAACATCGGTAAGTGCGACTATAACAACCAACCAAACAAGAGTCCAAACACCGTAGTTTTGGTAGAGTGTGATTATAAAGAGCATTCCAGCAGTTGGATAGACGAATGGTAAAAAGTTGTGCCACTTAGCCTCTTTTTTATAGGCTACCAAACCTGCAAAAATAACACCAGCTAGTACAAAAAGGTCGCTACTATTTGAAAAAATTCCAGCGGCTAACCAGATGATGAGTGCATATACGTAGTGGCTTTTTGAGTTGATGTTAAAAAGTGCCATCGCCTCTTTAAATGCTATAAGATATATAGCTCCTAAAAAAGCCCAAGTTAAATAAAAATTATCTATAACTCCAACTACTGCTACAATAGCTATGAGTCCAAGTGCGGTAAGGGCTCTCTCACCCTGAAAAAGTTTGCTTAAGGTCATTAGATTTCCTAAGAATTAATTGGCAAATAATATCAAATCATACTTTAATATCTAATATATGTAGCTTTGGTGTAGCTTTTGGCTCATTATTTTGTTTTTTTGGGTTTCTTTTGTTTTGTTGGTCTGCCATATCTTTTTCATGCTCACTATCTGGGTTTGTAGCTTCGTTCTCTTCAGTTGGCCTAACCTCTTCAACCTCAACCTCTTTTTCTTTGGCTAAAGATTGTGCAAACACCTCTTGATGTTCAAGTCGTGCCAAATGAGCCTGTGCAACTGAAGCTACATTTGGTAGCTGTTGATTTGTATATATATTGCTCTCAATCGGTCCTATTGCCATCTCTGTTATCCACTTCCATCGTCTTATAGTTTGTATATAACACATTAGCACCACTTTGTATGCTAACTTCGCGTCTTGGAGTATAATCGACTAAAAAGCGATCTTTTTGAGTTGTGCTAAAACTAACACAAAGTTTTGCCGCACTTTGCAACACTTTTGGCGGAAGAGTTTGCTTGTCGGTTGAGATGATAACATGTGTTGATGGTCTATCTTTTAGGTGCAGCCAAATATCTTTTGCTTTTGCATTTTGAAGTAGGTATATGTTGCCGCTCTCATTTTTACCAACACTCACTTTATAGCCCTCAATGTAAAAAATCTCCACCGAATCATTTTTACTCTGCTTTTTATCTTGTGCTTTTATGGTTGGAAAAAGTAGCTCAACCTCTGAGATGTTTTTTGCCTCATTTAGTGCATTTGCATACAGTTTTAAGTGGCTTATTTTATCTGTAAGTGAGCTTTTTTGTATGTGAATATTTTGTGCTTTTTGCTTTAATTTTTTACTTTTAGCAAACAGATACTCACTCATCGCCGAAGTTGAGCTAAACTCTTTTTCAAACTCAATATTTACCCAAGCTCCCTCATAATTTGGCACTTTTACACTCTTTTGATATGGCTTTATGTTGTGCATATGCGATAAAAAAAGCTCTCCATAGAAGGCAAATTTTTTCGCTTCATCTAAAAGCAACCGCTCATCTTCTAACTCATCTAAATGTTTTTGCAAACTATTTAGCTTTGCATCTAAAATGAGTGTTTTTTGTTTTTTTAGAGTTTGTAGTTTTGCATTTTGCTCATCTTCATATACTCTGTGTAAAAAGCTCTCAACATCATCTAGCTTGTACTCTTTTGGCACAAAGTCCGCTTTTAAAAGAGCCTTTAGTTCACTTCCAACTCTAACTTCTCTAAAAGATGATGAGATATCGATGTGCCTTAACGCTTCTAAAACTATCTCGTTTGCATCTAGCAAGATGATATTTGTATGTTTTCCTGTAAATTCAAACTGCAAAAATATAAGCTCTTCTTTATATGAGGATCTGCAAGATAGCTCAAATCTTAAAATCTTATCATCATTTAACATATAGATATTTTTTATATTTGCACTATTTACTTTTTTTGCTAAAACTACATCAAATGGGGCATTATAAAGCTTACTTCTAGCTATATTTTTGGCTTTATAGATTTTAGAATCGCCCCTTTTCATATCGAAATATATCTCATCGTCTCTATCAAAAACTATCTTTAAGATATTATCGCCAATCCTAGTGGCACTAAAGATTTTTTTAAAATTTTGCAAATATGCGGTGATCTGTTTTAGGTGTGAGTGCTTCATAGATAAAATTTTAGCCAATTTTGACTATAATTTGCCACTTTAAAAAGGCTCACAATGAAACTACCAAAAGGTTTTGGAAAAAACTACTTCACACTTAGTGCCATAACTGCAACCACCAACCATATAACTATGCAAAAAGAGAACTCTAGAGTGCAGTTTTTTCACCAATTTGTACCTTTTAGTGAGCTAGAAGATGATGAGAGCGAACCGATCGAAGATGAGCTTTTTTTAGCCACAACTGCCGCAAAATGCAACTGTTATTATAAAAAAAAGACAAAAAAAGCCCTAAGTCTTCATCCATCTCAAAAGTACCCGCCACTATATTTTAAAGCACTAAACAACTCAATTTCACCACCAAAAAACCTTTAAATCACAAAATAAATTTAAAGGAAAAAAGATGAAAAAAAGAGAGTTAAGTTTAGTTGCTATTTTTTTACTTAGTTTACATTTATATGCACAAGAGGCTGCAAAACTAGGTGAAGTAAAAGTCATAAGTGCCACAAAAACTGAGCAGAGTTTAAGCGATGTCAGTGCAAATGTTGATGTTATAACTGCTGAGGATATTGAAGCTAGAAAATATAAAAGTGTGCTTGAAGCACTTAGCTCAATTAGCGGTATAAATGTGTCACAAAGTGGCGGTATTGGGCAACAAACATCGGTTTTTTTAAGAGGAATGGACTCTAAAAAAACTTTAGTTTTAATTGATGGCATAAGGTACAACGACCCAAGTGGCAATGGTGCAAATTTTGAGCATTTAATGATAAATGATATTGAGCGGATCGAAGTTATAAAAGGTGCACAAAGTAGCATTTGGGGAGCAGATGCTAGTGCTGGAGTTATAAACATCATCACAAAATCAGCTCAAAGTGGAACTCACACAAATGTAAGTTTTGAATCTGGAAGATATGGTAGCAAAATAGCTCGTGCAAACATCTCTCACAAAAATGAGAACTTTGATGCAAAATTAGGAGTAACTAGAGTTAATGTTGATGGATTTTCAGTTATGTCACCAAAAAGCTCTGAAGCTAAAAAGTATGAAAAAGATGGCTACAAAAATACAACAGCAAATCTAAAATTGGGATATAACTTTGATGAAAACAATAGAGTCTCAACTTCATATGAAATGATTGATTCAAAAACAGATATTGATGGGTATGACTCTTTTTACAATATGGACCCAAATGTTGAAGATAGGGCAAAAACAAAAACCCACCTGGCAAATCTTACCTATGAAAACAAAAACGATATTGCTACAACGAAAGTGTATGCGAACTATACGGACATCAAAAGAGAGTATACAAGTAGAACTCCTAAATATAAAGGCACGATAAAAGAGTATGGAGCAAATACAAATATTGAGTACTTAAGCTCTTCAAACCTTCTCTTGGGTGCTGATTATAAAAAGTTTGAAAATGGTGCAAACATCAACAAACACTACGACAACAAAGCGATATTTTTCTCAAATACAAATAAGTTTTTTAATGGCAAAACTATCATAAGTGAAGCTCTAAGATATGATAAATACAGTGATTTTGAAAATAAAACAACTGGAAAAATAGGGCTTAAGCAGTATGTTTTGGAAGATTTGAATATAAGTTCAAATTATGGAGCTGGATATAATATTCCTAGCACTTTTGAGTTATATGATGCTTGGAATGGTAATGCAAATTTAAAACCTGAAAAGACAGAAACTTTTGATATTGGAGTTAGCTACAAAGGTTTTTTGGCAACTTATTTTAACTCTAAAGTAAAAAATCTTATTGATTGGAATGGGATTTATAACAATGTTGATGGAAAAAGTAGATTTAAGGGTTTTGAACTTGCATATAAAAACTCTATTACAGAAGATATTTTCCTTAATTTAAACTATACAAGACTTAGTGCAAAAAATAAAGATAAAAAAGAGCTTGGAAGAAGAGCTAAAGATAGATTTGTTTTTAGTGCAGATTATTATGGTTTGAGAAATTTTCACTTTAATATAAATGGTGAATATGTTGGTAAAAGATATGACTTCAATGATAAAAAAGGAGCAAAGACTGGAAACTATACGATCTGGGGCGGGGTTGTTGATTATGATATAAATAAAAACCTCTCAACCTATGTAAAGCTTGATAATATTTTTAACAAAGATTACCAAGTTGTAGATGGCTATGCGACTGCTCAAAGAGCCTTTTATGCTGGGTTAAAGGTGGAGTTTTAATTTGTGAGAGATGGGGTTTAGTTTTATAATATAGTATCCATTAAAAGTATCTATCTAGCCAAATACTAAGAACATAAAGCCCCCAAATGTGTCTCTTAAACATACCTTTTTTGCCAAGAGATAAAAACTCTTCGAGCTCTTTTTGCTTAAATATGGCTACTTTTTTGTTTGTTTTTGCAATGCTATCTATCTTTGAAGTTTGCACTAAATGCTCAAAAAATGGGCTTGATAGTCCCTTTTTTTTACGACTAAGTAGCTCGGGTGGCAAATGCCCTTGCATAGCCTTTTTCAAAAGATATTTTGGCCCTTGAAGCTTTATGGCAGGATCTATGCTAAAGCTAAGCTCTAGGATCTCTTTGCTTAAAAATGGGGTGTGAATCTGCACTCCTAAAATGGTCTCAAGAGTATCTAGTTTTGTTTTTGAACTAAGCAGTTCAAGGTCTAAAAAGCTGTACCAACTACTTGGATGGGTGTGGCTTGAAGAGTTAAAAAGCTCTTGTTGGGTGCTTATGAGCGTTAGTGAGTGGTTATCTTTGATGGCTTGTTTTAGGAGTAGATTTTTTTGCAAATCTGTAAAATTTTCACCACTTCCACGAAAAAGCTCACTCCCCTCAAGCACTCTTTTGTACCACTCCCACTCTTTTTTCATAGAAAAGTTTTCACTAAAGTAGTTTTTCAAAAAGTTTTTATGTTTTAGATTTGTTAGTGCTTGAATATCCAAAAACTCAAAATACTCTTTATAACCAAAAAATAGCTCATCACCACCCTCACCACTAAAAATGTTGCTATATCCATCATTTTTTATGCCGCTCAACATATGAAAAAGTGGCACAATAGCTGGGTCATTTAGCGGCTCATCAAAGAGCATTAAAACCTCATCATCAAAACTAACATCTATAACACTATGTTTTAATCCTAAAAACTCAGCACTCTTTTTTGAGAAAAAACTCTCATCATATTTTGCTTGGTTTTTATACTTTAGTGTATATGTTTTGTGGTTTTTTTCTTTTAAAAAGTAGTTCACACTAGCACTATCAACTCCGCCAGAGAGTAGTGATGCAAAAGGCTTTTTAGCTCTTTTTTCTACCTCATCTTTTAGAGTTTTTTTAAGTAAAAAAAGAGCTTCATCTTCACCATAAATACCAATCTTTACATCAAGTAAATTGTAGTACCTCTTTGCACTAACACCGTTAGTGTCTTTTTGTAGCATCGTGGCACTTGGTAGTTTTTTTATATCTTTAAAAAATGTGTGCGGTGGCGTAGGAGTTAAAAAAGATAGATACCCAAGCAAGGCATCATAATCTAGTTGCACACTCTTTAAAAGTGGCAAAAGCTCTTTTATGTTTGAGCTAAATGCAAAAAAATCAGCACTATCAATATAGTAGATATTTTTAGTGCAAATATGATCGCTAACCAGCAAAACCTTAGCTCCATCTAGCAAAACCAATCTAAATTCACCACTTAGTTTTTTGACAAACTCATCACCCATTTGCAAGTAAAAAGCAACTATTTCCATTGGTTCATATGGCAAAAAACCATCAACTAAAAGCATTATGTTTTTATATGTAAATGGTTTTTTAGCTAAAAAAACATCATCGCATTTGTCGATTATGCCAAAAAAACTCATCTAAAAAATGCTACAGTTATATCACCCTCTAAGTAGCCCTCGCTAAATAAAACCGAGCCGACATCAAGCTCATATGCAATGCCAAGAAGTTGAGTTTTGCTCATATAGTTGTAAGTTTCACTCTCTTTTATGTCGCACAAAACATTAAATATAAATGCTTTTTTTGCATATGAGTAGGCATTTGCTATAAAAAGATGAGCTTCAAAACTATTTAGTGTGTTTAAGGCCCCGCTACAAATGTAATAATGTGCATCTACTAACTCATCTTTACAAACATCTTTTTGTAAGATTTTGCATCCTGTTTTTGTGGAGGCGATGGAGTGCATATCGCTATGAATATCTATGCCAATATACTCTTTTGGAGTCGATTTTTTCTTTTGAAGATATGTAAAAAAGTCCCCAAAACCACACCCAGCATCAACTAAAATTGAGCTAGATAGATCTTTTGGCAAAAACTCAAATATAGCATCAAAACGAACTCTTTGGTTCGCAGCACTTAGCCAATTTACACCTCTAGCGGTTGTGCCATACTTTTTTATAGCAGATAGGTAGAAGTGGTGGTTATCGACCTTTGGCATTTTTATACAACTTCGATATTAAAAATTTGAGCAAACTCATAATAACCACGCCCGATAACATACCCGCAACTATAAATGAAAAATACTCATTTTTTGTAATCAAATTGGCTTCATAACCTATGGTTGCGATGGCTATTAAAAATGTTAGCGGCATAGAATCGCCTAGTGCTAAGAGTTGAGTCTCAAAAGGGCTTAGGTAGTTTCTATAAGCAACATATGAACTAACTGAGCGAACAAAGATGATGAGTACCATAATAAGCAGTGCATGAAGTATAATATCTAGGCTAAAGATGAGGTTTAAATCTAGCGTTGAGCCAACATATATGAAAAAAATCGGCACCAAAAAACCAAAACCAAACTTGTGAAGCATTTGCGGGAGATCTTTTTTATGCTCAAAAAAGTTCGATATAAAGATCCCAGCAAAGAAAGCCCCCAAAACCATATCGATGTGAAGTATGTGCATAATGGCAACAAAGATTATAAAAAAAGCGGCACTAATTCTAACACTTTGAACTTTACTATCATTTTGTGGCATTATGCTCTCTTTTAGTTCTGGAAACCACCAAAAAAGAGTATTTGCAAGTTTAAATGAGTGGTACACCAAAAATAGCACAACAAAAAATATGGTGATG
>JACDJA010002799.1_pt1 | contig 11954 bp, 21 predicted proteins | sample 7449241 | NCBI WGS metagenome assembly JACDJA01 (sample SAMN14253289, study PRJNA609438) | sludge metagenome | isolation source: initial anaerobic sludge | collected 2018-12-20 | reverse complement strand
TGGCGCGATCGGGAGGGGAATGTGGTGGAGATTGTGAAGTATGCCAGGGGGGAGGATGATCCGCGTGCGAGGGGGCCGATGGGCAATGAGCAGAAACGGCCGGCGTAGGGAGACAGCCAATGGAAGGCAAGACGGAGAAGGCGGCGAAGACGCAGCAGTTGCCGGGAGGGCTGGCGGTGTGGGCGTGGAAGGCGGCGCTGCGGCTGGCGATGTTGAAGGAGCCGGGGGTGTACGATGTGTTGCTGGTGGTGCGGCCGGACAAGACGCGGGAGCTGGTGATCCAGAACGCGGAACGGCCGCACAAGTTGGAGCATCTGGGGCAGTGAGGGGGGAACTCGGCTCGGTGGAGTTGGTGGAGGCGCTGGGGCCGGTGGGCGAGGCGCTGGACTTCTGGGCATGGCGGCGGCTGGCGGATTCGAATGAGCGGTTGGCGGCGGCGGTGGCTTCGGCGGTGGCGGCCGGGGTGCCGGCGGCGACGATTCGGCAGTATGTGGTGAATCGGACGGGGCGCGTGGAACTGGCGTCTTTTGTGGAGCAGGCGGCGCGCTGGCTGGCGCGGGATGAGTAGCGCCCCACCCCACCCCGGCCGCGCGGGTGGGCGGGGCAATTTGTGGTTGATTCGGCCGTTTGCGTGGGGGCAGGCGGCCGGGTTTTTCTCTCTGTAATATCGAATTTGATTGGGTCTTGGGCCTTGACTTTTTGGGTAGTTTGATTATAATATTAATTAAATATTATTTAATATTATTAAATTGAACGAGGAGAAAACGAGATGGTAGAGCGGGTGTACGAGATCAAGAGCAGCGTTAAACCGACAAAGGGAGCGAGATATCACAGAGGGAGCACCAGCTCAGCGATGGACGCAGCGGTGCGGATGTCGGCGGGAAACGGCGGGATCCCGGTCTATTTATACCCGACCTATTACGGTATCCAGATGACAACGGACGAAGGCAATACGGCAATGGCCCCCACCACGATTGTTACAGCACGATATAAAGCCGGTGTTTACAGCGTCACTGTTCAGTTACCGGAGTGAGGAAGCAAGCCGAAACCGGCCGCCCGGCTGGTCTTGGGGTAAGGCCCCAACTGACGAGGCTAACAGGAAGATCATGACCATTTACGACGAGATTAACGAGCTGCTGGAAGACAAGTCGATTGACTCGGCGCAGGTTGACCGGATTACCTGGGGGCCGGGCACGGGGTTTGGGGTGGTGCTGGATGACGGCAGTCGTCGGGTGGTTTCGGAACGGGATTATCGGCTGCTGGAAGACAACCTCGAGGCGATGAATGCGGCCTGGCGGGCGATGCAGAAAAGCAGCAAGCGTTAGTTGAGCAATTTTCGGAAAGGGAGACAAGACCATGTTTGAGATGACGAAGGAAACGATTGGGACGGTGTACGAGGCGTTGAAGGTGGCGGTGGTTGCGGCCTATGAGGCGGGTGAGGTGGCTATCGCGGCGAAGGGCAACCTTGAGGCGATGCGGCTTTCGATGCTGATGACGGGCGAGATCGTCGGCAAAAATGAGGCGGAGCGCGAGGCGCAGGCGCGCCGGTTGCTGGAGGAGAAGTTCAAAGCGGTGGATGTGTGTGAGGCTGCGGCGCGCCGGAGCAAGGTGGCGCTGGAGGTGGCGAGGCTGGATGTGGAGCAGACGCGGGCGCAGTTGCGGTTGATGGAGTTGGTGGAGGCGGCCGCGGGTTAGGTGGAAGTATCGGGGAGGTGACTGGCCCGGTAATTTAATCGAGAGGACGAGATGATGTATAAAGATTTTCCGGTGGACGCGGGGATGATTGGGATCGTGCCGGTGGCGGCGATGAGTCGAGACGATGGGGGTTGGTTGGAAGGCGGGGTGGTGATCCGGGTGCAGGGCGGTCGGTTCCTGAATCTGCACTATGACCACGGACGGATCTCCATCACGGCCGACTTGAACGGGGCGGTGCCGGTGCTGGAGGATTCGGATTTCTGGGTGGGGGACTTGTGCTATGTGCTGGAGAACAACATCCCGGTTGAGGATCGGGATTGGGACAAGGCGGCCGCGCCGGGGCCGGGGTATTGGGCGGCGTGTGTGAGTTCGTTTGAGTCGCCGCGTGATGGGTGTTGCTTTGCCCGGCCGTTTCGGGCGGGCGAGGGGTTGGCGGGGCTGGTGGCGAGTACGCGGTGGGGGGATGGCTTGTATCCGGGGACGCTCCTGGTTGAGGGCGATTATGTGGTCGGGGTGACGATCGAAACCGGGGACGTCGACGATTACGAGGATGAGGAGGAGGAGTGATGATGAATGCTATAGCTGAGTATGTGCCGGCGGCGGTGGCTGTGCTGGCGGATTGGAATGACGACGCGCCGGGCGAGGCGATGGTGATGGTGGTGTTTGAGCGGTGGGAGACGGTGCGGGCGCTGTATGCGCTGGTGGGTTCGCAGGAGACGATCCGGCGGGCCATCCAGCGGTCGAAGGCGTTCCGGGTGCTGGGCGGGAGCATTGAGGTGGATTCGCCGGGTGTGCGGGCGTGGATGGTGGATGGGGTTGGGAGTCTGTCGGAGTCGATTGGCCTGGGAGATGGGCTGGTGTTGGGCGAGCGTGCGGCGGCGACCGTGCGGCGCGGGGCTGAGCTGGAGAGTTTGATTCTGGAGGTTCGGGATGACGGGATGTTGCTGGTGAAGGCGGGTGAGGGCGAGGGTTGGGCGACGATTGATTTGACGGCGCTGGCGGTTGAGGCGCGAGGTCGTTAGGCGGGTGAAGAGGAGAGACATCATGTTGTTCTATACAGCGAATGAGGGCGAGGATGCGCCGGAGGCAACGATTCACAATGTTGATACGGGGATCACATATCGACTTGCACTGCGTGATTTCGACGACGGCCGGATGCCGGTGGTGGAGTTGATCATGCCGGCGCTTGTGCCGGGGCAACTGTTGCCGCGCCGGTTGTTCGCGGGCGCGCAGGCGGTGGAGTTTTGGCGGGCGTTGTTGTATTGCAACCCGTGGAACGGGGCGTCGGTTGCGCCTCGTGTGTTTTTGGACAAGCTGGCCGGGGCGGTTCAGGAGCCGGCGTCTTCCGATAACGATCTGCCGTTCTAGCAAAATGTCATCCCGCTGCCCGGTGCGTGACCGGGGCAACGGCCGCAAGCCGACCTCTCGCAATGGGCTGGACGGCCGGGCGGCGGGATATTGGAGATAGAAGGATGACGGACACTAAAGCAGGTGGGGTTGAGTTACCGTTGTCGGACGCGATCATTGATGCGCTGGTGGCGGAACTGCCGGAGGTATCGTGCCGTGATCTGTTGCGGCGGTTGTTGCGCGAGCGTCGGGGTGACTAAGCCCGGCAAGGATGAACACGATGAACGCTAGCTTTAACGACACACTCGATAACATTAAGCGCACGCTGAACATGGCTCAGAACTGCCATGAAGAAAGCGAAACCACCGGCAGCCTGGCTTACGCCGAAAGCGCGATGAAACGCGCCGCCGCGCTCTACGATCAGACGGCCGTTACGAACGCCGTCTTCCAGACCGAAATCATGCTTGTCATCGCCGACAGCCTGGTACGAATTGCCGACGTGCTGGACAGCCGGGCGGCGGGATATTGGAGATGACGAGATGACGATGCGTGATGACGATGGATGGCGGTCGTACTGGTTGCAGCGGGTTGGCGACGAGTTGGGCCGCTATGTGGCGTCGGGCGGGAGGCTGGAGGTGTTGATGGAAGATAAAGACGGCCGTCGTGTCACCTTGATCGAACTGCCCGGCGACGTGGTGGTGGTACTGGAGGCGGCCGTGGAACGCGGTCGGCTGGATCAGCTATATCCGGTCGCGGGCCGGTCGCGGGAACTCAATGGCAACCGCGCGATGACCGAGACGCCGCCGGCCGAGGGGTTGCCGGAACCTGGGGAGCGGGTGCAGATCATCCTTGACGCGGTGCGGGGGCCGTTGGGCGACCGCTGGATTGTTGAGGAGCCGCATCCGCGGTTGATTGCCGATGAGGTGGTGACGGCGTGGCGGAAGCCGTTTGTCGGGAACAAGGTCGAGTTTAAGTTATCGCCGATGCAGACTGCGGCGCGGGAGAGCGAGTGATGGCGGAGGTCGAATCCAGCCGTATCTATAACGAAGTGCCGGCCATTCAGTTCCGGTCGCTGAACCAGTTCGTCGCCGATCTGGCGGCGGGGGTGGTGGATACCGTCTACCACGACGTGGGGGTGGGGGCGCATGATGGCGCGGATTGGACCAGCTGCTTCCGGGCGGTCGTCGTCGGGGATGTTGGGCAGCATATCGCTTCGTTGTCGTTCCGTCGGGCGGCGTTGATTGCCGTCGATGCGCGGGGTGTGCGGCGGGCGGTTGAGTATGAAGAGCAGTACGTCTATCAGGCGGCCGAGCATGCGGCGCTGGTGGAGGTCGTTGCCGGGCGGCTGGCGGAGATCGGCGTGTTATCGCTTCGGGAGGGGCTGCTGGAGTTGCCGCATTGGCGATCTGTCGTGTATGCCCGGCGGCCGAAGGTGGTCGGAACGGTGAAGGTGGAGGGAACAGATGTTTGATTCACTGGTTGGCGGCAACGCGGCGGCCGGGATGATGGGGATGTCGCGGGCGGATCATGTGTGGCGGGCGATTGCCCGGCACGGCGAGGAGTATCCGGGCCGGATTGTGGTGGTTGAGATTGGCCGGTCGAAGGCGGTTCGGCGCGATGATCTGGCGGCGTTTGCGGAGTGGTATGTGGCGAATGTCCGGTCGAGGTCGCCGCGCTGGGGCGAGGCGTTTATCGCGCGACGGGATGCGGCAAGGGCGGAGGCGGTGAAGTCGGCCGGGTCGATGGTGGGCGAGCAGGAGTCGGGCGACGAGAGTCGCCTTGGCCGCCGGGCGGCGCTGCGGGCGGCTATTGCGAGGATTGAGCGGGAGGTGGACGAGATATGACAGATATGGTGTGGTATGCGGCAAACAACAATGCCCGATCCGGTCGGACTCCTTATCAGCCGGACGGGTTCCAGGAGCAATGCTTGCGGACGTGGCGGGCAGATGGGCAGACGCATCAGCAGCAGGTGATTCACGCGCTGCTGGGGCTGGAAGGGGAGTCGGGCGAGGTGGCCGAGTTGTTGAAGAAGCACTTCTTCAAGCCGGGCCGGACGGCGACGGCCGGGAAGGTGATGGATGAGTTGTCTGATGTCCTGTATTACGTGGCGGTGCTGGCGCACCTGTGGGGGTTCACGTTCGATGACATGCGGGCGCATCTGGCGGGGAAGCTGGCGGATGGGCACGGGTGGGTGGACGCGGCCGAGCAGCGGGGCGACGGGCAATGAGCGGGAACCACCAGCTGATCCATCAGGACAGCGGCCACGTCGAGTGGTACACGCCGGCGGGGATCATCGAGGCGGCGCGGGCGACGATGGGCGGGATCGACCTGGACCCGGCTTCGTCGGCCGCGGCGAACGAGACGGTGCGGGCCGATCGCTTCTTCACGGAGGCTGACGACGGGCTGTCACTGCCGTGGGAGGGTCGGGTGTGGCTGAATCCGCCGTTCTCCGCAAACGGCCGCTTTATCCGGCATATCGTGGCCGACTATCGCGCCGGGCGGGTGACGGCCGCGTGCGTGATGACGTTTGCCTCGCTGGACACCGCGTGGGCCAGGATGTTGGCAGCCTACCCGCGCTGGTATCCGGCAGGGCGCGTGTCCTATCTGCGGCCGGATGGCTCGGCTGGTGGAGCGCCGCCGAAGGCGTCGATGGTGACGTATCTGGGGACGGCCGTGGAGCGCTTTGTGACGGAGTTCACCGGGCGGCTCGGCGGGTGGGTGGACGTGCCGTGGGAGTGGCATGAGCGGGATGTGGCGGAGATGACAGCGGCGGCGCTGGGGATGAATTTGCATCGCAACAAGGAGACAGGAACATGAGCGAATTACGAGAGATAGCACTGGATTTAATCGACCGGAACCCTGACCAGCCGCGGACGATGTTCAATGAGGTGACGCTGGCGGAACTCGCGGAGAGCATCAAGGCCCATGGGGTGATCCAGCCGGTGGAGGTGGAGGCGACGGCCGACGGGCGCTTTATGCTCCACCACGGCGAGCGGCGCGTGCGGGCGGCGCGGATGGCGGGGCTGGCGACGGTTCCGGCCGTGGTGGCCGGGGCGCGTGGCGATGAGGAGCAGCTCGTGCGCGGGATTCTGGAGAATCTGCACCGGGAGGATTTGAATCCGATCGATGAGGCGCGGGCATACCGGCGGCTGGTGGAGATGGGCTGGACGCGGACGCGCATCTCGCGCGAGCTGGGGCGCAGCCAGATGCTCATCACCGGGCGTCTGGCGTGGCTGGAACTGGAGCCGGAGATTCAGACGCTGGTGGTGCTGGGGCATTTGCCGAGGGACGGCCGTCTGGCGGAGAAGCTGCTGGTGTTGCCGGAGGGGGTGCGCGTGAAGCTGGCGGAGAAGCTGGCTGGGCGGGCGATGAGCCTGAACGGGTGTCTGAAGGCGGTGGACGCGGCCGTGGAGAAGCTGGGCCAGGCCAGGGAGACGCCGCGACGCGGTGGGCCGGAGCACCCGACGCCGATGATTCGTCATGGCGCACCGGGGATTCCGACCAATGCGAACGGGTCGTCGCCCGTGCCGAGCGGGTCGATTTATGAGGCAGCGGGGGCGATGTGCCGGTCGTGCGACTTGCGGCCGAAGGGTGACATCGTGCCGTCGTGGGCGATCGTGGAGGAGATGGCCGCGGCGACATGCGCGGATTGTGTGAAACGGGACGGCCCGGCGCTGCCGGATATTTGCCGGCGTTGTCCGGGGGTGGCGATGGTAAGAGCGATGGTCGGACGGGTGAAGGTGACGGAGGTAGCGAGATGAAGAAGATGAATAGTATGCGGGCGTGGCGTCGGGGAATGTTCGTCATGATATTCGTGCTTGCGTTCCTGGGGCTGTCGTCGGGCTGGATGGCCTCGGCGTGGGATGAGCCGATTATGTGGGTTGGCGCGGGCGCCTGCGGGGTTACGCTGGCGGCGGCGATTGTGGCGGTGTTGCGGTGAGTGACTTTGCGCTCGATCTGGATGACCTGCTGGACGCGGCGGTGCTGGAGGCGGCGCTGGCGGACGGGCGCGACCCGGCGCTGGCGGCGCGACAGTTTGGGGTGTCGCGGGTGATTGCGGCGGGGCCGGGCGGGCGTGTCGTGACGGGGACCAATGCCAATGCGTGGTCGGTCGAGGATGAGGCGTTCCTGACGCGGTGGTCAGGGGTGCTGACGGCAGAGGAGATCGCGGCCGATTTGGGTCGTACCAGGTCGGCGATAGAGTCCCAGCAATACCTGCGCGGGTTGGCGACGGTGTTGAAGCACCCGGAATTTTTGACCGGGCAACGGATGGCCGACGCGCTGGGCGTGGATAGCCATTCGATATTACTGATGATCGAGCGCGGTGTCTTGCGGGCCGAACGTATCCCGCTCACATCGGGCCGGTGTGTATGGAGGATGCGACGGACGGCGTTTCATGCGTGGGCGCTGAATCCGTTGAACTGGGTGTACTTCGTGCGCAGTGTGCGGGAGCCGGAGCGGATTCGGGAGGAGGTGTTGCGCCGGCTGATCGTCCGGCGCAAGGAAACCTGGCTCGCGGCCGACGGGAAGCCCGACGAGTGGTGGAGTATCGGCGAGGTGGCCGAGTATCACGGAGTGGTGCACCAGTTCATCAACAAGTACATCCGCGACGGGCGGTTGTCGGCAGTGGATTGGGGGAACTGGTGGATTCGGCGCTCGGAGGCGACGCGGCCGGGCTTCCGTATCTTCCGGCGGGAGGACGGGATGCTGTATCAGCGGGGAACGGTGGAGGGCGACGGGTTCCTGGTGCTGGCGATGGCTGTGGGGCTGCCGGCGTCGCATATCGCGCGGATGATGGGCGGGCGGCTGTCGGATTCGGGGGTGGTGACGCGCTATCGGGTAGTCGAGGAACGCGGCCTCGTGCCGTGGCTGGCGCGGGTCTATGACTTGCCGCTAATGGCTGTGGAGCGGACCGCGACATCGGCGAGGGCAGGCGAGAGCAGTTGGTGGGTGGACTGGCGGCCGTTGGCGCACCGGTTCCCGGCGCTGAGCCGGGCGTGGGCGCGACTGGAGCGGCCGGGGATACCAGAGCGCTTCGACCGGGCGCTGCTGGGCCGGGTGATGTCGGCGTTCCTGCGTTGCCATCACCCGGATTATCCGACGCGGCTCGGCAGGGGGGATGCGTCGGTGGTGGAGCTTCGGGCTGTGAAGCGGTTGTATGAGGAGATGTTGCCGTGGACGGGTTGATGCTGGAGGGTATTGACGAACTGCTGGACGCGGCGGTGCTGGAGGCGGCGCTGGGGTCCGGGCGCGACCCGGTGCTGGCGGCGCGGCAGTTCGGGGTGTCGCGGGTGATTGCGGCGGGCTGGGCGGGTGGTGATACCGCGAACAGGCCCGTCACGCATGGCAGGTCGAACCAGTGGACGTCGGAGGAGATGGCGTTCCTGCGGGCGAACGCGGGGGTGCTGGGGGATGCGGAGATCGGCGAGCGGCTGGGGCGCAGCGAGGCGGCCGTGCGGGTGCGGGTGCGGCGGGCGGGTCTGGTGACGCCAATCAAGCATCCGGATTACCTGACGGCGCAGGCGGCGGCGCGGGCGCTGGGGGTGGACGTGCACGCGGTGTGCGGGTGGATCGAGCGGGGCTTGTTGTCGTCGGCGGAACTCGCGCCGGTTCGGGGGCGCAGGATATGGCGTATCCGGCGGTCGTCGTTTTATGCGTGGGCGCTGAATCCGTTGAATTGGGTGTACTTTATTCAGAGCGTGCGGCGGCCGGAGCGGATTCGGGACGAGCAGTTGCGGCGGTTGCTTGTGAAGCGCCAGACGACCTGGGGGGATGCGTGGTGGACGACGGGCGAGGCGGCCGAGTTCCACGGGGTGGATTCACGGGACGTGCAGCGCTATATCGTGGCCGGGCGGTTGCCGGCGGTGAAGTATCAGAACTGGATGGTGCTGAGAAGCGAGGCGACGCGGCCGGGGTTGCGGTTCTTCAAGGGCAAGGGGGCGGGAGTGTTTGAGCGTAGCGGGACGCCGGAGGGGGATGCGTTCATCGTGCTGGCGGCGGCGGTGGGGATTCCGTGGACGCATATCTCGCGGATGACGGGGAATCGCTCGCTCGGCGGCGTGTGGACGCGCGGGGAGGCCATGAAGCGGCGGCCGGGGTATGTGCCGTGGCTGATTCGTGCCTTCGGGCTGCCGGTGCTCTATCGCGCGCTCGACGGCGCGGTGTGGGCGGACTGGCGGCCGTTGGCGCACCGGTTCCCGGCGCTGGCGCGGGACTGGGCGGCGCTGGGGCGCGGGGAGCGGCTCGACGCCGGAGCGCGCTACCGTATTGGCGGTGTGCTGCGCTCGGCGGCCGTGTGGGCGGAGGATGCGGATACGCTGGCGGCGCTGGGACCGGGGCGGGGTGTTCCCGGCATGGGGACGCTGCGGGCGGCGGCGGGTGTGTATGACGCGCTGGTGGCGAGGGAGTACGGGCCGGCGGGATGAACGTGCCGTGGAGCCGGCATGATCGGGATGTGCATGATGTATAAAGAGCAAAATGGCACGGGTCAGATCGATTTATGGAGGGAATCACGCGATCTTAACCTGAATCGAAAGCGTCTGCCGAATATAATGCCGGAAAGTTCTTAGGAGGAACCCCATGACAACCATCACCCGGCGATTATTGCCGATTCTGTTAGTCACCCTCATTGCAGCTTGCGCCCCATCCGAAGCGGCAATCCAGGCGGCGATACAAGCGACGGCCGCCGCCATGCCGACTTCGACGCGCATACACATTCCCAAACCAACCAACACACCGCAGCCGACAATCACGCCGCATCCGATAGCTGCTCTATATGGCACTTGGAACGGGGAGTATGGCGTCAATATGATTTTGCAAACGGACGGCCATGCCATTCTAATGCAAGACGAAACTATAACTCGTATCACATGGCGGGTGATGTCCGGGAAACTTTGTTTTGATTACGGCGACGAAACACGCTGCCATGAGTACATCCAAGACTATGATGATCTTACCGTGATCTCAGGTGAGAATGAGATAGATTATCGTCGGGTAGAACACATTGCGGCAAATACCAGGAGTAGAGAAACGGCTACGCCCGCGCCACATCCGGCCGCCACCCGCAGATCGGATACCCCCGTCGGCGGTTGGGACACCGATGACGGCCGCGCGATCGTTCTGGCCGAGAACGGTAACTTTGTCGTTTACTTCACCGATAATACATCTATGAGTGGAACCTGGAAATTAACAGGCAACCAACTCTGCCTGAAGGGCGACATCGGTACTAACAACTGCTTCTCATACAGCCAGAACGGGAACAGGATGACGCTCGGCGATGCAGTTTACTATCGGCGCTGATACGTCCATCGGCTCGTGCCTGCGTAGCATTCTCCGTTAGCGGCAAAAAGAGGATTAAAAGCCCCCCCGGTGGCTTTTTTGTTGTTCGGAGCCAAAAACGAAGCAACCGCCTGTACCCCAGGCGGTTGCTTGGGGCGCGGGAGCGGCCGGGTGAGTGAACGCCTGTTCATGGTATTTAATATTATTAAATATTGATTATTGGTGTGGAGTATGTTAGCCTATTGATGTGGTGATAATTTGATATTCGGGCGCGGCCGGATCGGCCGCGCGGCGACGTGAAACGTTGAGACACGCCGTTCCCCAGTCGGGGAGCGGCGTTTTTCGTTTGAGGGAGGTTCAAATGGGGCTGAAGAAGAAGCAGCCGAATCAGGACCCGATTAGGGTGGAAACCTCGGACCCGGCCGGTGAGGACGTGCGGGAGTACGCCGCCGGCCGGGTCGTATCCATTCCGGCGCGGTTGCGGCCGATTGGGCGGCGGTCGGAGGCTTTGACGCGGGATGCGGGGTTGTTGGACGTTGGAGAAGGGGGCGAGGGGAACGATTGGTATTTCTTCTCGGCCGAGATCTCGAGCACGGCGCTGGATGCGTATTTTACGCACATGGACGCGAGCACGCTGAGGAATTTCGCGCGGGACGCGGCCGAGGGCCGGGCGCTGCTGGACAGCCACGACGGGTACAAGCTGGGTGTGGGGTATTCGGCGGGCGGGCGGTTTGAGGAGGAGGACGGCGAGGGGCGCGCGGTGGCTACCTTCTACATCGTGCCGGGGATTCATTTCGGGGGGAAGCATTCGTTTGCGAGCACGGATGATTTTATCCGGGCGATTGAGAGCGGGGTTGTGCGCGACGTGTCGGTGGGGTTCCACGGCGGGCGGTGGGTGTGCGATTTGTGCCACCAACCGTATTTCGGCCAGGGGTCGGTGTGTCCCCACATCGCGGGCTGGGAGTTTGAGATTGAGCGCGACGGGAAGATGGTGCGCGAGGTTTGCACGGTGGCGATCCATGACGCGGAGTTGTCGGAGGTGTCGCTGGTGTATGACGGGGCGACGCCGGGGGCGATGATCCTGAAGGCGGAGCAGGAGGCGAGGGCCGGGCGGTTGTCGCCGGCGATGGTGCGGCAGCTTGAGCGGCAGTACCGGGTGAAGTTGCCGGGTGGCGCGGGGGAGGCGCGGGCATTGCCTGTGACCACCGCGAGCGCGGCCGATTATGTGATCTCCCCCAGGGAGGTCGATGGAGAAAGAGCAATGGAAGAGGAAGAGGTTATTGAGACCGTGGATGAGGTTGTCGAGGAGGCAGGGCAGGCGCAACCGGAGCAGGATGAGTTGCGGGCGAGCGGGGACGCCCTGCGGCAGGTCGTGGAGGAGATTCGGCGGGCGGTGAGTGAGTCGGCGTCGCCGGAAGGGATCACCCTGGTGGCGGCCGTGCGCTGGCTGAATGAGCAACTGGCGGGGGCTGTGGGCGAGCGCGATCGGGCATTGGGCCAGGTGGCGGAGTTGCAGCCGTTGGCCGACCAGGGGCGGGCTTACCGCGATGAGCTGGTGAATCAGGCGGTGGCGGAGGGCGTGCGGGCGATGGGCGAGGCGTTCCCGGAGGAGACTTACCGGGGGATGCTGGGCA